>Ga0307509_10005399_pt1 | contig 17788 bp, 28 predicted proteins | sample 10_EM_MG_FD_202245 | JGI IMG/M metagenome (GOLD analysis project Ga0307509, IMG submission 202245) | Populus trichocarpa ectomycorrhiza microbial communities from riparian zone in the Pacific Northwest, United States - 10_EM | ecosystem: Host-associated > Plants > Roots > Unclassified | place...
TACCCACTTATTGCCCCCTTACTCTACTTATTCCCACTTTTTGGCATCTTTTCTCACTTATTCTGATCAAATAAGTAAAGTGGACGTTCGCTGATGGAGGAAGCCTCGTCATCGTCAATATACAGAAAACCCACCGGTGGGTAAGCGTCGCGAAGCCACGCATGATGGCATTCGAATTGATCGAGGTCGGGTGCAAGCGGGGAGGTCGGAGAGGCAGAACAATACGAGGACCCGGCTTGTGAGAGTGACTTCCTGAGGGTGGCGCGCTGGGGAGTACCTCGTACAGTCACTGGTGAGATATATACTCGTCGAGAAGCTCTAGCACCCGGGAAACTCGTTGGACTCCGGACGAGGCTATGCATTCTTGGGTTCCAACACAGCCCGCTCGAAAATCCACAATGGGAGAATCGCTTGCAGTGCCTCCCAATTCAAGAGGCGACGGCGTGTACACAACGCCTTCTGCGCGAGATATCAAAACTTGATGGCGAAGGTGTATGGCCTCCGTTCTCCCTGCGCGAGGCGAATTGACTTGTACGAATGAGGGAAGGGAGCAGAAGCAAGCCTCGATGAGTGTTGGGTTCATGTACGGTTCAATGGGTGTTTAGCGTCGTTTCAGACTCATGCGTCCTCCAGCTGGATATTTGGGGGACTGGTTCCCTCATGACGGTGGGAATTCAGCAACGTAAACACCGTGAAGATTGGGTAAGAACAAAAGAATCGACTGAAATGGACAAGGCTGAAGCTCACTATCGACGCGATCTCACGTCCTGTTCGGAGGCTGGTGAAACGAGCGTGTTGCAGGCGAGGCAGACAAACGCATTAGCCACGATTTTCGAGGCGCACAGGGGTACGGAGTTATCGTGATGACCAAAAAAAACAAGATGTGGCAAAAAGTCAAAGTGCAACGTGTCTACCGCCACCCGGCTATTATGTACCGGCTACCGCCGGTAATGATATGCCGTTGTGCCCCGACTATACAGTGCATATCTACAACACCTCTTTGAGACGGGGATTACTGAACCCCGTTCCGATGACATTCTTTCATAAGAGCCCAACAATCAGGCCGATAATCCCTTCAGTTTATCAACGCATAAAGCTACGTTTAATCAACATCGGAGGGAGGGCGGCGAGCGCGTTTCTTGTCCGACGCCTCGTCACCATCTACGGCATCCCCTGTGTCTTCCCGTTTGCGTTTTGGTGATCGATTGTGGGCGGCTGGTGTAGTGGGCGCCGTTATCGGAAGGCAGGGAGGCGGTAGGGAGATGCCGGGGCCGAGGGCTCTCAACGGGGTTCGCGGGATCCACGATATCCCAAACAATGCATTTCCCCCGAACAATGGACGCGTGCGCGGGGTTGACACCGGTTGGGTGGGGACGGGGGTAACGGTTCCGGCCTCACGAGGTGGAAGGGTAGGTGCACCATCGGCCTGAGGGAGAGGTGGTGCGGGAAGAGAGTGGGATGGCTGGGACCCCTGCGAAGCAGGGAGTCGGAACGGGGAGAGTAGGTTTGGCGAGGGTAGGTGGTTACCCTCGTCATGGAAGTCCGATACGCTCGAGCGCGAAACCGGCGGATGGATGGAGGGAGTGGATCGGGATGCTGGCCGCTTGGGCGTGGGTCTGCCTTGAGTCGGGTGTGTACCGTCAGGGCGCGGGTTGCATCCTCCAGGTGCCTTCCAGGGGGCTTCCTCCTCGTCCGCGAGGTGGTAGAACGCGCCTTGCCTCCTGATCCGCCGGTCGGGAGCGGGGGTCGGGAGGGCCGGTTTTCTGGTCGGAGGCTTAGCTACCGGTCCTGCACTTTTACTGGGTGGGGGTGCGGGGCCGGCGGTTGCAGGACCTGCCTCCATGAGAACGGTGGTGGAGGCCGGTCCTGGGGTGGAATGGGCGATGGTTGGGGGAGCGCTGACGGTTCTATCAATCAAATCAAGTTAGGCACGTTTGACTCTGCGAGTTAAAGGCCAACTCACGGTTCTGCGCGGGTTGCCGGGTCTGGTCGAAGGTTGAGGACGAGCTCCATCAACTGCTCTTGTCGACGAGACATGGAGGTTAACTGGGCTCGGAGGTCCACAATCAAACTCATGAGAGCCTGGTTTGTGACCTCCTCCGAGCAATCGGTCTGAGAGGTGGTTGCGGAGGAGTCGGAGGGGGAAGGCATCCCGGGAAGTGGGTTGGAGAGGATGGTAAGTCTGTTTGGGTATTTGGTGCGGGGGACGCTAAGAGTGAAGCTGGGGGGAGAGAACTGAGAACTCGAGCCCATTTATACCAGAACCGTCCAGCGAGAGGAGAGCCGTGGCGGACATGACAAGTGCAGACACAAGGGGGAATCAAAGCGCAACCAAGCCGTGGAATGCTTTGATGAGTTGCATGGACGTAGGACGCCCGCCACACACAAACTGAGGCGAGAGCCATGTAGACAAAGTTCCAGCCGATCCGAGATGCTGATTGCCTCGCCTCGCCACGCACAGCCCGGTCGCCGCCACAGGTGGTTTGTTGGGTTCGCCATGGTCCAACTGAGCCCGGGAGAAAAGGAGGTTTTTTGTGATAGGACGAGGATGTCCGTGGGACAAAGACGGCAACACGTGCCGCGTCCCCGGTCGGACATTCGGCTCAAGTCCGACGCGTCTTGCACATCACGCCACACGAGGCCACCAACCCCTCCACCTTCCACTATGGCTCCCTCGGCTGTCGTCGAAAAAAAGGCAGAACTAAACCCTCGAACGACCTCGTACGAATTCTGTGGACCTCTGGGGGCGACATTCATCATGATTGGGGTCCCGCTGACGACGTATTTGCTCTACTACGGATGTTCTCAACAAAACGGATGTCCACCCCCTTGGGTCTCCATAAAGAATCTTGAACTCCTCGATACCCTCCAGAAACCCGACTTTTGGAAGGGTCTATGGGATACCGAGGCCACGTTGATGTACTTGGGTTGGTACGCTTTCTGCATCGTTGCGTGGGTGGTTCTCCCTGGGGATTGGATTGATGGAACCCTCATGCGAAATGGGAAGAAAATGAAGTACAAGATCAACGGTACGTGTTCCTACACGATATGCATATCTCAACCGCGTCCTAATCTCGTCGTTTTCAGCTTTCTCCACATTCCTCTTGGCCATGGGTGTGACTGCGGGTTTCATCCTTCGCTTCGGTCCCGAAGAGTTCACCTTCCTCTACACCAAGTGGATCGGTTTCGTCACCGCGTCCTTCGTCATGTCCGTCGTTCAATCCGTCTACTATTACGCCTTTTCGTTTTTCGGTGACAAGCTGCTTGCTCTGGGAGGAAACAGCGGTAACTTCATTTACGACGTGAGTTGCCAGGTCATATGAACGCACCCGTGTTATCCCCGTTAACGTTGGTGACAGTTCTACATTGGTCGTGAATTAAACCCATCGATCGGCTCGTACGACCTCAAGTCATTCAATGAACTCCGACCGGGCTTGATTCTTTGGGCCCTCATCGACATCAGTATGGCTTGCGAACAGTGGGTTCGACGTGGTGGAACGTTGACGGATTCTATGATCCTCATCCTTTCATTCCACCTGTGGTATGTTGCAGATGCGGTTTACAATGAGGTAAGCGCCTATAAATCTAGCTTCGGTCTATGCCCCAAGGCCTGACGCCCTGAAATAGCCGGCCATCTTTACGATCATGGACATCACAACCGACGGATTTGGCTACATGCTTGTCGCTGGCGATCTCTTATGGGTTCCTTTCACCTATTCCCTCCAGGCGCGTTATCTCGCCTTTGAACACGTCGAACTCGGGGGTGTTGGGACTGGAATCGTTGTTCTCGTCGCCTTTACCGGTTATTGGATCTTCCGGAGCGCGAATGGAGAGAAGAACGACTTTAGGAATGGACGCAACCCCAAAAGTAGGTTTTTCGGTGGGATTGCGTGCATGGTGCTGATTCGTTTGTTGCAGATCTCACTTATATCGACACGAAGCGGGGAACTAAGCTTCTGACTTCCGGTTGGTGGGGAAGGTCACGGCACCCTAACTACCTGTTCGTCCTCCGTTTCTCCGGACCTCTGGTGTTTTACTGAAATCAACTTCAGCGGTGATTTGTTGATGGCCCTGTCGTGGTCTCTTGCCACTGGTTTCAACGCACCGATCACATATTTCTACCCCGTATACTTCTCCGTGTTGCTCATCCATAGACAGCTCCGCGACGACGAGATGTGTGAGATCAAGTAAGCAAGTTCTCCCTCGATTATATTATATTCGCTGACCACGATGGGCAGGTACGGTGAAGACTGGAAAGAGTACAAGAAGCTTGTGCCATATCGCATCATCCCTTATGTTTATTGACAAGTACTGGATCTATCAACTTGCTACTCCCACCTGTCCTGCCTAGCTATCTTTTGTTACGAATATGATACTAAGCTATGTACCTGCGGGTCACCCCAGCCCACCATCGACGGTCGCTCGGCGTGCGGTCCTGGAGTGTTCCGATCACCACAAACCCTTCCCTGAACCATGATCGGATTCGGTCAACCAGCCTTTGCGCGCCTTTGCCCTTCTTTCACTGACCACGATGTCCCTCGCCCTCGCCCCCATCGTTGAACTCTATCGTTGGGGTTTGCAGCCCGTCGCCCCGTTCTCGTGGTTTGGCATCCAATTCAGCACAATAGAGGTCATCGCCGCCGTTCGATTGTGCCTCATCCTTCGGCAGGTCCGAGAGCTCATCGCAAAAGCCTACAAGGCTCATGCTGCCCAGGCGACCGAGGGTGCCTCAGAGAAGGAGAAGGCCGCGGCCGCCACTCCCGGACCCAAGTTTGAGGAGAAGTCGCTGGTTAGGGACCTGGCTGCCACGCTCATTGTAGTCCACGGAGGTGACGCCATAGGTGGGCTGCAGAGACGCCCGTGCTTTGCGTGTATGTGACGAGCTGATGTGGTTTTCATCCAGCACCCCTCCTCGGCGTGCCGCCGTCTTTTTTGGTTTCGGGCGTGTATCCCATCACCTATGGGCTGATTCAGACAGCCATCGAATGGATCCCTACGGTCCCGGACCTGTCTCTCCAACTTGAACTTCCACTGTCATTTGTGGATGCGCTGAGCAGGACTCTGTTGCTCGTCCACGCCATCCCTGGGATGGTTTTGGATAGCCCGTACCCGCAGATCGCCAACTCGCCTTGGGCGCTGCTCGTGACCTCATTGGTTCGTCCCCCCAGTATTCCAGAAATGTATCTTCACTTTACTGAGGCGTGATTATACCAGTTCTCCGCGAACGCCGGCTTCTTCGTCCTCAATCTGACCAACTTCCTCCATCCCACGCCACTATCTTTCACCACCCCTTCGGAGCTTTTGCCTTACGGGTGGACGGCGGTCGATTTGTGGTGTGCGCCCCTGGTGACGGGTATCTATTCCCTCCTTACCCACGCTCAACCCTTCTGGGGAACCGCCCACGCTGCCATTTTCGGTTGGCTCAGTTCAGGTGGTGAGAAACTCGCTCCGGTGGACCACGAAACCGCCAGAGCTGCGTGCACGGTTGTCTTGATGGTCCTCTTCTCCGCGAGAGCCGTCAGCAACTACGGGGGGCTGAAACGTTAACATGGCAGGGGTGAAGAGTGGAAAAGGGTTTTCACGACGAGGGTTGCTGTGCGCGTTTGAGCGTAGTTAGATTCTCATGACCCACATTTTTTTGGTACCTATTTTATTTATTTGAACCACGATACCTGATGAATGCAGATACGGATTTCCTGAGGCTTTGTGAGGGGCGGGAAGGTCGTTTGCCGTGTGATCGGGTTCGGTCACAGACCGATCACTCCCTTCCACGACCATGTCCCGCCCAAACGAGGACCGGAACCAAGAGGCGACCGTCTATCTCGTTCGTCTTTCGCCCCACCACCCACCATAAAACCGGATTCTGATCCGGATTCTGCAGGGTAACCTCGACGAAAGGTGCACAGATGCGTTGGTCTGGGAGCTGATGCTCCAAGCTGGCCCAGTGGGTACGTCACATACACCTACGATCCTCACAGCTTGAAGAGTCAAAGACTGACATGTCGTATTTGCATTCTTGCCGCAGTGAACGTCCATTTACCCAAAGACAGGATCTCGATGGCTCACCAGGGCTATGGGTTCTGTGAGTTTTTGACTGAGGAAGACGCGGAGTACGCTTGTAAAATCATGAACCAGATAAAACTGTGGGGAAAACCTATAAGGGTCAACAAGGTGAGCACGTTTTCATCTGGTTAAATCATGTGGAAGTGTGTTATTCTGACTGGGGTTGACTATGCGTCATCCTTTTACTTGCACGCTCCGCCCTGCCAACGCCTGTGCCTACCCTTAATACTACGGACGAAACTACGAGTAGGCGTCTTCGGATAAAAAGCAACTGGATGTTGGCGCGAACCTGTTCATCGGAACTTTAGATGAGAGTGTGGACGAGAGGCTGTTATATGACACGTTCAGTGCCTTTGGAATGATGGCCACGACAGCAAAGGTACATTTCCTGGAACCTCCTCCAAGTTGGACCATTCCTGATGACATCAGATTGCTCGAGATCCCGGCACGGGTCTTTCGAAAGGATACGGTTTCGTCGCTTACACGGATTTCGAGTCCTCGGACGCGGCTATCGAATCGATGAACGGCCAATTCCTCATGAACAAGGCCATCACGGTACAATACGCGTTCAAGAAGGACGGAAAGGGCGAACGACACGGAACCAGCGCCGAGAGGTTGCTCGCCGCTCAAGCGCGCAAGAACAACGCGTTGCCCGTCAGCGCACGGCCACCTCCAGCTCCGACGGCTCTTTTTGGCGCGACTCGACCCCCAATGCAGTTCCAGGGACCTTATCAAGGACAGTTTGCGGGGGCTTTGGCTGCTCCTCCACCCCCTCCAGGATTTGGTCCTCCGCAGGGTATGATGCCACCCACAATGGGCATGCCCCCTGCGATGGGAATGCAGCCTCCTATGGGTATGTACGGTGCTCCACCGCCTGGGTTTATGCCTCCCCCGCCACAAGGGTTTGGTGGCCCGGGAATCCCGACGATGCCAGTGAACCAGATGATGCCTCCCCCTCCCCCTCCTGTCATGCAATAGTGAAACATTCAAGCTTGTATCGTATTCCGCAATATTGTCATCCCGCAGCACTTTCTCTCTCTTGCTTTTCAGGGAGGGTGTCTCTCCTGTTACCGACTGCGAGTATGCTATGAAAACCGATTTTGGATAGTGTTGGGGTTTGTAAGCGGTGCTCGCTTGGACTCGTCAGCAGCTTGTGGCACGCAAATAACGTTTTTGAAAGTCAGAGGCACAGGGACAACAAATCAAGTATTGAGGTGGTTGTGGACCGGCTGGGGGCAACGGATAAAAAGAACGCTGGGACGGGCAGGTGACCTCCTCCCCGAACAACCCATCTAGCGATCCAGTCGCTAGCCTCGCGTCTAGCAGCGCTACTTACTTGGTCATCATCAATTGCGTCACAAATGCGAGAAGCTTTCCCATCCGTGAGAAAGGTCGCACAGCCAACGAGCTCGGAACCGCCAGCCACAGGGTGCAGCGATTTGTCAAACGTAAGTCGAACCGAGGAAAGCGGAGGATGTGGAGTGGAAGCGCTTTTCCCCAACCAAGCCGTTTCGTCCCTTTTCCCGGTTCCGGTATTCTCTGATGGAGAGACGCCAGGGGCTGACTAAATTAACCCTCCATCCCGCGCGCAGGATTACCCCAGTCACACGGATGTTTGTGTAACCGCCACACAAGGCGGACGACGTGTCAGGCCTCCCAGGTTTGGACTGCCGCAGACGCCCCGAATGGCGATGCCCCCTGCGGACATACTGCGTCGACCGCCTCTCCAGGATGACTTAAATAGCCCAGATGGGAAAGCGAGCTCTTTGCTTTCTACCATCAACTATCCCCTCCGGAGATCTCGAATCAATTCCCCAGACACGACGATCCCAGTGGAAGGCACAAACTCTATCTTATCATCACGGGGAAGGGGGACCGGCGCCTCTCATCCTCTCGCACAATCCTTTACACCGGCCGCTGAAGTGAGGATGACGAACGTGTCTGGGTTCACGGATACGTTCGAGCCCTCATCCCCTCCGTTGTACCCGTCGAACTTCGCGATGGCGGTGACAAAACCAGCCAGCCTCCTCATCTCTTCGCTCAAGAAGAAGTACGGCCACGCGAGGAACATGACGTTCGGACGGCCAACGAGTGTGGTTGAGGATGGGACGAGAGGTATCGAAGAGTGCGTGGGAGCGTTTGAGGAGAAGTACCAGTCGAACATGGCGGGGATGAAGAAGGACATCGGGACGTTCTACAAGCTCAGGTTGGAGGAGTTTGGGGTCGGACGTTTGGTGGCGATGGCGTCGTGGGATGATTTAGAGATGAAGAAGAAGTTGGAGACGGCGAGAGAGGCCTTTAGCGGGGATACCTCCCGTGAGTGGGCGTTCACCGCTCTGAAGGAAATGGCCCTTGGAGATGTCGTGGAGCCGGGAGAGGGAAGGGCAACCCTAGGAGAACTATACGCATTCCTCGAAGCGGAAGGTTTCGTGCAACAAGTCGCCGTGGATCAAGCAAGGGCAGGAACAAACGCCGCTCTTCAGACCGACACAGTGGTCGGTGGGGCGGTGGAGGTAGCCCTTCGGGTGTGCGCAGACGACGAGATCGAAGCCTCGAGGGGTAGGGTCAAGGGAGCCCTAGGGGTCATTCGCCGGATCGCAGTGGACGAGATGGTCGCGGCTCGAGAGTTCCGGGCCGCGGCAGAGTTGTTATTCATCTGCGCGGACTTGGAGGAGCGGGTCGGAGGATACAAGGAAAACTCCCAACAGGTTTTGACCACCCGATACTATGCTGAAGTTCTACAGCACATGCAGGTCGACGTTTAAGCTTACCTTACTTTTTAATTTTCCCCTTTTTTGTCTTTCTCTCATACCGAACTTTTAAAGCGGACGTTCATGGCAGCAGCCACCATTCGTAGAGTACTGTAGGATATTAATCGTTGGCGTTTCACGTTTAGGCATTGTACCCATTGTATACTTAGCTTAGTCACATACCCATTCCCCTCGCTCTCATGCGATATGATTATGCCGTTCTTGGAATCTTCAGTGTCATCACCAAGCCCTGGTCAGGGTCGTCGGGACGCGGAGAGGGTTGTGTCGTGAGAGTCTGAGAAGCAAACCGGTCCGGAGCCTTCCTCAAAGCCGGAAGTCCGGCAACTTTGGGGCGCCTCGTTGTCCGCTGGAAGGCCCATAAGCTAACCGAGTCTGTCAAAGCCCTCGACAGGTCGTTCTGATTGGTGGCGTTGACGTTGGGAGATCGCCCTTGCGCTCTGGGGCCCCTGACCATACTGACGAACTGAGAGGAACCCCAAAACAGAAGTTGTGCGTTCGAAGGAGTCTTGTCAAGGCGGGACCGTTCGCGTGGCCTTTGGGAGCAGGAAACTGATGCTAGATGAGAAGGTCACAAAGGCTCAAACCTGGGACATAGGCAAGCATGCGAAACTTCCTGTTACTCTGCTCATCTGCACGATAACCGGCCACGGAACCGTATATCCGATCCGGCAACGCTAAATCCTGCAGATCACCCAAACTCGCCGAAATCTTGGCGTTGGCTGCAGTTTTACCGCTGGCGTTCGGGGCGCTGGTGTACAATATCGCCGAGCGCGCAACATACACCAATGTAGCCTGGTGGCTGAGTGAGTTCAGGGTGCACGTTAACGCCGTCGTCGCCATTTCGACTGGAAGCAAGAATGATTCGAGGTGCTTGCGTACGATCCCGATGGACGAGGCGAGAGCCCGTGCATGTTTTACCACCCATTCCCCCCTCGCCAGCGTAGGTTGCCTGATAGTTTCCCTCCAACTCGGAACGACCGTTTGTTCGTTAAACTAACCTGTCGTGGAGGTTTCAGATGTCGAATCTGCCGTCCGACCTGCCATTGCCGGTACGCTCTGGCCGCCATTTACGAAGAGCATGCCTCTGAAAATCCATCCAGACACCTACCATCTCGACTGACAACGCAATCAGAGCGGACGAGATCAAAGTGACTGTCCACCCGCATACCGAACGGTTCTATGGTCGCAATTAGAGATGACCTCGTTTGCCTACGACGACTCTACACATTATTGTGCTCACGACCGACCGGGGGGGGGAACCAAAATGACGGCCCCGAATTCCCTCCTGTGATTATGGAATAAAGGTTGCTAACGTACACGTGTAGATGAATGAATAGTTGTACAAAAATGAACCAAGTGAACCCCATGTATCCCTATACACCTCTAAAACCCGGCTATGTATATGAGTGACTACCGTGACCGATGTGGCAAATAATCAAGGTTTATTGTCTCGATCTCTGTCGGCGGCTCCGTATCCGATACGAAAAGGATGGTACTATGAGGCTGGTCGCCGGGCATTGTGGGCATGGCGGGGCTCGCTCGAGTGTACGATTCCCACCCTTCGCAGGCCAGTGCTGTTTTTCGGACGGAGAGCATTAATCTGCAGATCATAATTGGGACATATCTGGTGGCGGTACGGGGCGATGAGACTTTGTTTTCAAAGGGGATATGAGAATGACTGACACATGTATCCCGCTAGAGCATGCCAATGCCATCAGCCAAAGTAGAAAGGTCAGCCCAGGTTGACTAAGTAAAAGAGGAATCCTTACACCGCCGGTATTAGTTGGACGAACGGTCGCTGTAAATCCCGAGAACAGGTCAAAGACCTGACGAAAACAATCGGAGAAAGTTAAAAACCACCTACATGAGCCAAGGCGAGGGTAAAGGTGAATACGACGTGAGACGTGAAGATGACCGCGAAGTATAACGCGCCATCTCTCGCGAGGGTGCGCAAGATACTTGGTCCCCCCTTCCCAGGCCACCTCATCGCACCTTGCCTCACGACGGAATAGATCGTGACAACAAACGTTATGGTATCTGAAGGCGAATATGGCGCAGACATCAGTTAGGGACCTCCGGTCGGTGCATGGTGGGTAGGGTGAGGGGTTGAACGTTTACCGAAAGGAACACTGAGAACCGTGTTCGTAACTTCCACCACCCTATGCCGCGAAATTACACACCAAGGGATCCGCAGCGAAGGGATCTCTTGTGAGGGTATCGCTGGATGCAACAGAACAAGGTGGAGTCCGTCAGTCATCGCGTATCCATCGGACGTAAATCTTGGCGGCACATGCCGAGCGCCGAGCCACACAAACGGGGATGAACATACTCGGAGTTATTATCACGAGGGTAGTGTGGTAAAGCCCGAGCCCAAGCTGACCGGTCGATAGAAGAACCAGGCAGGCTGTTATGGGAACGTTCTTGAGGGTTACAGCGTAGACCCTTGTTGAGTAATGTTATGTAACGTTACACTGCTTTGGGTCCGGTGAATTGACAATCGTACGGACCTTGCGGCCAGAGCAGTTTGAGCCATCCACGTGCCGAGAATGTAAGCGAAGACGTGGAGGAATCCTGTCCGATTACATCTGCAGTACGATGAGGAACACAAGGACACCAAAAACTGGGACATCCACTTACAGTTCTTGCGTATACCCAGGCCAGGTTCCCTCTAGCAGATGGTCAGTTATCGGAGCGATTCATCCGGAATCCCAATCGTGTAACTTTTGAATACTCACGGATCACTATCCAAACTCGATACAACATGGGAATGTATCTATTCTGGTGGCAAGTGAGCGACGCATTGCCTTCTGTTGAACTAGAAGAACATACCGCAAGAAAGAGAAAGAAGACTAGAGTTCGGTTCGCGTTGACATCAAGCGAGGACGATCATTGATATGGCTGGCTCACCCCAAGTCTTCTTTCCTCCCCACGCATACCTGACCTACAAGTGCAATTAATGGAGTGAGATTGCAGCGTGCCCCAGCTTGGTTGCCAGTGTGAAGGGTACCTCATCTGCGAACGTCAAGAAGTAGTCGTAGAGATACAAGGCCGTCAGCGCGATCATATATAACTGGTTGCGGTCGGCAATGTGGGGAGAGGGAGAGGATTATCAGGGTCTAGGTTCCGGGTTCGTGGCCTCGACCGCAAGTTGAATGCAAACACGCACGTTCATCGAGTACCTGGATGTAGGTGGGAGGGAAAGCGCATAAACATCTAACTTCGGATGAGCGATGGCCCGTGGCATACCAATCACGGAAAGCATTGACGAGGTCCTCGGCCAACATTATGTAGACCGAATAGGCTGGGAACTCGGGGACGAGGGCGAGGGCGAAAGGGGAGAGAAAAAAAGGTCAAAAGGCAAGGTTAAAGCCCTATAAGCCCGCAGGCATGAACAGTGGGCGAAATGAGCGCCACGGTTGCCCATGACTTTCCGTTAGTGCAACTCTTAAGCGATGTCAGCTGGGGGCGACCGATTGACCGTGATCCAGCTCCGGGTTCTTATCTTCTGCGACCACTGATGGAATGTGTCCCCTGGACTTTCCTTTCCTGTAGACAAAGCCGGACATGGTGGCCGTTGGATTTTGAGTGGGCAACGACAACGTCCTGGATGTCCCGAACCAACGAGCACTCTGGTGACCACTTGGACAACTGTGCAATAATGACGGCATCCAACACCCAAAGCTCCCGGTTTCGGAATCAGAAGGCGCCTGCTGTTCCCCTTCGTCATGGGTCAGGCATTCAGGACCTGGGCCATGTTCCAGCCCACATGGCACTGAATGTCACGTAAGTTGCGAATAGCGCTACGTCGTTTATATCAGGGGCAAGGGGTGAGGCGTGCCTTACTTACCTACACATCCTCATGCGAGCACTATCGCGGATTCCACTTGGCGGCCCCGCCGGCCGCCGAGGGACAGAGTGGATCCTTCAACCTTATCAGCGATCCGGCTTTCGATCGAACGGACGCCGACCGTTGCTATCCGACGGGCGTCTCGAAAATCCGGCGCCATACGTCCCACAATGGACAGATGTCAAGTTGATCTATCGTTGTGTGGTCAACGACTCAACAGCTCCCACTCTCATGGGAGGGAGATTTCAATCTCTCGAAGTTAGGGCGGGACCGGGGGCGGGCGTTCCTCGTCGCTACGATCAATTCATCCTTCGATAACTCCATCAGCGGGCATTTACCCTCAAGTTCCCATTGTCCTCGTTTTCATGGGACGTGATCGTGTCGTTCCTGTCCAACTTCGCCACTATCAGGGAAAACGTGGTGGGCCGTTCTAGTCGGGCGTGGATTGGCCTGGGGTGCTCCATCACCGTTCCCCCATGGTCGACTGCGGTTGGTTTGCTGTTCAAACGTTCACGGTCCGTCTATTCGATCTCGCCCGTCAGAAGGCGTGGAAACTTACTCTTGAACTACGGCCTCTGGCGGATCGTTTTTGTCGGTGACCCTGGCATTGGGAAACCGTGTGTACAGCACCGTTGCGCTCGGTGGGCTCCTGGCCATGCTGGCGGGGAGACGAACCTCTCGACAGAAGTAGTCCGTTCACAAGAAGATTCGGATCACAGGTCCCGGATTTTCCACAAAACCTCGCTTCATCTGCCCGAGCTTGTCAAGGTTCTCTCGCGACAGATTGAATCTCGATTGCTTTGTGGCCATCTGCCTGGGCAATGAGAATGGGACAGTGACCACGGGCGGGAGGGTCACCAGGGTGCAGATTCAGGGCATAGATGATTTGGGGTGCGTCCTCCTACCTGTCCGAGCCTGACCTGCCGCAGCTGGCTATGCACGGTGGCACGGAATCACTCCGACTCGTGCACGATCCATCGGGGACCCTTTACTTGCCTAGGCTCGCCGTAAGTTAACATTGGTTGCGCTGTTGTTATTGTAGGATCCTTGGAGCACTGCTCATATAAGATACCGTCGAGTGTGCACCCCGTGTCAAGGCGACTAGTGGACGAATAAATTCAGGGCCATGTCAACATCGGTCGTCATGCTGGTCGGAAACATGAGTGTGTGTAGTACTGACGAGCGGGGCAGAAGTGTTTGCGGGTGTGCGCAGTCATCGATGAACACACTCATCCCCCCCTTCGGCCCCCAGGTTACCCGTCACAGATCTCACAGTTCAAAATGGCCTTTTGTTGGCTGAAGCGCCCACGTGGGCGCTTCACCCACCCAGGCTGCTCCAACCGGGGTACCCCCCGCATGGATTGTGTGGGAGATCCCTCTAGAGGCACACTAGACTGCCTCAACTAGCGACGAAATCACAGCGAGTAAAATGTGAGTATTTACCTTCATGCTAAGCAACTCCGTGGTTGCTGCGAGAGCTGACCCGTTCGTCTCTAGGTATCGAGATGCGCCCCGATGTGGTTCCACGAAGCGGTATTTACTCCTCAATATCTGAGCACTCTCCACAAAACGTACACCAGCGAGGCCAAGAGGCATAACGTTGGTACCTGGGGGGTTGTAGACCTCCGCGATATCGGCGATTCAAACGGCCGGCTGGTTTTCGGCTGTCGAACTTTTGCCCAGCTAGTTGGCCTTCAGGCAATATCCACAGATTGACATAACGGGCGGGACCCCGGCATATCACTAAAAGTCGCTGGTCGCTCTTCTACCAGTAGACGAGCCGAATGTGTAGGTGTGGCCGTACGAAGGGCGCGTTTTTTTCGCACTACAGGAATAATCGCCGCGTATCAGAAGGGGTACCGATGGTGCCGGAACTGGTAATTTTTTTGTAGTCCTGAAACCAGAAATGCATTGTATTGACTCGGTACATTTTGTGCCGCTGTTCGCGGAGCATTTGCGGTACTACTACTAGCATACCCAAACGAAGACGTTGGTCGTACTTGTTTCGGGCGGTGTGTGGTTGAGAGGCAGTACCTCTACTTCCCACAGTGAAGGACCAAGAATATGACGTAGTTGATAATCATCAATATGGGTATCGATGCGAAATGCCCATCAGTTTTCCGATGGTCAGCTATTTTTAGGCTTCCCAGCATTGTCGAACGCTGACCGAACGGGGGTTCTTCCATCCCGACCAACGTTGCACGAGGTGAGTATGAATGTCGGCCATTTTGGTAGCCCGAAATCCCCATGCTCGCCTTCCCACGAGTGCTACCATGATTTCCTTTTCCTTCCTCACCTGATCTACAACCGGTGATGCGCCTATTTGGCTCCACCGAGGTCCGCTCAGCCTCCGTTCGTTCATCTGTGGTATCCTTCAGTGCCCAACTGTTAGTTCAGTCCTTTGGCGGCTGCTTGAACACATCTTCGTCCACTCGTTGCTATCGGCTGCGCTCTATATCAAAGCCAACCTTGGGCTCCTTCGCGTTTCGCCTGCGGAACATTGGCAGGAAGTGGAAATACCGAATACTCCGAATGGATGTTATAGGATTCTGTTCGTTCGTGATAAATTCTTGATCGGCTGTGGTTACCATTCCACGAACGACTCGAAAAAGATTTTTGTCGTGTACTTCGCTCCGCCGACACAGAATCCTCCTAATGCTCTGTCCTGGTATAAAAGAGCTTGGGGAAGCGAGAGTGGAAGTACTCAGCAGCGATGTTGTTCAGTCTCAAAGCTCTCGCCTCTGCACTCCTCCTCTCCACCACCGCCTTCGGTGTCGCTATCGACTCTACCGAGCACCAGCTCGTGAAGAGGGCCCAACCCAAGGGCATCGACGTCTCGTCTAACCAGGGGAGCATCAACTGGAAGAACGTCGCCGACAAGGGAATTTCCTTTGCCTACATCAAAGCGACCGAGGGAACCAGTAAGAGAGGTGGTCTGTCCGTCGTGTGCAGTGCTAACGTTCCATTTCAGCCTACAAGAACCCTGACTTCTCCTCCCAGTACACTGGCGCCACCGGTGTCGGTCTCATTCGTGGCGGCTACCACTTCGCCCGCCCTGATAAGTCCTCTGGGGCTACTCAGGCCAAATTTTTCGCCGCTAATGGCGGAGGCTGGAGTGGTGATGGCAAGACCCTCCCGGGTGCCCTCGACATCGAATGTACGGATCGTGTATTTTAACTCCCCGAGATGCACCAGCTAAACACCCGTCGTTGGTCGGGCAGATAACCCGTATGGCGCTACTTGTTATGGCTTGAGCGCCGCTTCGATGGTCAGCTGGATCAAGGATTTCTCCAACGCCTACCATTCCAGTGAGGGCCGCTACCCGGTGATCTACACCACCACCGATTGGTGGAAGACTTGCACCGGTAACAGCGCCGCGTTCGCCGCCAATAGCCCATTGTGGATCGCTCGCTATGCCAGCTCCGTCGGTACTTTGCCGAACGGGTGGAAGTACCACACTTTCTGGCAGTACGCCGATTCTGGTCCCGTTCCCGGAGACCAGAACTACTTCAACGGTGACATGACCGGTTTGAAGCGGTGAGCTACTTTTTACTCCTCCTGAAAAACTCTCCGGTGTTCTGATCCGCGCTCTCCAACAGCCTTGCCTCCGGCTGAACAATCACATGCACACGAGCGACAAGACGTTGTTCGGATATACCCTGTTCCCACCAATAAAAATACCGCAAAATAACATACGAGCACTTTCGACCTTCCAAGTTTATTTATAAGAGCACAGAAATCATAACCCTTGTCATTTGTTTCCGAAGAGCTACCACCCACACCCCCGGGCCTCAGCGCTCAGCAGCGGAAGACTGAATTATCCCTGCGTGCGGCATCTGATACGAAAGCATACTTATTTTGATCGGTCATGGTGTCCCGCTTGGCCCTTCAGCCTCTCCCATTCCCCCGCTTTTCATGTCCCACATTCCGAGGTTTATTCAACGTCGAACAGTCTAAAGACGTTGGGTCACTTGAGATATTGTACGAGTGAGTTCGTCGTCCTAGGCTGTTGACCGCGGATAGCTCATCGGTTTCGTTTGTGCGTGCGGAAAGTAGTAGTCACCAAGAAGCGTCAGCTAACCGCCTCCACCTGCATGACTTCTGGAGAATCGCCGGATAAGTTTTCCGCTCCCCCTCGTGAGACTCCACGCCGTTCGTTTTGTACTCTGTGGTTTGACGGAAGTGGTAGGTGTGGAACTGGAGCACGGTTTCCCAAAGTACGAGAGTTCGCAACCATCACCCCACCTTCGTGCTCCTCACTAACGACATTATTAACAACAACTTGCGTCGACTCCAGTGCCCTCGGATGTGAGCCCAAATGTTTCCCGACGGTCTCCGCGCGCGATCCTAACCTCTGCATTAGACGGCGCCGTGCAAGCATCACACATCTCACACTTGTCAGAACGCGAAACCTCAGGTCACGAACCCATCCATCAAATACGGCAACTGTAGGCGAGGAAGGTCGAGGGTTGCCGTCCAGGTACGGACCAATGCGTTCTTTCGACGATCGTCGAAAAGTAACACGTTTGTGAAAAGGGCCATAGTACGCTCTGCAACGACCGGTCATCGGAAGCAATCTGAGCTGAAGAGGGGAAGAGCTAACGGCGATCAGGATGGCACCCATGTCATGGATAGGCTGTGGTATAGATCATACCGCATTGTCACGGTCAATGGGCGACGGTGAGCGCCGAACTGAAACCGCTCGGAGACGCAATCGATCGGGTCTCTCCATACGTGGAGTTGGGGGACACTATCCATGATGTAGATCTCCCGAAGATCGTGAACGGGTGGTGGGAATGTATATCTCGAGTTCAGGGTCACCGAGGCGCTTCCCTCGGAAATACTGATCGGGCGGTCCCGTAGTTTATGTCGCTCGCAGGTGCGACGATCTGCGCGTTGAAGGTTGTGCATTTGCTAGCATGAACAATCAAGTTGAGCCATACTGTGTTTGGTTTTGTTCCGACATCATTTTCCGTTCACTCCTCAGTACCCTAGTCACTCCCCAATACCTCTCATTCGGGACATTGGTTCGGTGCGGTACTGCTGGCGTTGTCTAGTTATTTTCACCGAACGGCGAGGTAGTACCCGTGGGGGAGAATGTGATGAT
>Ga0307509_10005400_pt1 | contig 17788 bp, 20 predicted proteins | sample 10_EM_MG_FD_202245 | JGI IMG/M metagenome (GOLD analysis project Ga0307509, IMG submission 202245) | Populus trichocarpa ectomycorrhiza microbial communities from riparian zone in the Pacific Northwest, United States - 10_EM | ecosystem: Host-associated > Plants > Roots > Unclassified | place...
GACGCGAACCAGCCGGTCTCGAGGCCCGCGTGAACGACTTCGACCTGGTAATCAGGGTACGTTGTCGCAAAGACTTTTTCCGCCGTCGCCAGCAGCGGGGAGTCCTTGTTCGGCGGCCATGCAGGTGACCATTCGATGGCGTTCGTGACGGTGAGCCCGTACAACGATCCGAGGTTTCTGTACATTTGCATCAGCGGGGATTGACAGTAGTCCACCATCGAGCCGAGCAGCGCCGCGTTGGATGTGCGCGAGAATGTGTTGGTCCGTTGCGTCGCGCCGTCGAGGCTCACTTCGTAGAGGTTCGACGACGTCTCGACCACCATGGGATCGTATCCTGGAATGACCCCGATGACGCCCTGCGGAACGTGTCGCAGGAAGGAGAGCAGATTGTCGGTAGCATCCGTGGTCAGCGGGTCCTCCGCTTGCGTATCGGCGCTGGAAAGCTGGATCGTCATGTTCTGCTCACTCGCGTCGTAGAGAATCCTCAGCGCGTTGAACCATTCTTCGAATGATTTTAGCAGTCCCACGGCTTGGTTCTCCGCTACCGCCAGGACGGCCATCGCCGCGGTCGGAATCGAGTTGGATTTGATGGTGTCCGTGCGCGCGAGGGAGACGATGCGAAAATCGTAGCTCTGTGGGAGCGTGTTGGGTAGAAGCGTATAGTTGCTGAGACGTTTGTTCATGCGGCACAGGCCATCTACGAGCAGTTTGAGCGCGTTCGGCCTCCCATTGGCGATATCAATGCCCGAGTGGCCGCCGCGGAGTCCATTAAGCGCTATTTTCACAAACGCAGGCATGGGTCTCATCTTCTCGCGTTTAATCGCGCCCTCGTACTTCGTCTTGAAGCCGCCGGCAGACCCGTATGTGATAAGCCCGGCTTCCTCGCTGTCGACATTGATCAAGGTACGGCCTTTCAGCAGCGCGGTGTCGAAGCGGGATGCCCCGCCCATGTCCGTCTCCTCCTGCACGGTGAAGAGACACTCGATCGGGTAGTCCTTCAGATCGCTGTCCTGAAGGAAAGCAAGCATGCTGGCGATCCCGACTCCATTATCTGCGCCGAGCGAGCTCTTGGTCTCCGGGCTCCCGTTGGCGTGCGCCTGCAGCCAGCCCTCCGCGTCGTACACGGCCTGCAGCGGGAACGGGTCGATGCCCGGCGGGTCCGTCACGACCACCATGTCCAGGTGCGCCTGCAGGATGATCGGCTCATGCCCGTTCGTGCCCGGACGAAACGCGTAGATGATGCGCCTGCCGGGGTCCGTGGCCGTTGCGTCATAAAAGACGTTCTCCGTTGCGATACCAATCCCGTAGGCCGGGTCGGTCAACCAGGTGTAGACCGCTGCGCGCAGCGGATCTTCCTCCGCGGATGCATGCGGCAACTTCATTATTTCGCCGAAGTAGTCCGCGACGATCTTTGGATTAAAGCTCAATTCTGCCATGATAAACCTCCTTGTTTTTTGATTTGTTAATGGTATACAAATACTGTCATAAAATTTTAATTGTATAACTTACTCAATTGCATGAATGAATGGTTAAAGACCTATCACTTTAAGACAACGATAATGGTATGGGACTTTTTCTTTGTGGCCTTAATCGCGTTGCTGATCACCGTAAGTTTTCAGGCGGTGTAGGCAGCCATGGTGAATCCGATAAGAAGTTTAAGAACGGAATAAGCAAATAGATTGTCATCCCAGCCCCTGCGTAATTCCATTTTATTTAATAGGTATTTCAGAAGCACTCATATCTCTTACAACGACATAATTGCCATTTCTTTTTTCAAATATGCTCATATAATTGCCCGAATTGAATGGTGTATTGACAGAATCAATTACTTTAAAGGAACCAATTTCTACCACCTGATTCCCATCGTTTGATACAAAGACTTCGTTCGTTTTGAATGAAATTCTGTCATTATTTGACATTATTCCGGATTTTAAAAACGTCAGGATCGCTTCCCTGCCCACTAACGGCGGTCTGTTTTGAAAAAAGCTCGTTGCGTCATCTGCATAGTAGCCTATATTCTTAAATTCTCCATTATTGTAAAGATTGGCAAATGCATCTTCCTTGGATTGAATTTCCATTTTGATTTTTTCTTTATCGATTACCATCGCCGCAGGTTCTTCTTTTTTCTCGTTACAGGCGAATATTAAACTTACAATACACCCTAATGCCCCCGCTTTTACAATCGAATCTTTCATAAAAAAGGTTATTAAATTACCTATTGAAAATTGAATTAGCAGTTTAAAGGTAAAAAATTGAGGACTGTTTCAATTACCATTTAACGGTAAAATCATTAAATAAAGCACTTTTTGCTCCAATCCTTTCTTTTGACATATATCTTTGTAGCGTGGATTGCTCAAACAGTTTAATCATCCTGGAGATCCAGTGCTGTCTTTCTTCTATTTGTAGTTCAATGGCCTGGGCCTTTGCCAGCCTCGAAGCGAATGAAGATTTAATTACAAATTGAACTTACTATGAAAAAACTTCTTTTCCCATATTTAGCAGTAGCAATGAGTTTGTTTAGTCTACCAGCTTTCCCTCAAGCGAAAGCCGACACCACTTCCACGTTGGGTCTGCCAGGAGACAACCTCGATCTTTACGCTGTTTTGGATTTGTTTCAAAAGTCGAAAACGATTGAGGGTTTTGAGAAATCGTTAAATGATGAAAAAACAAAGATCAATAACCTGGATTTAAACCTGGATAAAAAAGTTGATTTTATCAAGGTGGTCACTAAAAAAGACGGTGATTCATATACATTTATACTCCAGGTTGACGTCAACAAAAAGGAAACACAGGACGTAGCGGTCATTTTATTGGATAAAGATAAAAAGGGGAAGATTGGCTTGCAGATTGTTGGTGACGAAGAATTATACGGAAAAGATTATGTTATTGAGCCTGTAGGGAATTCGTCCATTACCGCTAATCCCGGGTATGTTGGTCGGGACCCGGTTACCAGCGATGTTCCTGCAACAACTACTGTTGTTGTTCAATCGGCGCCAATCGTTGAATATGTGTATTCTCCAGCCTATGTACCTTATGCTCCGCCTTATTACTACGGATATTATCCGCCCTGGTTTGGATTTGCAACCGTTATGGCCGTTGGTATATATCGTAGCAATCATTACTACCATGGTGGTTATTATGGTGGCTATCATGGTGGTCATTACGGTGGTGGAAATACAGTTATCGTAAATAATAAGAATAGTATTAATCATTACAATAATTCCAGAAACAGATCCACTTCCGTGTCGGATAATATGGCCAGAGGTGATTATGGCAATAGGACATCCAACCGGCCGGGAGGTGGGGCTTCCACGACAAACCGTCCCTCTGCCACGCCGTCAAATCGGCCGGGAAATGGGACTTCTGCGTCGAACCGGGCATCCCCGTCTGTATCAGACCGGTCTTCAAACTTTTCGTCTTCTTCAAACAGAGCTAGTTCCATGGGAGGAGGAGGTCGTTCCATGGGTGGAGGTGGCAGGGGTGGAGGCGGAAGAAGACGATGATGGTACCTTCAATTATATTCGCTACAATGTAGTAGCCGGTTTTAAATTCGTAAATCCGCCGCCCGGCCTCCCTGGAATTAAAGGGAACACATCTAATCAGCGCCATCGCCCTGTATGTGCTGCCTTTGCAGTTTCCGGATATATTTCTCCAGTTTAAAATGAGTGATCTTTTTGAAAGTGGCACAAAATTCATTCTTGTCGGCAAACCCACAGAAAAACATCAAATCCAGTACATCGATTGTTCTGGCAGGCGTATGTTCGAGGTAGGTCAGGCAGTAATCGATGCGATAATTATCAATTAAATCATTGTAGCCTGCATATTTCTGCTGTTCCAGGATAGCCACCAAATCCGGTAAAGAGATGTTTGTTTCTTCCGAAAGCTGGTAAATGCTGTATCCTCTAATCAGGTAAGGCTTATGCGTGCGCATAAATATGTGAAGCATCATCGCCATTTCTGCAATCTGGCGCTCATCTTCACAATCCGGCGCAGGGCTTACCGGCTCCTGTTTGCCAATGAACATTTTTCTGATTGAACTGAAACTGACTTTCATTTTGTATGTGTTTGTAAATAAAAGAGGTTCTGCCAGGCAGAACCTCTTACCCAAAATCCAAATGAATGAAAGAACTCTTATCCCATGGGGTACTGAAATATAAGTTGTTGTTTTTCTTGTAGCTTACGGCAACGGCTGGTTGCGATATTTTAACATACTACTTGCACAAATCTACAGCAAACAATAGCTGGATCAAAATAATCAAGCCGTCTACCTGCCAATAATTAGAAACTTTGGCCGGTTAGTTTTTCATGAAAGATAACACACTTGCAAAGCTCTTATGTGTACGCTGCCAACATGGCCCGTTTTTCTAAAACCGGGCGATTCATCTTCCGGCGATCATAAATTTGGGGTTTACCTTTCCGTTATGATCCAAAATTATCATCTTCCTTTTAACGACAAGGACCTGCTTACAGAGCCGCAGCAAAACGATGAATACGTATTTAGCCAGCTTTATCAGAGATACTGGCCGGGGTTAATGCGGCTGGCCTCATCTTTGGTTGAAGACACAGATACCTGCCAGGAGCTTGTGCAAGAGCTTTTCGTTTCGTTGTATAATAAAAGATCCCGGTTGCATATAAATATGTCCATCTCATCGTATCTATATGTCTCATTACGAAACAGGATTCGAAACCATATCCGCCATCGCTCCATTCACAATCGGCATATTGAAGCAATAACAAGATCCTTTACCGGTGTAACAAACGATGTAGAGCAATTCATCAACCGGAGTGAGTTGGAAAGGCAAATCACGGCTTGCCTGGGCGAAATGCCCGAGAAGTGCAGGCAGGTCTATATGATGTACAACCAGGGAACCTGCCCCATGAAGCAGATTGCAGCGCTCCTCAACCGGCCGCAGGACACAGTAGAAAAACAATTCAGAAAGGCAATTCACCTGCTTCGGAAACGCCTAAGCTTTTTTCGGGAAAAAGGCGGCAAAGTGCTTTCATAGGTGTCTTTAGGTAGTAATAAGATTTGCATGGAAAAAATTTTAATGCTTGGAATGCTCGTATATCTCGTCGTGTTGTGCGCCTGTACACCGGGGCTCCAGGTAAGCTCCGATTACGATAAACGCGTCGATTTTAGTAAATACAAAACATTCGAGCTTTTTAGCGGATCGGCAAACAGCATCAGTAGCCTGAACCACGATAGGATCATTAATTCCATCAGGGCGCAAATGGAGGCAAAGGGATTTACAGAAGACGACAAGGAGCCGGATTTGTTGGTGAATACCACGGCAATCCTTACTACCAATGTGGAGGTAACGGCCAATACAAATGTATACGGGTACGGCGGCACAATGCGACCATATTACTGGAGTGCAGGAATGGCCAGCAGCTATACCACTTACGACGTTACGCATTACAAAGATGGTTCGTTGATAATAGACATCCTCGACGCTTCTACCAAAAAACTGATCTGGCAGGGTACCGGCAATAACAGGATAGATCAATCAACGGACGATGCCGATAACCGGATAGCCAAAGCAGTAAAAAAAATTATGGAGGGTTTTCCACCAGGCAAACCGGGCCGTTAAACGCTCCAATAAACTATAATACGTAATGATTATGCAGGAAAGAAATTTCAGCCGGGCAGAAAAGCTGGACATTATCCGCTGTGCCGAACGCGAGGGAGTGCTGGCTATCCTTCGGATATACGGACTTCCCTATGAGGTCTTCGTCCAGTGGAAAAGAAAATGCCAGTCGGCGCCCCGTAAGGCTAAAAGAAAAAAGCAGGAGCCAACAGAATAATTTAAACAAACAATATCATCACATGAACAAAATGCTTTTCCTTGCAATGGCCTTGTTCCTCCATCCGCGCGCCAGGTCACAGGACGAAAGCGTGATCATCAGGGGATCAACAAAAGTGAGTAAAAAAATGACGCCGCAGCAGGTGGTCGATTCATTGAATGCCCGGTTCCCAAATGCACAGGCCGTCCGGTATTTCAAGATACCGCCCGATGCAGTGCAGAAAGGGTGGACAATAACAAAGGAAGATAACCTAAGCCCGGACTACTCAATCGATTATTATACCATTACATTTAGAAGGGATGACCTTAAATATTATGGTTTGTTTGCTGCAGACGGGCGGCTTATCCGAAGTAAACAGGAGCAAACGGCCAATCAATTGCCCGAATCAGTAAAATTCTCTATCAAAGCGCTTGGAGAGCAGTATCCCGGTCACAAGGTAATCTCAAAAAAGTACTTCAGGAACCTGGATGCTTCCTCGGAAGAAGAATATTATGAGGTCATTGTGAAAAAGGATGGCAAGAAGAAAAGCCTGTACTATAAGCCCGACGGCACTTTGCTGGCGCTTAAAGACTGATAACAGATGTTCCGGGAATGCGCGGCGAAATGACCGGCACCGGGTATTAAAAACCGACTTAAAATTAGATACTATGATACGGAAACTTTCCTTTTTAGCTGTTACTGTCGTCACATTCTGTTCCTGCGGCCCCGGCAAGAAATTGACCAGCGCAAACGCACAGATAACGCAACTGCAGGCCAACGCCCAATCACTGAAAAAGAATCTTGAAACCGCTAACCACCAGGTCGCAGACCTGACGGATAAGAATAACTCCATCACAGACCAGCTTAGCGGTTGTCAGCAAAACGCCCGGGCTGTCGAGCAAAAGTTCCACACCACGCAGGCCCTCATCCAGGAAGAGCGGCAAAAGATGGAGAAGGTCCAGGAAAAGCTGAGCACTGCGTTGGCCGATTTTGAAAGCAAGGGAGTCAGCATTTATACAAAAGACGGAAACCTTTACGTGAGCATGGAAGATAAGCTCTTGTACAAAAGCGGTAGCGCGGCCTTGTGCGCCGACGGCAAAAAGGCGCTCATAGACCTGGCAGGAGTACTGAACGGGTATCCGACGCTGGAAGTTACCGTGCTCGGCAATACAGACGACGTCTTATTCAAGAAAGGAAGCGACAACTGGACGCTGAGCACCGAGCGGGCCAATGGGGTGGTGAGGGTGCTGCGCGATGCCAGCGTAAACCCTGATAGGTTAACTGCCGCCGGCCGGGGAAGATACAATCCGGTAGCAGACAATTCAACCGCCGAAGGGAGAGCAAAGAACCGGCGGACAGACATCATCCTTAACCCCGATGTACAAAGGGTTTGGGAAAGCATGGATAAGTAAATCAATCGATACGGGGTTAGGGTTTTGGTTAGTGTTGTAGGGTTAAGAGGAGGTGGTGAAGCGACAGGCTCACCAGCCTCCTTTTTTTTAATAATATTTATTGTATCCATGCCCGGCGCCTGGTTAATAAATGCTTACAGCCATTGCTGTAAGTATCTTTTTTCGGGCCCTGCAACCAGTTGCCGACAGGATCGGCAATGGTTAAGCGCCGGGATCATTCGCCGCTATTGACCGGCGCAATAAAGCCGCAGCATACCTTCACCCGGTAAATAAACGATGGCTGCCAGGCACAGCATTGCCCGATGTCATTGACATCGGGCAATGCTTAGAGAGGCTTTTTACCACCGTTTTCTTATGCATTTCGACGGAGTAAGACCGGTGAATTTCTTAAAGTGAGGGCACCTGCCCGCAATAGCGAATGCCTTGCTCGTCAAGGTAATTGTTGAAGTTCAATCCTTTCGCAGGTGAATAATGGAAAATAAGTGCCTGGCAGGGACACTTATCTTCCAAAAGCTGTTGGATGGTATACCGCGGTATCAGGAAGGGTTTTCTTTCGTTCCATTGCATACCTGCCATATGCTTATGCATGCCTGGTTTCGGCTTACATCGCCACCCGGACCCCCATATTCAGCGAAAGCCAGGACTGCCCGTCAAGACTGCTGGTATTGAAGTTCCAGAAATATTTTGCAGCAAAAAACAGGGACTCGTGATGGGAGAACTGCAAGTCTAGTCCCAGCTCCGGCCGCATACAAAACTGCCACGCATCTTTGTAAATCTGGTAAAGACCGAAATTGGTGGCACGCTCTACATACACGGTACCGGCGCCTATGCCTGCATAAGGATAAGCGGCTTTGCTTCCTGTATGCATATAGTATTTGCCGCCGACGATGATAGGGAATGCATTGATGTACCTGTACTGTACACCTGCCACCGAAGCTGTACCGTCCTTATACTCCTGCTTCGTGACATGCTGGTAAAATACATTCCATCCCACTTCAAGGCCCGCATAAGTCTCATGCGATATCGCCTTGTTAAACTCAAACGAGATACCGCGAAAACCTGGTTTGTTGATATAGCTGTGCAGATCACCCATGGGAAAAGAAACCGGGTAAGACGCCATGAAACTATTGTGCTGCGCACTTGCGCCCATACTTCCAAGCGCCACAAGCAAAAGGAGAATTACTGCTTTCATATAATTCGTTTTAATGTTTTAAATAAGGGGATTGGGTAAAAGCCTGGGTGATATTCGTCTGGATACGGTTGGTAATATCGGCGGAGCCTCCTTCAACCAGCCCGTTCAGGATACTGACCCATACCACAGGCACATTGCCTACTCCCTGAGGTGAAGCCACGGTTTTCTGATCCACCATTTGTATAAAAACAGAGCCGGACCGGTAGTACGATACATAAGGAGGATAGTACCCGGGATAGTACCAGCCCCATCCATTGCTATAGCCGGGGTACCACCAACCCCAGTAGCCCCAGTCATAATAATAGTACAGGTTGGTGGTCGTTGTACTCATAGCCAGCAGGATCACATCAGGATTGCTGTTCTTATCAACCAGGGTCCAGCCGCATTGCTGCATATTCTGCTTAAGCTGGTTAAGGATGACGGTGGAATAGGTTGATGAAAGCATGGATGGCGGAGAACCGGGGTTGGTCACCACATCCCCCGTTAGCTTGACCACACTGTCTGGAAGAGCGAAAGTCTGACGCTGGCTGAAAGGAAATTCGCTGGAATAATTTGTGTATACCAGGTCGAAGTCCGAGTTATACTCAGGGCCATTCGGATAACAGCCCCTGAAAGTAGTCAGCACAAAAAAAGCTGCTATCAATTTAAATAAGAAGCGCATAAAATTAATTTTATTATTAGACACATGAGGTTAGTGCCGGCAGGAAAAAACGGGCAATTTTATTTCACAAAGCTGTAACAGGAAATAAGAGAATTTTCGGCATGGCAGGTGCCAGAATGGCCGCCTGCCAATGACGCTGGCGGAAAGTACGCCTGAGAAGTGTCTTCAGAATGGAGGAATAACCGTGCGACATACACCACTTGTCATAATAGTTCTGTGCAGCATCTGCCCCCCCTTAAGAGGCATATGCCAGGACACTTTGGCCATGGAAGAAAGGGACAGGCAGGAAGATATAAAAGATTGGCTGGTGCAGAAGAGCATAATAAAAAAAAAGAAGCAGGAGAAAAATAACTTCCTGCTGATCTTACCGATGATTGCTTCCAACCCTTCTGCGGGGTTTATTTTTGGAGGAGCATTGTCGTATGCTTTTAAGACCCTGCCTTCAGATACACGCGTATCGACCCTCAGCAGCAATGTCTCCTATTCCACCAAGGGCTTGTTGAATATGAATGTAAAAAGCAATGCTTTTGTTTTTTCGGAGCGCATGGTACTGAACAGCGATTGGCGATTTCTGTACAATTCGGAAACTACCTATGGCCTCGGCACGTCGAAATCCAATACCTCTTCCATTAATATTAACGGGTATGAAACATCTGCGGATAGCCTTGGGCAAAACCTGAGCTACTACCAGATAAGACTACATCAAACCGGCTCCTGGAAACTGGTACGTAATTTTTTTGCAGGTCTCGGCTTACATTACGATTATTACTATAACATCGACGACCAGGCACTGACATCAGGAGATACGGCCCACTCCTGGCAGTATCAATATTCCATCTTTCACGGTTTTGATCCGCGGCATTACAGCGCAACCGGGTTTAGCATAAACCTGCTGTACGATGGGCGCGACAACCAGGTGAATGCCTACCGGGGCTCATATGCCAATATCAACTACAGGATCAACCCGGAAGGGTTAGGTAGTTCCAAAAACAGCACGTTGCTGTTGACAGAGTACAGGGGTTATCTCTCAACAGGCCGCCTGCAGCACCGGCATACCCTGGCATTCTGGTTGTATGGAAACTTTGTTACCAGCGGTAGTACGCCTTACCTGTTGCTGCCGGCTATTGGGTATGATCAGCGGCAAAAAACAGGGCGGGGCTATACCTTCGGCCGGTTTCGCGGCGAGGACATGCTGTATGGGGAAAGCGAATACCGTTTCCCTATTTCTCCCAACACAGGTATCCTGGGTGGTGTCCTGTTTCTGAACTGCACCACCGCTTCAGACAGGCAAAACCAGGTTCGGCTCTTCAGTTACATGAGGGTGGCATATGGGGGTGGGCTAAGGATTATGATAGATAAAAAGACGCGAACACGGATTCAGATCGACGCAGGTATCGCCGATAAAACATTGGGTATCTATTTCGGCGCGCAGGAAACATTTTAGGTTATGGTTCGAATGCTAATTATGGTGGCATCATACATAGCATATTCAACAGGCATTCCGGCACAGGTACAGTCTGTAACTGTCCCGAAGAAAGATCTCGTGGATGTGCTTATAAAATGTTTGCGTCTCCGGTTACAGGATTCAGGCCGGGCAAAGAATAACATTATTTTCTCTATCATCCCTGTTGTACCGGCCACGTCCGGGCAAAAACAGGTAGCCGTATCTGCCATCAATCTGGCGTTCTATACCAGCGATCCTGAAACGTCGCGTCTTTCAAGCATCTACTTCCTGCCCTATACAAATTTCTCAAGTCGCAGCGGTATCATTATCACGCCGGATGTATGGCTTGCACACAACCGGTGGAACCTGAATGGAGATCTCCGGAATACAAAAAGCACCATCGATACGTATGGCGTGGGTGGCAATACACCTTCTTCAGACAAGGATCTGGTCGACTATCGCTACACCCGGATCTACCTGAACGCCAGCTATCGCCTATGGGGCCCGTTGAATGCGGGTATGGGTTATGCCCTTGACTATTACCACCACGTGAACGATGAGGCTCAAAGCGGCTATCCGAGCGTATTTGCGGTTTATGAAAAAGGCACCGGGCCTATGACCACGGCGATGGGACTGAGCTTTAATTTTCTTATAGATCAAAGAAAGAATTCCATCAACCCTTCCGGCGGGTTTTATGGCGCTGTTACTTATCGCATCAACCCGCCATTTCTGCCCAATGATCTTAAATGGAGTAACATGTATGTCGATATGCGGAAATATATTTCATTAACAGGCAGTCGCCGTTCAATCCTTGCCTGCCGGGCCCTTTACTGGGGCACTTACGGGGAAACGCCCTACCTCAACTTGCCCGGCACCATGCTGGATGCAAGTGGCAGGACCGGCAGAGGGTATACGTATGGGCGATACCGGGGCAAACAAATGTTATATGGCGAAACCGAATGGCGGTTCGATCTTTCGCAAAACGGGCTCTGGAGCGGCGTCCTTTTTTTTAACGTACAATCCTATACGAATCCGCATTCAAGCCAATTCGACTATTTGCTGCCTGCCGCCGGCACCGGGCTACGCCTGAAGTTCAACAAGCGAAATGACATGAACATCACCATAGATATCGGGGTCGGATTAAATTCTATTAACTGGTATCTAAACCTTGGTGAGTTCTTTTAGCTTTGATAATCATTTCGTATATAAATGTTTCTTATTAAATATCGTCCTCCCCCCAGGCTCCTGTTGAAATCTGAAAAAACCATTAACCACAGGGTGTTCCTTTTGTGTATACCCATAATATTAAAACCTTATATGATTCGACATCATCGCCTGATTTATGAACCGGCTCATTCAAAATCCGGCAAACCTATTATTGGCTATACCTTAACTCCGGAATTAACTTGCCGCATATCAAACCGGCTGCAGCAAATTATGCAGGAAGCAAGGCCGTTCCTCAAATTAAGATATACCATAAGGAGCCTGGCGGCAGACATACAGGTGGAATCGTACCAACTGTCGGCCTATCTCAACAGGGAAAAGCAAATTCGATACAATGATTACCTGAACCAATTCAGGGTACACTATTGCGAAGACCTTATCCAAAAAGGCATGGTAAATGACCTCAACATGAAAGGGCTCGCTTTGACCTGTGGTTTCCAGAACAGGAACACTTTAACAACTGCTTTCAAAAAATTCACGGGGCAAACGCCTTCGGGCTATTTAAAGTGTGTACGGACAGGCGCCGGCAACAACCAGTCGCAAGGATCGCCTTCGTAGCTACCTGCAAAGACGAGAGGTGGTGTATCCGTCTACCACCTCTTTTTATTGCCTGAACAGGGCCGCCTCCTTTATCTGTATTATCCGCTCACCGGCCTCCCTGCAAATGTCGCGGCAAATCTCGTCCTGTATATCGAAAATATTTGATTCGCTTACTTCGCACTCGAATATCTTTGACCATATCTGCCGGCATGACCTGCAATCGATTATCTGTACAGTCGCCCGAAACGTTCGTTCCAGGTACTGTGAGGCCCCGCATATAATATGATCAAATCCCAGCCGGGAGCCAAGCTCCTGCAAATCAAAATGTTTTGCAGCAAGGCTTTTTACCATCTGGTACCCGATTACCGAAATATGGTCTATCTGCGACAAAGCTGAACAGATTTGCAAACAAAGATTGTCGCTGAAAAAGCTTTCCAGGTCTTTCCCCGAAGGACAAAGAAAAGGAAGGATGGCGAAACTGGGCTCATATAAGGGCCGCTCCTTTTTTATTTCATTAAGCCATTGCTGCCTGGCCATGAACACCGGTACATATTTCCCCTTAGGCAAACCGATGATAATCTCGTCTTGTAAGCTCATCTCATTATAATAGCCCGACAATGCTCTTCTAAGCCTTCCTGCATGGATCCGCACGATACAATTTTTCTGGGGGTCAAAGCTGGCCGGTTTTTCCAATGCCTTGACCGCTATGGTATATTCTTTCAGGCGGTTGGAATGGCCACTACACGTTTCGCGCACTACAAATGAGAGAAATTTTTTCAGAATTTCGGAATTGCTAAAATTGGGATGAAGAAAAATCCTGCCCAACTGTTCTTCTATCGCTTCTTCGCTAAGCTGGGGAGCAGTTGCATACGAAGCCGGCATGCTCATATTTTGTTAGTTTAATGGACGAATTACGCATTAAAGACACGCGGAATTCGCTCTTTCCGCCAAACGGCGGCAAAAAGTTTTCGGCAGTCACATCTGCACGTGCAACTCCCGTTTCCAACACTTGTTCGCCCGTTGGCGGAACAATCACATTTGCTGCAGCGTCTGCCTCGAATTACCTGGGCTCCAGCAACTGAAAAAACTGGTCAAGTTGCGGCAGAATGACAATCCGGGTGCGGCGGTTGGCCGAACGGCCCTCAGGCGTATCGTTCGATGCCACCGATATGAACTCACCACGGCCCGCTGCCGTAATATGCGTTGGCTCCAGTCCATATTCCTTTTGTAATACGCGCACCACAGACGTAGCCCTTTTTACGCTTAAATCCCAGTTGTCCAATAATGGAGGATGATGATAAGCAACATCATCCGTGTGCCCTTCTACCATAAACTCAAGGTGCGACTGGTTCTTCAGCACCATCGCCACCTTTCGCAGCACCTCATGTGCATGGGGCTTGATATCGTATTTGCCGCTTGTGAACAATAGTTTGTCCGAAATGTCCACGAACACAACCCCTTTATCAACCTTGATGTTGATATCCTTATCGTCCAGGTTGCCTATCGCCCCTTTCAGGTTCATGACCAAAGCCATGTTTAACGAGTCTTTCCGGTCCATCTCCTTTTGCAGGTCCTGTATATATTCATCTTTGGCCCCAATGTTCTCGAGCGATCGCTTGATGCTTTCGGCCTGGGTAGACGTTACCACTGAAAGGCCTTCGAGCTGTTTTAACATCGTTGTATTATTCTCTTTCAGAAAATTGGTGCGCTTTTTCAACTCGTCCATTTCACTTTCCAGGGAGCTTTTTTCACGGGCCAGCGCGTCAAAATTATCATTGCACTTTTTCAGCGATGCCTGTGTAGTATTGCAGGTATTATTCAGCCCGACATATCGCTCGTCTGCCTCTGCCTTCATTTTATTGAATTTCTTTTGACTGACACACCCGGCAAGGATGCCCGGAAGCAGTATCCATGTAATTAATCGTTTATAGCTCATATTATTTCTGTTGACCTTTTTATCTGTCAATAACATTTGCCTGCTCCACAGCTCCACCGGACGAAGGGGCCGGTGCAGGCGCCTGGCCCGCTTCACCGGCATGGGCCGTCTCCCACTGCCGCACTTTTATACGGGCCGCATCGAACAGGTCCGCATAATTCTCTTTTAACAGCTTCCTTTTGGCCGAAGGGGTTAATAATTTAAACAAAGGCGCATAGATCCTGTATACCTTCAGGTATTTATCCTGATCCGGAGGGGCTACTTCATCAGTCCCGAACAAAAAACGGCCAGGATACCTGTTGATCAGCCCTGCCGTACCCTCCAGTGTTTCCTTCGATGATACAATGTATTTGGCCAGCTCGTCCCACGAAATGTCTATGTGTACGTGCTGCAATGAAGGATCGGCCAACGCATGCTCCACCATTTCCAGCTGGTCCTTCATCGGGCGCACTATCCGCCCCAGCCCGCAATGGGCCCAGATGATGCTGGTATTAGGATGCCGGCGAAACAGCGCGCCCAGCTGTTCCAGCAGGTAAGGCGGCTGGCCGGGTTTCGGGAAAGGCATATCAATGTCATTGTGCATAATGACCACCAGCCCGGCTTCATGGGCGAAGTCCAGTATCCTGTCCAGCGCAGGATTGGTCAGGCTGGCAGCCTCGCCTGCTACCTTCGACGACACAAACTCTTTATGAATGGAAAACTCTCCGATACCTGAAAATACCCCGGGAAACAGTTTCAGTACACGCCTGATATGATCGGCAGCATACATGTCCGTCGGGTTAAAACCGGTGATCATCGGGTCAAAGCGCCGTCGCTCTTCTTTGCTCAGGGAAAGATAGGACATGGCGATATAAGCGTCGGTAAACGAATAATAATACAATGGCGCATCACTGGCCAGGTAATAGGTGGGGGCATAATCGCCGGTATTGCTATAAGACCATTGTTGCTGCAGCGGTATGCCAAACAGGGTTGAACGTCCCACTTTACCGCCCATTATCGCCAGAAAACGGTGGATATCTATCCCCTCCTGTATATAATTGGTCAAATGAAAATGCGAATCATAAAACCACGATGTATCTGCCTGCCCCGGCGGCTGCGCACCAGCCATGCCAGGAACGAGCAGACCGCAAATGAATGCAGGTAATAGAAATTTACGCATATCTGAAAGCATTTACTATAACAAAATGTCTGTCCCGATAGTAATAGTTGTTCCTGTCTGTCCCCCCTGGTACAACCCAAACGTGCCGCCGGCAGAGCTCTTATACACATAATGCACCTGCGCATTTAACCGCCAGCTCCTTGTTTTGGTGGGATATAGGTTAAATCCGCCACCGGCTTCCCAGGGATGCCGCTTGAATTCATCAAAAAAGTAGGAATGGATGGCATACAGGCAGAGGTACTTCGGGATCACCATTTGCGATAATTGTACGCTGTACCCAACGTCATGAATGGAGCTGATGGGCACCGGCCCGTCTGCATCGAATTTGGTAAGGTACCGGTCATACAGCTCCGCTTGTATATTGAACCCCCGGTATTTCAATCCCGCATCAACAGCCACCATATCGTAGTTGGCCTCCTGCACGGTTACGCCGTCTGCCAGGGCGCCTGTTTCAAAAAACAGTACGCCGTCAGTCATTCTTATCTGCGTATTGTCCGGCGAGGGAGTTGAAAGATTATTATACCGGTTGTCTCTGTCATGCGTGTAATTAACACCTATGCGTAACGCCGCTTTTTTATGGTACTCAAAATCCATCAGACCGCCCCGTGGCCCGTATTCACCGGTCGTCGGCAGCCAAAGCAGGCCGGCCCCTTTCGACATATTGCGTGTCAGCTTAGCGGCAGGTATGCCCAACGTGCTCAGGTTGTCGCCCAGCATTAAAATATAGTTCAGGCGCGGAACAACCTCCCCGCGCACAAAGAAACCGTTGGTAAACCCGGCACGCAGGCTTTCCTCGCCCATCGTCCGGTCGGTCGACAGGTAAAACGGGAAAGGCCCCTGCATGGACCGGACAGATATGTTCGGCATAATGCCGGCGCCCAATACAAAATGCTTGTTGAAGTTGTATTGCAGGTTACCATACACAAGGGTCTGCTGCGTCGTCATAATCGTCCATACCGTCGCCGCATAGGTCAGTTTTGGTGTCATTACAAACCCGGAGAACCAAAGCATCGTACGATGCCAGTAAATATCGTTTCGCCCGGTAATCGTTCGATCGCGGCCCAGGTGGTCCTGGAAAGTCTGGTTGGCGGGCAGCTGGTTCAGGTAGCGGACAATGGTATACAAACCGACATTCAGGCTGCCCACGCTGGTTTTAATGATACTAAACCCTTTCCCCGGTGTCAGCTCCCCTGCTGTCGTGTTTGGATAAGTGACGGAATCGGCGGCCGGCGCCGGCTGATCAAGCTGGGCCATCATACCAATATGACAGCATAGGAATACCAGGATCAGGTATGCTAATCGTACTACAAATTGAAGCATATGAGTTAGCTTAAAATGAAGGGATACACTTGTTTACTTAGGCTGTACCAGGTAAAGGTTCGCATGTAGCTTATCGACTATATAGGCGATCGTCTTCTGGGCTTTTACGCTGTTGCCCGCCGCGTCCAGCGGAGGCGATACAACGGCAATGCCAAAACGACCCGGACAAACAGCCAGCAGCCCTCCTCCTACGCCGCTTTTTGCCGGTAACCCGGCATTGTACAGCCAGATACCGGTGTCGTCGTATAATCCTGCCGTGGCCATTACCGCCAGTGTATGCATGACCGTTTCGGGTGAAACGACTTTCTTTCCGGTCAGGGGGTTCACTCCTCCATTGGCAAGCGTAGCCGCCATCGTGGCCAGGTCTTTGGCCGATACGTTAATGGCGCACTGTTTTGTATAAATATCAGTTGACTCCACCGGGTTGAAATACATACGCCCATACGCGAACAGGAGATGTGCAATGGCCTGGTTTCGTAAATTATCGCCCGCTTCGCTGTAATATACCGGCCAGTTAACGGAAAGGGGGCGACCTGCAAATGCACTTTGTACATTCAGTATGCTTTTCCATTTGGCGGCCGAATCACTGCCGTTAATAAGGCTGGTGGCAGCTATGGCGCCGGGGTTTACCAACGGATTGATCTCCTGCCCTTTTTGTCTTTCAACGGCTATGATTGAGTTGAAAGCAAGGCCGGTGGCATCTACCCCGATTTTGTCCTGTATGGCCTGTGCGCCCTGCTCTTCAATCACCTTCGCCATGGTAAATACTTTCGACACGCTCTGGATGGACACCATAGAGCTGATATCGCCTTTTACAAACACCCTGCCGTCCGCGGTTACAATGGCTATACCAAATATATTCGGGTCCACGCTGGCGAGTTCTTTGATATAATCTGCATTCTTTCCTTCCTTCAGATCTTTAAACTTGTTATAGGCTTCATTCAGGGCACCTTCAACGCTTTTCGATGACAATGCCTGCTGCGCATTGCAAGCCAGATGCGATACGGCAATAAGAACAATGAGGAAATGACCCGCTGCTCTCCTTTGAAGAAATATCTTTATCATAACGTTAAATTATTTTTTTCAATTAATAAGTCGGATAATGAGGTCAGTCCT
>Ga0307509_10005401_pt1 | contig 17787 bp, 15 predicted proteins | sample 10_EM_MG_FD_202245 | JGI IMG/M metagenome (GOLD analysis project Ga0307509, IMG submission 202245) | Populus trichocarpa ectomycorrhiza microbial communities from riparian zone in the Pacific Northwest, United States - 10_EM | ecosystem: Host-associated > Plants > Roots > Unclassified | place...
TGCGTTAGGAGCCGTATTATCTCAACTCTGTGAAGATGAGAAATGGCATCCTGTAGCTTTTCATAGTAGAAAGTTCTCGCCAGCAGAGATAAATTATGACGTCCATGATAAGGAGATGGCCGCAATATTGGCAGCCTTTAAGGAATGGCCATATATGTTGATGTTAGTTGATGATCAGATATTGGTGTACACTGATCACAAGAATTTGGAGTACTTTAATACTACAAAGACTCTTCACCGTACACAACATCGCTTGGCAGAATTTCTACAACCGTTCAATTTTAAGGTTATTTATCGAGAAGGACGGTTAAATGAAAAGGCTGATGCTTTGTCGAGGCGTAGGGACTACCGCCCTGAAGGGGGGAGTCATTCCGAACCTTTTACATTTTTTCGCCCTGGACAGTATATTGAAGAGGAGCCTGTCATCTTGTGACCACATGTGTTGCAGACTTGCCAAGGCTTTCGGTTGCAGACAACATTTCATGAGGCACTCATGAAAGCAGCTGATAGTGATCAAACATATTTAGCAACGCTAAAGGCAATACTCAAAGGCAACAGTAAGGTCGATACAAACTTTAGTATCAAAAAGGACTTACTCCTGTATAAAAACCGGTGGGACATTCCAACGGACGAAGGTCTAAGGCGAACGATCATGGAGGCAGAACATGATTCAAAGATTGCTGCACACTTCGGAACATACAAGACCATTGGCAGGGTTACGGCTAACTTTTATTGGCCAAAGATGGATGAAAACATTACCAAGTACGTTCGCTCTTGCGATGTATGTCAACGTAATAAAGTCATCCGGCATAAGAATTATGGACTCCTAGAACCCTTAGAAGTTCCTATGAGACCATGGACGGCAATATCCATTGACTTCATTGTTGGGTTACCAAAGTCCAATGGGTATACGAAGATATGGGTCATCGTAGACAGGTTCTCCAAGATAGCACACTTCATACCACTAAGGACTGAAGAACATATTAAGAAACTAGCCTTGACATTCGTGAAAGAAATCTGGCGCCTCCATGGACTTCCTGAATCAATTGTCTCTGACCGAGATACCCGATTTATGTCTAAGTTTTGGACAAGCCTGATGCAGCTATTGCAAGTAAAGCTAAACCTCTCTACCGCATTCCACCCAGAAAGCGATGGGCAAACTGAAAGGGTTAATCAGACACTAGAACAATATTTAAGAAGTTATTGTTCATATCAGCAAGACGATTGGGTATGGCTGTTGCCTTGCGCGGAACATGCGTATAATACTTCAATGTCGGAATCCACAAAGGCTAGTCCCTTTGAAATTAATTATGGATTCTCCCCACTGACTCAGTGGTCAGGGATAGTGTTGGATAACAAAGGAATTCACCCAGACAGCGAGCTTGTTGTGAAGGATTGGGAAGACACATGGCAAGAAATCCGAGAGACAATAAAGCACGCACTGGAATGACAACGGAAATGGCATGATCAAAAGAGACAGCCAGCTTCGGAATATGTTACATTAGAAGATGTCCCACAGGGCAGAGCTAAGACAGCGGATAGGGTTATGCTAAACCGGATGAACCTCCATACAAAAAGGCCTATGGAAAAACTAGACCATAAGATGTTTGGACCCTTTGTTGTCAAACGCAAGGTGGGGTCTAGGGCCTATGAGGTTGAGCTGCCGGAGAGATGGGACATCTATCCTGTATTCCATGTTAGTCTGTTGGAACCCTATCGTGAGGATCCTGTGGGCAGGCCTCAAAAGATAATACCAACACCTGACATCGTAGACAATGAGCCTAGCTATGTTGTTGCGGAAGTGGTCGATAGCAGGTGGTATGGGAATCCTAAGTCAAAGTTTCCACACTGCTTTGTTCAATATATGGTTGGTTGGGAAGGGTACGGACCAGAAGAGAATTCTTGGGAACCATTCAAGATGTTACAAGATACCGCAATGCAAGCATTGCAACAGTTTCACAAGAGGTATCTGTCTAAACCTAAAGACCATAGGGTTATAGACAATCCAAAGCGTGTAACTAAGAGACGACGTTGACAGTCTGAGGATAGACCAAGAGAAGAGGGAAGTAGTGTAACGCCCCTCCGATAGGTAGCTCCAATCACTATCACGTTAGCCCAAATGGTATACCAGGAGGTAACCAGAGGTGGTATGGTCTCGTCTACTTTATACAAATAGCTGGTAAACCTAGGATAAGGCGTAGGGAATTGTTGAGTAGCCTTAAGGTACTCTACTAGGCAGGGTAACCTTTCGGGAGAACATTCGCATAAGGTCAAGAGAATTATGGGAATGTTACAGGGACCTCCGAGACGACCTTTGTGGTCCACTGGAAGACTTCCTGAGTGGTTAAAGGCATAAGAGGGCAATGTTACCCTACCTTGGCAATTTGGTCAGTATGCCCATGGACCCCAGTTACCCTACTGAGGTGTCCAAGTTACCCTACCTTCACCAGCAAAGTCATCCTAGAACTTAGAGGTCGATTGCCTCACATTCTATAAACTCTTAGATGTTCTTGGGCGCACACGCATCTGCAGGGGGAGGCCCCACGCCTGTGTAATGGTGTCCCAAACATACTATTGAACTTGGGCGGGTTCAGCTAACACCCCCCGCAGGCCCCAGCGTTGGGAAGACGTGTCATCGGCAGACGGCTGTGTAGTTGCTCGTTTGCTAGTTAAAAGAGGTCATTGGAGCAGCTGCCGTAACACCGTATAAGTCCTCGCCGTCCCTCCGACTGAATGTCGTTCGCAGGATATATAAGGGGAGTATGGGTAACCGCCAAAATGGGGGTCGCCCATATATGGTCTCTCAGGCATCTAGGAGTCTACTCTAGCCTACGTGTTGTAGGGTAGTCATCCTAGTGGTACTCAGGTAGTCTCAGAAGGCCAGGGTGCTTTCGAGACAAATACCGCAGTAACCAGCCCGGACCTTCTCCCCTTGATTTGTAGCATTACTATGGGTTGTTATTGGACTCTAGAGGTATGAGTCTTATCATGGTTGAGTATGTCCCGAGAGGATGGCTATGGGTAGGGCCCACTTAGCCAACCATCGGCTACATCTTACCGGGGGAGGTTGCATGTCAATTTATCACCTTGGATAGTCGCGTGGATTTAATGATAGACTGCATAGCTTGTATAGACGAAACTGCCACTGGGCCAGTTAGTCCACCACCTTGGTATTGACTCCGGTTGTTGTCATAACAGCTAGCGACTGGTATGACTTCGATAGAAAGAGTTTTTCCACCTGCGGTTGTATTGGAGATGCATTGCAGAAACTCATATCCTATTGACGGAGTTAAGTGTACCTGAGTTGGTCCGACACTTCCGGCTGGATAAATCCTGATGGAGGGTAGACCTCGGACAGACCCTGAGCAGGACAGTGTGCTCGCCCAAGGTCGGAAGTAGTGGTGAATATCAAAGGCTTAAATCTGATATCTACTTAAGTTTAAGCGTTTGGCATTCTACTTTGACAACCAACTTTTCCTCGAGTGAACAAAATTGAGTGAAGCTTCGAGCTTAACTATATTAAGTTTTACCGTTGATTCTTCTGAATTATTTTACCTCATCTTTATCTTCTACTTTGAGTGTTTGGTCCGGTCGCAACCTTAGAGTTCACCTCTCTACAGGGTGCCCCCGTTCCAATTGTTTGATTGTTTATGGGTTAGGTATCATTTGATGCCTTAGGATTTGGATTGATGCGAGATGGATTATCGTAAGTGTATTTAAAGTCCAGGATCTCCCTGGACTTGGAGAGAGCAGACTTCAACAGACATAGATTTCAATATACTTGGTTGAACAGTTACCTTCTGTTCAGTTCGATTTGAGAATCTTTGAGCTTCGTATAGGCCTACCGCTCTTGGCCTTCTCTTAGTAGTTTCAATAAAGTAATAGAGCCTATTCAATTACCTGTTAGCATCTCTAGTACTTGATCTCATTTTGTAACGACCCAACGATAGGTAGCTACACTAACTACCACCTTAGCCCAAATGGTATACCAAGTGGTAATCAGAGGTGGTATGGTCTCATATACTTAGTATATAAATAGCTGGTTAACCTAGGACAAGGTCTAGGCAATAGTTGAGTAGCCTTGGGTACACTATGAGGCAGGGTAACCTTTCGGGAGTTAGTTTGCATAAAATCAAGGGATTTATGGGAACGTTACACAGGTCTCGGAGACAACATTTAATGTTGACAGGAGGACTTCCAGAGTAGTTAAAGGCATAAGTGGGAACAGTTACCCTACCTTGGGAAATTGACCATTATGTCCATGGACCCCAGTTATCCTACTGAGGAGTCCAAGTTACCCTACCTTGACCGGCAAAGTCATCCTAGAACTTAGAGGTTGATTGCCTCACATTCTACGGACTCTTAGAAGTCAATGGCCGCACACGCACCTGCGCGGGGAGGCCCCACACCTGAGTAAGGGTGGCCCAAACATGCTATTGAACTTGGGCTGGTTTTGCTAACACCCCCCTCTGGCCCCAGTGTTGGGACGGCGCGTCATAGGCAGACGGCTGCATAGTTACTCGTTTGCTAGTAAAAGGCGGTCATTGGAGCGGCTGCCGTAACACTGTATACGTCCTCGGCGGCCCTCCGACTGAATGTCCTTCGCAGGATATATAAGAGGAGTATGTGTAACCGCCAAAATAGGGGTCGCCCGTATATGGTCTCTCCGGCACCTAGGAGTCTCTCTTAGCCTACGGGTAGGGTAGTAGGGTAGTCTTTCTAGTGGTACTTAGGTAGTCCAAGGTGGCCAGGGTGTTTTCGGGACAAATACCTTAGTAACCAGCCGGGACCTTCTCCCCTTTATTTGTAGCATTACTATGGGTTGTTATTGGACTCTAGAGGTATAAGTCTTATCACGGTAGAGTATGTCCCGAGAGGCTAGCTATGGGTAGCGCCCAGATAGCCAACCATCGGCTACATCTCACCAGGGGAGCTTGGATGTAAATTTATCGCATTGGATAGTCGCGTAGATTAAATGATGGACTGCATAGCTTGTATAGATGAAACTACCACTGGGTCGGTGAGTCCACCACCTAGGTATTGACTCCAGTTGTTGTCATGACAGTTAGCCACTGGCATTACTATGAGAGGAAGTGTTTTTCCACCGGTGGTTGTATTGGAGATGCATTGCAGAAACTCATACCCTATTGACGGAGTTAAGTGTACCCAAGTTGGTCCGACACTTTTAGCAGGATATATCCTGATAGAGGGTAGACCTCGGACAAACCCTGAGCAGGACAGGGTGCTCGCACAATGTCGGAGTAGTGGTGAATGTCAAAGGCTTAAATCTGATATCTACTTAAGTTTAACCATTTGGCATTCTACTTCGACCACAAACCTTTCCTTGAGAGAACTAAATTGAGTGAAGCTTCGAGCCTAACTATATTAAGTTTTACCGTTTTGATTCATCGTGAATTATTTACTCTATCTTTATCTTCTACTTTGCGTTTTGGTCCGGTCGCCACCTTAGAGTTCACCTCTCTACAGGGTGCCCCCGTTACACGTTCATACCACCGGTTTGGTTAAAGTCAATATCGATATCTCTTGTAAGACCGCTAACCTAGGGGAAGCGGTTACAGAGGATATCAAAGTCATATTCAACAAGGTACATCTCAATCCGTTCTTGGATAAGGATGAAAAATTGGGAAAAAAGGCTTAGTTCATGTTTGCTAGCTATAACATGGAAAAATTGTAAGAAATGGTGAAATTAAATATACCCCCAAAATAGTAAATCAAAGACTAATCATAAGTCTTAGTAATTCTGTCGGAATGGCATACCAGTAGTGCGGGATTTGATTGCGAATTGTGAGTACAATGTTTTGGGAACTTTGACGTGTGCTAACTCTTCCTTTAGAGTGAACTATATATGTTAGCACTCCTGCTCATTCTACATTACCAAGCAACAAACGTAGCATTTCAGGGGAAAAAAAACTAAACCTCAACATTGATTTCGTTATCTAAGTTATTTGACACTCCCGTCACCACTGCCACTCCATCATTCCGCACCTAGCCCAAAACAGCAAACCAAAGTGTTAAAACCGAAGGACAATCTATGAACTACCAACATACCCATGAAATGCCTCAAAAGAACCTGAAATAGCGCTATACAAACTGCAATCTTGGAAAAGAGGAAAGGGGAAGCGAAAAGAAAAGAAAAGAAGAGAGGGCTTAGATAAATTAACCCAGCCCAACCAATCAACACCCTTATCAGCCGCTAATGCCCATTATCATCATAATTTATATCAACCTCTCCCCGATAGGAGTCCCCACATCTCACTGTAGCCTTCACCTCCGCTTGCATACCCGTTCATGAGCTCTTCGTTTACCAGCCCAATATCCTCAGCAGGTGTGCCCTCTTCCGAACTTTTGATCTTATCATGGGTCTTGCGCAGTCTCCACTCCTCACCGTATACCGGTCCATGCAGGGTGAATAGCTCAACGAGTTCTTCTTTGCGACGAGTAAGTGTGCCGAGAACGTCCGAGTCCAGGAGGGTGGGGGCGTAGACGTGTGCATCTCCATTGCCAGAGTTGTCGTCGTCCTGGTCGGGGGCACCCTCGTGATCATTACGAGCCAGAGACGAGGAAGTAATTGGAGTTTCAGGGGGTGTGGGTATCGGTCCGCTATTTTGATCTCTACTTCTTCCCGGGCTCCGACCCCGCTTTGGAGCGCTCTCGGTAAGCGCTACCCGACTGACACCCACAATATCCCTAGGTAATCGAATATCGCTACCTTTGTTTCCTCCGAGGGAGCTGCCGCTGTAGGTTGTCCAAGATTGCGCCTCACTGCGGATGCTTTCGGGCGGTGTCAGTGGGGGTGTTGTCTGCTGAGAAATGGATGATGCCCTCTTCGAGGATACAGCGGGAGTAGGCTCCGAGATTCCATGTGGTGTTGTATGTGGAGACACCGAGCGGGACGGATGGCGATGCCTGGAAGGCGAGGAGTAGTTTGGTGTGTGTAGGCGAGGGGCATTTTTTCTAGAGAGCGGGGGTGGGGAAGCATCGGTGCGGAAGGAGGTATAGGTCTTTTTTTTTTTCCGACTGTGAGTTCTTTGGGTTTTTAACCAGGTTATGAGTGTCATTTTTGGACGATCGAGGACGGGATCTGAGGATAAGCGTGAGAGGAGGAACGAATGAGTGAGTGAGAGATTGAATGAATGTATTGCTGGGTCTGGGGGCGATAATGCGGGTTGCTAGGGGGGGGGGGGGGTGAGGGAGGGAGGGAGGGTTTGCGGGCCGTGTCAAAAGGCCGCTGGGAGCAAGTGTTCCGTTTTGTGCAGAAAGCGGTAAGGACAACTTGAGCGGGTTTTGTCCACGTGACCCCTCCAACTCTTTTTCTTGTTTCTATAAGTTACCTGTGGGAAACGAAGTCACAAGGTAACTTACCTCCCAAAGTCCCTTTCGCTTAAAGTGTTATTTATTCACTCCGAGTTAACGGGGAGGGGTAACAAAGTGTGTATCTGGAAGAAAAGGTGGCTTCTATTGCATCATACAGCTAAAAAGGTCGTTTTTGAGATCATTCTACCAACAGACAAATTACCATCTCAGCACCCCATTGTTGGCTGGCTTGTTAATTATATTCACTATCCATTGTATTTCATTGAACATGTTATCAATTCTATGGTTTATTGGTGAGGGTTTGGCCCGTTGGTCTACCATGGGGTTGATTGGCTTCTCAGAGGTGACGATAGTATGATGTCCTCTGACTCGAGATCCCTTACAACCGGTTGCCCTTGCCACCTTTTTTCTTGCTTCAACTATTCCATGGAAGTTCCCCCCTTCACTCATCCCCGTGGTGAGGAAAAGAAATGTCGCCAAGCGCCATTTTTATAATGCAATAAAATTTTACCGACCCCTACAACCCCATCCCCCTGAGACCTCTAACCAAATAGCGATGGGTTAATAGAATCACTCTTTCCTTTCCAGAAAAAAGTCTTAAGGTTAATTCATCGTGGGTAATTGAGATTCACATCGGAAAAGAGTCTAATCTTGAAATTCCTCAACTAGGATGCTTGTACATATCATAAACTGGAGAGATGTTCAAGTTAACTTAAGTTTAGATTACGATACGTGTATCTTCCGGGCCTAGGACACAAAGACCTTGTAGGAATACTAACCCTCTACCCTATAAAGCTTTTTGGAAAAATCCGCCTCGCCTACGAGTATGCTTTCCTCACTTTTTTCACTCTTTTTTTTTTCACTTTTGTTCCACGTCGCTGATCTAATTGTCTCTTCACCTAAGCTGGGCTCACTACTGCTGCTATTGCTACCTGACTAACTTTAATAAGGGCAACCTCTGAGTTTCCCAATTTAGCGGACACGCGTGAAAATATTGTACCAGCAAAACAAAAACCACGCGATAATTAGAGAGGAAAGTAGGACTTCCTGAAACGCTTTGGTCTCGTTCAAGTTAATGCTATAGGTATTATATCATATCTTCCGGCTCGCTCTAGATCCAATACCCTCAATGATCGAGCATGATGCGCCTCCGGGTGCTCACCCGTGGGTCACAGACTGCCAGACTTCCCGATTTTGACCCGGCCTTCCCAGCGCAAGCAGCCAACCCACCGCATTATCTGGTTAAACTCGTTTTCACGCTAAGAGGTCAAAAGAAAGTGTGGCGGAATACACGAACTTCTTTGAGCAGAGAGTTTCCTTTAGGGGTAGTATTTTCATAGATATTTAGTGTGGGTTGTGACCTGTGGGGTGACCTTTGCCATCGATTTAGAGGAAACAACTAGCCTGGAAGGGCTACTTTGTGAAAAATGCCGACTCACACCTCACTCTGACCTCTTAGCGTGAAAACGAGCTTAACCAGATAATGCGGCATCTTAGATGCGACAACCTAGATATCATGCAGCGGAACCCTACTATCCCGGATATCTCTTCACCAGGTTCTTCGTTCCCCCGGACGGCTCTTTCAACATTTTATCAAAATAGAAATACACCCCACTGTCCCGGGTTCTGGTATTTTCGGATCGGATGGAAAAGTAGAAATCTCCAATAACTTGGAAAATAAATTCGGTTCCCCGGATTTTTAGGGCATTTTAGCCTAAAACCTAACGTCTCAACCACAACTTTTCAAAGAGGGTGTTGATATCGCATCATACCACAGCTAGTAGTCCACTTGGCAGGGACACAGGTCAAATGTTCTTCCTCTTTTCTATCCTCACAACCGTCCCCCTCACTGCTAGTAGAGCCACCAATATATACCGGTTGTGGGAGTAAGTTCGTTCTTACTAATGGACCTCCGGGGCTCAAGGGGAGATGTAGAACATTTTGCATCCATTTGAGAACCTTTCCAGGCAGCATCAGGAGGAGGGCTAGGTACTTTAATGGGAAACAGAAATTGTATATAGAATACCGCCGGGCTACCCACCAAATGCCCCAGCTTATTCCTGGCATGATACCCACCCCCGCTGCCCCACTCCTTAACAGGACCCTGGAAAGGGTGGTCGCTTAGTATAATATTATGGCTCGGTCATTACCCAATTTCGATTTTTCAAATAGGCCCCCATTTATCCTTTCACTCTCCTAGGTTTTTCCCCGGGGTAGTTTCTACTAGGAATTTTGACTACCGGTATCCGGAAAACCGGATGCGATTGTGCCGTACTAGGAGTAAATACTCTAGGTATCATATGGCCTCCCACCCATAGGCCATTCTCCCCTTCCCCCGATCCCGCTATCAGGTGCCCGTGTTTAGAGGAATAAACTGATAGCGACACTCTGATAGCAGCTCGCTCACAACCCAATGATAACTGGGGTAGCGTAGGTAACGGCGCGAAGCACGGAGAAAAGCACTAGGTGGTGGTTCTGGTATGTGATGATAACGATGTGGATGTTCGATGTACGATACAGGAAGCTCTCTACTGGTAGCTCAGACTAGATACAGAAGAGAGCGCACAAACACACAAAACAGGAAAAACCCACACAACGGGAAAAACCCCCAAGTGGCAGTCACGACCCTAAACCGGTCGTACCCCAAACTAACTATCATACCCTAACAACTATGGGATTCCAGCTATCATAAACTAACCCTCAGTGTCTCAAGTGCCGGTATCTTAGGAATCGCAAGGGAGACCGTTGCCAAGGCGGAGGTGTTGTGGAATTGGGGTTAGACTATGCTAGAGCACTAAGGGCGGACTAGAGAAAAAGAAAAAAGAAAATCATCAAAGTGGAGCGAACGAAGCAATCAAACTTAATTTTCCTGCTGATTGGTTAGAGCGTTCAGATGATCTTAACCGGCTCCGAAAGTGGCACTAGTACTTGTACTAGAGTATTATTGTTGAAAGCCCACCCCTGGGCTCCATTGGTTGCCGTACTATCAACGACAACTTGAAATCACCATTCCCAATTGGGATCCCACATTTGATTCCCCTAGTGACTTAGTGGCGGGTAAAGCGAGGACCCTTGGGGTTGGTGTCACCCCAAGGGCCGAGGCTGTAGGATGGCGGAGGGAACAAATATCGTTTCTTATGATACTAAAAAGACTACAGGTATTGCAGCGGCTCTAGATCTCCCTAGGTTCTTAGTTGCGGGGTCTCCTAAGGTCATAACCCATGGAGCTATGATAGCTTGCTCTATGGAGTGCTAGGACCATGCAATACCGGTGGCGATGATCGACCAAAACGGGCCATCAGCCCAGTAATCTTAGAAAATCATTGCATACCGAATTATCGGCATGGGAAAAAAGAAAACTTTAAAAATAGTTCATCTAGCAGTTTTTCAAAACACCCTTTTGGGAAACCTCTAATCACGTTCGTCTCCTTTAGATTTTATCAACGCCTTCAAAACCAATGGCTAGAATTGTGTTGTAGCGGGCTGTTTGATGGATGAGGACATCTGCAATTCCAGCTCTAACCACAACAGCTTCCCGGATCATCTTAGGTGAAAACAGAGATCATAAACTGGCTCTGATCTGTCATTAAAATAATATAATTTCATTAGAGAAAATCATATCATACTTTCTCAAGAAAAGGCTATTCCCAGTTTGGGAAATTGGGTCGGCATAAGCGGAAGGGTAGGCTTTGGTTGTCCAGAATATATTGATGAACGAAAGCTGATCAATAGCCGTTAGCGGGCTACCTCTAGGTGAGAACACCGGTACATACTGACGATTGTGCTAGGGTGCGCGCCGTATATCCCCCTTACCCTTTTCTTTCTACTGTACTCCCCTCTGTGTCCACGATCAGTTCTCTCTTGTCGATTAGAGGGATGGGCGGACGGGTGGGTGGATGGGTGGAAGTAAGGGGGTGGGACGGGTCATCTACGAGCAGATATTAGCCCTCCAGTGGTTGTGTAATATATAAGTTCGTGAAATCCCAAGTTTCCCTTTCCTCCTAGGACCCTCCTCTCCTGTTTGATCAGGTACGTGATTATTTCAATCTTCCATCTTGTTAACTTTTCATTTTCATTTTCATTTTTATCCCTAACCCTCCATCCTCCGCCTCCCTCCTCCCTCCTCCCTCCTCTTCATCCCGTCTCGCCGGCGACTATCAAACAACTTAACAACTAACGAACAAATCAAGAGAAAAGTCCCGAAAAACAGAACTTGACTATGTCTAGCGAAAAGGAAAGTTACGATGAGGGGGACAATTCGAGAGTCGTTACTCCTCCTCAAACTTCGCCTATGGCAGAATCTGGGATCGACTGTGAGCATGAGAAGAAGATCATGTACGTTTTCCAATGTTTGCCGTTTTTTTATCAATCGCTCTAAGCTAAACTAATGTGTAATACAGTCGCAAGGTTGACATTCGTCTCCTTCCGGTTCTCGCCGCCCTCTATTCTGTCGCCCTAGTTGACCGTACAAACATGGCTAGTGTAGCTATCGCTGGCATGGCGAAGGACTTGAAGCTCTATATCGGAAGCCGGTATTCTATCGTTCTGCTGGTGTTTTTCATTCCGGTGAGCGATTTGCATTTCTTTCCCTACCAAGTTTTGCGACGAAAATTGGTTAACTGATATGCTGGATGGGTAGTATTTTATTTTCGAACTCCCCAGCAACCTTGTTCTCAGAAGGGTCGGGTCCGCGATTTGGTTGAGCTCAATTGCGTTTTCCTGGGGAGTTGTGACCATTGGGATGGGGTTCATTAAAGATTGGAGGATATTGGCTGTCTGTCGTGTTCTGTTGGGGCTCTTTGAGTCCGGTGAGTTTCCCACCCTCTAGGCAGGTGAGAGAATGTGGTTGATTTTTTTTTTGCAGGATTCCTTCCTGGGTGCGTCTACTTGATCTGCTCATGGTATGTCCGATATGAAGTGCAACAACGGTATGAAACTTGCCTCCCTTCATAAATCGATTTGTCTGATACATAGGATTACTAACGCTATAATAGACTTGCCGGCTTCTACCTTCTCACTAGTCTCATTGGTGGATTCTCAGGACTACTAGCCTACGGGCTTATGCAAATGAATGGAATTCAGGGACTAGCCGGGTGGCGGTGGATCCTTATAATTGTAAGTTCTAAGGCATTAATGGGTGTCTTTCATGTATCGCTGTATTAATAAATATTCTAGGAGGGTGTTATTACCATCGGCATTGCTTTATTGGCATATCTTCTTGTCATTGACTTCCCAGACAAGCTCCTCCAACGCCGCAAGCCATTCCTGACCGCCTCTGAGGTTGAAATCATCAAATCCCGTATCAACCGAGACCGTGATGATTCCAAGGCAGACCCCATAACTTGGAGCATAGTGGGCCACCATCTCTCAGATTGGAAGCTCTGGGTCTAGTAAGTTTCTTTTCCCCTACTTGCTTGATGTCACATAAAGCTTATGTTTTCCCAAAAAAAAGCGCCTTGCTGTTTATGAACTCCTCCATCCCAGCTTATGCATTAGCTTATTTCCTACCAATTATTCTCAAAGGGATGGGGTACTCCATCGGAATGGCCCAGATAATGTCCTCTCTTCCGTATATTCCAGCGGTGGTGGTCGGCCTCGCCCTGGCCTGGTGTGCTGATAAGACCCACCTTCGAGCGCCGTTTATCGCACTTGGCGCTGTGCTCGTCATCGTCGGATTGAGTATGACGGCGTATTCTACCCACCACTCTGTCCGCTACTTTGGTGTCTTCATTGCCTTAGCTGGCTCACAGAACAACATCCCAGCAGTGCTCGCCTACCAAGCAAACAACATCCGCATGCACTCTAAGCGCAGTGTTAGTTCGGCACTCCAAATTGGCTTCGGCGCCATCGGGGGTGTCTTTGCCAGCACCGTGTTTAGAGAGAAGGACGCCCCTAACTACCGCAATGGACTCTGGGCCACTATAGGGACTCAGTTCCTGACCTTGCTACTTTTAGCTTGCATGACGGTTTACTTTAGGAAGAGGAACAGGCAGCACAAGGAGGGCACTCTGGGCAAGCTTCTTGAGAACCATCCGGACTTCTCTTATACTATTTAGTTTACTTCTTGCTTGTTATTTTTTTATTTTTTCGCGGTCCACGGAGGTGTTCTGGCTTTTTTCATTTCATGATATCTGCCTTCTTGTTTTGTGACCCAGAAGGGGTTCCGTTGAAGGAGAGGATGACATTTGTGAATTTAGCCGACTTGTGGGAGTGCGAGATGATGAGAACATCTTTTTTTTTTCTCCTCCTTACGTGATTATGGTGCGGGTGTTTTTGTGTTACGAGGATGAAGCCTGCACTTTCTTTCTTTCTCCCGTGTGGAACGGACATGTTTCCCTGAACCCATGCACGACACTGCAGATCCCCTGTACGGTACAGTATACTAGTACATTTTACGTGCCGTGCGCTGGCATTTCTTCCTTCCTTCCTTCCTTCCCCACACACCCCACCAGCCACCCTTTTTGGTGTGAACCCCGCGCCAAGAATCACAAAAGATGACTCGCCTCACTATTCACAAGCAGGTGAAGCCAGACACCGCATAACGCCAAACCATCGACATGTGAGAGAGAGTAAATTGTTCCAAGGTTCACCGGGTTTTTTTGTTTTGTTTAGCGCTTGCTATATGGGTGAGCGCGTTGATGATCTGGGAGGTATATGCCGTACTCCGAATGGATAGTGGATGTTGTGTTGGATCCGGAACCACCTGTGCAAACCCGTCGCGCTTGTTGCTTTTTTAATTTCTTTTCTCCCGTCCTCCTGATCTCAACGCCTTCTTTCTCCCGAGCACGCAGATAGGATTGCTTCTTATAATAGAGCTAAGTGGTTGCCGTGCTTAGACCTGTCATTGCCTTTACTCGAGTAGTAGGAGGGCGTTTGCTGGTCAAGGAAGTTTGTATTCCTCATATCCTATATGGGTGGATTCATTGGTCCCTGGGGGGGGCGGGTGTGGGTGAAGAGTCTTGATTAGTTGGCTATACAGCTTGGGTGAGATATGAGGGATGAGGGACTTGGACTAGTGTGGTTGTGTCGACTGCGTGAAGAGAGAGGAAAGAATAGGAGGAATATCACAGTACTCGTGGTGTCGAGGCCCTTTTTAAAAAGGGACCACTATTGCATTCAAAAGAGATAGGATGTTTTTTAGCGGAATGCAATGGTAGCTTTCTTTTTAAATTAAAAAATTAAAAAATTAAAAAAAAAGCGTTCGACATTACGGATAGGGAGGTGTCCAACGCAGGGAGTGTGTACAGTACTATACTGTGTTGTACTGTACCGTACAGTAGGGTATCACAAACCCAAAAAGATCACTATCATAATTATTACAATGATATTATCACACACTACCGGGTCCGATTTTCCCACTTAGATCGAAGGAAGAAAAAAAGAAGGAAAAAAACTCCCCATAAGACTGCTCATCCTTATCGGCAGAATTGATTCTCATATAGCGGTACTCTGATAACCGGAAGAAACTCTGATAACCGGATCATGCGTTATGACGCTGGGGCGGCTTCTCTAACCACGGTACGCCTTAGTGGGTTTTTCTTTTCTTTTGAAAGGATATGCTCTCTAATATTCTTATAGGGGTATATACCGATCTAGTTATATACCAGAACACAAGGGTCTGGCCATATAACTTTTCGTTTTCGTTTTGTTTTTGTTCCCCACGGCTAATGCACATGACTAATCTTCCGGATATGCACGGAAGGGTTGGGGGGGATGGAGGGAGGGATGGAAGAAAGAAATAATAATCAAAAAAGGTCCTACCGGTAAGTTAGTGAAGAATGGTAAAATGGAGAGAAGCGGAATCTCGTCGTCCACTTTGATTACTCCCATTGTGTGTTTGGGGGGGGGGGGTATTGCTCGTGTCACGGCTTGTGAACGAGGCGGGGAATGGCCTATAATTGGAGTGGATGTCCCGGTGGAGGTTGTTGTCTGTCTGTTGTCCAGGTATAGTACGGTTCTGGTAATGTCGAAATGTCTCTTCTTGAATCCGGATGGTATGCATGCATGCAATTACAGTTCCCTTTCTTCGAGAGCGCTTAGACACTACGAACGCCCGGTGTACTAGTCCTACACTGTGCATTCACCTCTATTTTGTTTCGCCTTGTACCCGTTAAATGTTTGCCATTGATTTGGGTTACTGCCTGTCGTTGAGGGGGGGAGGGAGCTGCCTACAACCCCACGTTCAATTCGCAATCGCAATCGAAAATGTCTAGGATTTCCAGCGCTTCTGTTGGGTGGCTGTGTGAAATACTGAACAGCGGAAGGAGGGAGGGAGGGGTGGAGGATCAAGGTTGGACACAACGGGGGCGGCCGTAGGTACTGAGCAGGATGGAGGCGGAGAAGAACCCTACCAATAAAAATATCACGGGTCTTCCCACTCCCGTGACCTTTCTCGGAACTCCACACTCTATGAAGAGAGGATTGCAACCTCCCACCCCCCTCCCCCACTAAAATATCTTGGTATGTCTCCGAGGAGTAATCAATTTCTATGGAATATATGAACTGCACCTAGCTAATGGAATTTCCTCCCTCCACGGTGAAACTGTAGCATGACAGGCAGTTTCTGGGAGAATGAGGGGTGGGAGTATGGGCTTGGCCAGGGATGAAAGGAAAGGACAATTGCCATCCGGGGGAACGGGGGGGCGAACTAGCCTTATATTCCCTAATATTGAAATAGCAGGGAGGGGCATGCCTCATTGGGGATCCTGGGACCTGGAGACCCCGCATTCAGTAATGCACTTTGGAAAGAGGCACAAAGCGCATCACCGACTCTGATACTCTAGGCACTGCTGATGGACTTCGTTGACAAGGCCGCTTGTCAAGTTGTTTTTAACCAGCTCGTCCTCAAATAGTCCAGTTTTTGATCTCGTGGGGAGTGTGATATAGTAAGTAAGCTCAGAGACGGGAAATTTGCTTTTTGTTCTACCATCACATTTCTGTTCTCGATAAGGCGGGGGAGTGGTGTTCGGACTATTTGGGCGGCGCCGTTAGTGTCAAGCTCTTCCCGTTGCGGCACCAGCTTGGGCTGTGATCCCTCCCGGCCTGGACAGCTGATGGGGGCGGCGTTCGGCTCCCGGTATCTAACTTGTGGGGGTTGACGTCCTCCTGTACTTGTACACTTTAGCAGTAGCTTGACTACGGCGGTATTACCGAGCTCCCAGCAGCCCTATGTCAAGTTTCATTATCCCTGGCTAGAATAGAACTTTTGTCTATGCTACATATTCTCTCAAATGATTGGCCCGGCTGTTATGTCTTTCGAGCTACCTCCTCCGGTTGATCTATCTTTTTTTCCCCTCAGAAAGGGCTGGGTAGGTGACTTATTGCTGTGCTTTTGGTCTCTCCCCAGGAGAGGGGAAATCTTTAGGCTGCCGAGAACACAGCTCAATTATTCGGGACTCTACAGTACATATGGAGGGGGGCTTCCTTCGGTTTACTTCTTCGGCAGAAGCCTGAAACACCAATTTGAGTCACAGGTGCCACCTTATTCAACATCACACATCCATTAACAAAATGGATCGAAAGATGAATCTTGTTTTCCAATACTTGCTTCAAGAGCAGCTCGGACGATGCACTGTCGGAGCACTAGCCCAAGGATTTCAGCGCAAGCAGTTTCACGCGATCGGAGGGCTCCCATCCCTGCCTAGGCTTCCAATATATCTCTAACTAAGCTACCGGTATAACTATAGCTGAGAAGTGGCGCGTCACTCAAGTCTAAAGATCAAGGCCGACCGTGCGAGAGAGATCCCTGACTTGCCGAGAACCGACAAGGTTAACCATGTTTCCGTGGCTACTGGTAGGGTTCTCGCTAAAGTGGGGAAGTGGGAATGGGTCAACTTACTCCCGGGGGGTAAAATGGATCAATCGGAGGTAAACCTTTTTTATCTACAACTGTCGCTTTGCCCCTGGTAAATAGCATCTAGATTACAAGGGGGGGTTTTCGGGATTTCTTGGTTCCGGCGTTTTTTTTTGCCTCCAGCTGCTGGGGGGCGTAGGTGAGCGCAGCTCATCCTGCTATTGTATAGCGGCCATTCGGTATGGGAGATCTACGCTGAAGTGGCCGTCACGAGTGTTCGATCTCTCGCAGTCCTGTGCTTTTGCCCTATACTCTGCTTTGCAGCGCATTGTAGCTTCAAGCCATGTGTTATTGCTTTGGGACTCTTTGTTCCCCCGGTAGACCGTTAGCTCTTGCAGGGCTGCATCAGTGTCAAGAGACACCCACCTGCAGGACTTTATGACAAGTACCGGTATACAGCAGGTGTATCTGTCGGGGTATCGCCAAGGAATGTTTTGCAGTTCTAACACCCCTACACACGGCACATTTCCGATACTCGGGTGTGTCCATAAAAATCGGAAAGATCAATACCCCTGCTATGCAAGGTTAGCGAGCAGGAAACAACGAAATTTGGAAAACTTGAATAAGCGCCAGCAGATGAAGAACCCGGGATAGGCCAA
>Ga0307509_10005402_pt1 | contig 17787 bp, 10 predicted proteins | sample 10_EM_MG_FD_202245 | JGI IMG/M metagenome (GOLD analysis project Ga0307509, IMG submission 202245) | Populus trichocarpa ectomycorrhiza microbial communities from riparian zone in the Pacific Northwest, United States - 10_EM | ecosystem: Host-associated > Plants > Roots > Unclassified | place...
GTGCGTAAGTACAATCATGTTGCTAATATTGGCTACGGTCTGGGGCTTGCACACCTGCGAATTTCTAGTAATTAACAAAAGTTGCTTATTAACCTGTGTCTCAGATACTCAGAGGGATGGCAGAAAATTTTCTACCGTTTCAGCAGTCTAAGAGATAGCTGTGGTCGCAATTCTAATCGCATTGGTTATTATGGTTGAATTTTGCGGTGGTTCGTAGTCGTGCCCCCTGTCGCAGGACTTATCCTCGCCGAGAAAAATAGGACTTGGGCGCAAATTAACAATGGGAATGGGGTTACACGGAGATCTGTGTGGCAACCATGGCCCCCGGTTGCCACTGCATCCCTGATGCCAATGTTGAGCTTGTTCTGAAGTATGATATTTGTTGAAAACCGGCCTGCCCTATTCTCAAATCTCCGCCCTAAGTTATGTCAACATCATAGCACGTGAGTCAATTGGTAATTCTAAAGTTGGTGAAGATCTACATCTTGGCATACACAAAACAGGAAGGTCCGGAATATGCAGGTCTCACCGCCCCATGTGAATTTTCCAATAGTAGCCACTAGAAGGATATTAATTTCACACCTTTTGCGTAGCTAAACCTGAGAGCCAGTTTTAAGAAACCCCGCTTTTACTTCACTACGCCCCGCTTACCTTCCGCTCTCGTGAATCTCAACAAACCGTGCACAGAAACTCCTCCTCTTCAACAGAACAAGCGCAAACGAGTGGAAAATGTCTGGATATGCCATCAGTCATAGCAACAACTGCCTCAATACGACAAATTCTTATAATAATACTGTGTCAAACAACTATACTTTTGCTGAGGACCGGTCGCAGCTTCTAAGCTGGTTATCACCCCTTGACCCCGGTTTACGACATTCCGACATTCAAGAGCGGCGTGTCAACGATGTCGGGGAATGGCTCATGAAGACTGAGGAATTCAGGAGATGGTGTGGATTGGATGAGGAGGGTGAAGGTGATATGGCGGTTCTATTTTGCTACGGAAATCCGGGTGTTGGCAAGACATTTATTAGGTAACAAGGATTATACTCCCACAAGAGAAGTGAACTAGTGTTAACAAGGTGCCATGGCAGTTCGCTGGTAGTGGACAGGCTGTGTGATCGGATTAGAGGACAGAACACGACCGTTACATGTTTTTACTTCGACTTTGCTGCGCGAAAGGAACAAACTGCTACGAGTATGCTGGGCTCCCTCCTGAAGCAAATAGTCAGCGCAACGGGAAGGATTCAGGAGGATAGATGGCAGGGCTTGCGAGAGCAGAGAGAGGCAATTAGTGGACGCAGACCGCAGCTCGGCGATATCGTGAAGATGCTGCAACTCATCACGTCCTCGCAGCCCATATTTATGGTCATTGACGCTCTCGATGAGTGTACCGCTGTGCAGCGATATCGGCTTTTTGATTCTTTGAAAGAGATCCTTGAGAAGTCCACGGGTGCGCGGATATTCGTGACCGGAAGGCCCCATATTCGCACGGAGATTGAGACGCGCCTCGCAGGACGAGTGGCAAGTGTATCTGTGGGTCCCATAAGAGACGATATCATCCGATTCCTTCGTGCCAGGCTGAGCGAGGATGAAACACCTGATGCTATGGATTCGAGTTTGGAGGCGGAAATTCTTGAGAAGATTCCCGGAAATATGTCAGAAATGTGGGCAGCGGCCGTGGTCCTAAGAATCCCATTGCTCATTACCGGCTAATATATCTTTAGGTTTCTTCTCGCTTCCTTAAATATCGAGGCAATCTTGCAGGAATCGACAATGTCTCGAAGGCGGGAAAAACTAAACAAAATGACTGGTGGACTGGGGTTAGAGGATGTCTACGGTGCGACAATAGAACGGATAAGAGCGCAGGGTGGGGACAAATCGAGACTTGGGATGGGAGCGTTGATGTGGATCTGTCATGCCGAGAGACCACTGAGGCCGAAGGAGCTTTGTCATGCCCTAGCAATCGAACTAGGGTCCAAGGATTTCGACGCCGGCAACATCCCTTCGATAATGACACTAGTGGGCTGTTGTCAAGGGCTTATTATTGTGGATAAGGAGGAATCAACAATGCGGCTGATCCATTTCACTCTGCGCGAGTATCTTTTCGCCCATCCTGATATCTTTAGTCGACCTCACTCGGCAATAGCAGAGATTTGCTTGACATATCTGAATTGTCAACAGGTCAAGACCCTTTCAGTAGCTACCGGTGGTGATCTCGGTGCCCTCATCGATAACGAACCCTTTCTAGCTTACTGTTCTCTGTACTGGGGGGTCCATGCGAAGAAGGAACTCTCGGACTATGGCATGTCACTTGCCCTTCAGCTGTTTAGGGAATACGATGGCCACATATCGGTGGAATTTCTAGCGGAGATAGAGTGGGGTTACCCCAAGGATGGTTATATGGGTTCCCTGTGCAATGGACTACACTACGCATCGAACTTTGGAATTGTTGAGGTTGTAACAGCTTTGATGCGGATGGGATGTTATGACCTCAATGAAGGGGATTATTGGGGGTTTACTGCACTTGTATCGGCTGCTTGGATGGGACATGAGGAGGTGGTGGAAATACTACTCGGGCGAGAAGAGGTCAGCCCCGACAAGCCGGATAATAACGGCTGGACACCGCTCTCGCATGCCGCTCGCAAGGGGAATGAGGGGGTGGTGAAAATACTACTCGGGCGGGAAGAAGTCAACCCTGACAAGCCAGACAATGATGGTAGAACGCCGCTCTCGTACGCCGCACACTATGGAAAGGAGGAAGTGGTGAAAATACTACTCGGGCGGGAAGAAGTCAACCCTGACAAGCCAGACAATGTTGGTAGAACGCCGCTCTCGTACGCCGCATACTATGGAGAGGAGGAAGTGGTGAAAATACTACTCGGGCGGGAAGAAGTCAACCCTGACAAGCCAGATTCTGAAGGCCAGACACCGCTGATGTGGGGAGCTAGCCGCGGCCGGCAGGGTGTGGTTGCGCTGCTAGAATCTCACAAAGCGGTAACCCATAGTGCGACCTAAGACTAGCAAAATATCACCCCGTGAAAATCACCACCATCCCCGCCTATTCGGAACATATTGCTCAAGGAAGTTGTCCTTATATATCATCCTGTTTTCCCCAAGGAAATTCCATGCGACAGGTACTCAAATATGTGTTACCACCTCTGTGCGAAACTCCTTATCCGATCCCGTCGAGTCAGTGTTTATGCATTTTGGGTTGCAAGGCTCTGTGGCTAGGAGGTCTTGATCCATAGGATGAACAAGTTTGATTATTGTGTAAAGATTCCCCATACAGCTTGCAGTTTTTCTCACTACTGTTGTATTCAACATTCCTCTAGCTCTAAATTCGTGCTCATTTTTTCTTCTCCTACTGTTCTGTTTCCTTTCTCCCCATCCTCTTCCCTTCATGATAGATCAGATATATAGAGTACTCTTTTAGATAGCGGAAAAGGAGCATAACATAAAACAAGGATTCTCCAGAAAATTGCGGACAACTATAAAGTTAGTTGAACTATGTGAAGACCTATCTGGGGTATGAGCCCGGCTATCATGAACGATAGGCTCTGCGAATAATGTGATAACATACTTAAACAACTCCCACTAGCCCCCCGGCTATACGCGCTATGGGGGAAGAGTGAGGCAGGCTCAAAACAAAGATTCTTCATATCTCGATCGATTCGACGGCATGCAGGATATCTGTGTGGAAACCCGCACTATGGGTACATAGGCCCTTACTAGTTCATATAGCCCCCTATTCTACCCGTGTATACTCGTGGCGAGAATAAGTGAATAAACAAATTGGGGAAATCACGATCCCCCGAAAATTCAACCAACAAGATAACCACAACAGTGACTACAATCACAACCGCAATTTCAATAACTATTAATATTAAAGCTTGTCCATTTGAGTCCTCCCTCCCTCCAGGGGCCTGCGATCTGGAGACCGGATTTCGACTGAGGCACTGACTCAGGTTGGTGTGGTATTGTTGTCGTTTAGATTTGTGGAGAATTGTTCTTGCGTTGTTCTCGGGACTTATTCTTGTCGCGAGCAAGCCACCTTTATATACCAAGCATGAGCTAGGAACCGCTGGGTACCGTATTTGGTGAGCTCGCTTGCATAGTGCATGCTCAAGCCAGATTAGGGCGGCTCTAGCCGTCAGAGGTGGGATTATCACGTGATAGATTAAGAATACTCGAGTACCACGTCGGTGTGGTTGTGACTTGGTGGCCGTATGCCTAAATTAGCTGTGCCTCCACGGATAAACTTGATAAGTTGTCATGTAGAGATCCCTTACAAACCTGCTCTCGTCGTAGCCCTTAAGGCCCAGTCCCGCCCGAGAAATTATGGGTTGCACTTAACACCGGTAGGAACAGGCAGCGGAAACTGGTGCTATGAGTAACTGCTCGCATAGTTACCGTAGTAATGACGTAGTTCCTTTCCATCCACGTTGCTTCACGCATTCGGATGGTTTTGCTGGCCTTTACTTCCACACTATCTGGCATCTGCAACTTTCTTTTAAAACCAGCACCCCGGGGCCTTCAGCTCCCTGGAATATCGTCAGTTGACCATACCCAATAACTCCCCTTCAACCTTGCAATACACAGTGGAAGATGGTTCAATATACAATCAGCAATAGTGGTGACCGCCGCAATACTACGAACTCTTTTTATACCTGTAGTGTTGCCGATGATCGGTCTCAAATCCTAGCTTGGTTGTCACCTCAGGATCAAAGGGTACGACATCAGGAGATTCAGGAGCGCCGTGTTGATGATGTCGGAGGATGGCTTATGCAGACCGAGGAATTCACGAGATGGTGCGGATTGGGTGGAGAAAGCGAAGACAATAATCCAGTTTTGTTTTGTTATGGACATCCGGGGGTGGGCAAGACATTTATAAGGTAACAAGGATTGGCCTCCCGGGGGAGAAGGGTGTGAGCCTGTGCTGACAAGCTGCGATGACAGTTCCCTAGTAGTTGACTGGTTGTGCGATCAGACGAGAGGAAAAAATACCTCGGTAGGATGTTTCTACTGTGAGGTTTCCAACAACGACTCTGACCCCGAAGCCCCAAAGCAACAGTCTGTCACCGGCATGCTCGGCTCCTTGTTGAAGCAAATAATCAGCGGAATGGAAAGGATCCCGGAGGAAATATCACGTGCCTTTCGAGAGCAGAGAAAGTCCATTGGTGGACGCAGACCGCAACTCCCGGATGTTGTGAAGATGCTGCGGCTCATCACATCCCTACAACCCGCGATTATGTGCATCGATGCTCTGGACGAATGCACGGGAGTGCAAAGATGTAAGCTCTTCGATTCGCTCAACCAAATCCTTGAGAAGTCCCCGCACACGAGAATATTCCTGACCGGAAGGCCACATATCCGGGCTCAGGTTGAAAAGAGTCTAGATCAGCGAGTGGTAAGTGTATGTATAAGTCCTACGAAAGGTGATATCATCAGATACCTTCGTGCTAGGCTGGACGAGGATGAAACACCGGATGCTATGGACGGGAGTCTTAAGGCAGAGATTCTGGAGAAGGTTCCCGAAAATATTTCGGAAATGTGAGTAGGGGAAATAATGCTGAGAATCCAACCCTACATCATCCGCAATCCGCTAATAGCTGTCTTTAGGCTTCTACTCGATTCCCTATATATTGGGCCGATCCTGCAGGAGTGGACAATATATCGACGACGAGAAAGGCTCAACAACATGGTTGAGGAATTGGAATTGAGAAATATTTACGATGCGACAATCGACCGTATATGGGCACAGAATGGGGATAAACCGAGGCTAGGCTTGGGCGCTTTGATGTGGGTCAGTAATGCGGAACGACCGCTCAGTGTGGATGAGCTCTGCTACGCCCTAGCTGTGGATCTAGACTCTGAGGATTTCAATGCCGACAACGTCCCTTCGATATCTACCGTGGTGGGCAGCTGCCAAGGGCTTATTGCTGTAGATAGGGAAGCATCGACTGTGGGGCTGATCAACTTTACTCTCCAGGAGTATCTTTCCTCACATCCAGAGATTTTCTGTGTCTATGAAATTCACTCAACAATGGCAGAGACCTGCCTGTCCTATCTGAATTCCTCACAGGTCAATACCATTTCAGCTGATACTAGTCCAGACGCACTCGATACACCTTTCCTAGAGTACAGTTCCATATACTGGGGGGTCCATGCACAAAGGAAGCTGTCGGCCCGCGCAACATCACTTGCACTGCAGCTGTTTCAGGAATACAATGGCCACGTATCCGCAAAGCTACTTTTAGAACTAGTAGGGCACCTAGATCCTCAGGATCCCGACACAAGTTTCGATAGCAGTACCCAGTTCAGCGGACTGCACTGCGCATGCTTCTTCGGAATCGATGAAGTTGTAGCCGCTTTGATAGAGACGGGATGTTATGATATCAACGAAGGCGATCTGGCGGGGTATACACCACTTGCATGGGCTGCTCATAATGGACATGATGATGCAGTAAAGCTGCTACTCGAGCTGAAAGAGGTCTTGCTCGACGAGCCTGATCATTACGGCAATACACCGCTCTCACAGGCAGCTGGGAATGGACATGAAGGAGTGGTGATAATGCTACTCGGGCGGGATGTCAACCCCGATAAACCAAATAGTAAAGGCCAAGCACCGCTCTTGCATGCCGCTCGGAACGGACATGAGGGAGTGGTTGAAATACTTCTCTGGCGGGAAGAGGTCGACCCAGACAGGCCGGACAATGGCGGTGGAACGCCACTCTTGTACGCCGCTGGGGAAGGATATGAGGGAGTGGTGAAAATTCTACTCGAGCGGGGGGTCAACCCTGACAAACCAGATGACGGTGGTCGGACACCCCTCTCATATGCCGCTGAGAACGGACATGAGGGAGTGGTTGAAATGCTTCTCGGGCGGGAAGGGGTCAACCCCGACAAGCCGGACAATGGCGGCGGAACACCACTCTCATACGCCGCTTGGACTGGGCAAGAGGAGGTGGTGAAGGTACTGCTCGGGTGGGGAGGGGTCCACCCGGACACACTTGATAATGGTGGCCGAACGCCACTCTCATATGCCGCTGAGAATGGACATGAGGGCGTTGTGGAAATATTACTCCAGCGGGAAGATGTCTACCCAAACTACGCAGATGATGACGGCCGAACGCCTCTCATGCTGGCAGAGATGCATGGTCATGAGAGGGTAATAGAGTTGCTGAAGGCTTCCCTGTTGACGGATATGTCTGGCTATCAAGAGTGGTTGTTGTACTAGGAGGAGGGCTGGGACCCCCTTGTGCAATTAGAAGCCTAGGAGACACCACCGCGTGGAAGTCACTGCTATTTCTTGCCTGTTGGAGCGTGTTGTGCGTGGAAGTTGTCCTTATTCATCATCGTTTGTAAGCGAAGGAAACATATGGATAGCAATGGATGTATCCGTTATCACAGTACCCTGAAACACCCTGCCGGCTTAGTAAAGAGAGGATATACAAATTTGTGACTACCGGGTTCGATAGAGTCTAGTGGGTGGGGTGGAATAGTGTATTTTTCCAATCATTAGTTTGTAACTTGCTGCGGAATTCTACTAGCTTAGTATTTCATTTTCCTCTTGCAGTAAATTCCCCGCTATGCCTTGTTTTGTCCTACACCCTCTTTTTTTCTTCCATCAACCTCCCTTTTCGCTTCCCTCAGTCGTGGCAAAAATTGTAGATAGAGTGTTTTCCAGAGGGAGAGGAAAAGTGGGCATGTTAGCGCAAGGATTCTTGTGGTAATTGCTAATTATAAAGACACGATCTAGGAGAGGAGACTGGTTACTATGAATCAGAGATATGGTTTAGCTCATAGTCCTCATGCTTGTCATCCGTCCCAATTTGTCGTAGTGCGTGTCGGCAGTTCTTTTCGACCGAAGACAGATTGTGCACTTGACTACAGCCTCCCTCCTCAAGAAAAAAATTGGAAAGCCGGGATCGGGCTTCTGGGTTTTTTGTTTGAGCGCTGCGGTGCGCTCGGGCCAATCGATCAATCGGAGTTCTGACTCTTTCATCCCCTCATCCTCCGATTTTTTTCCCCGGTCGTAGGGTAGAACTAGTGTGCACTGCTAACTTACCGGGATGATCAGGATTGAGTGGACTGGTCGCGGGAATGTTGGGTCTTATCAAATTAAATTCACGATCCCTCATGGAAAAAGCCTTTCTAAGTAGACTAATGCAGTTATTCTTGCCCCTCATATACGGATACATTATATCAAGTTTGGAGTTGATGTCGTGAGCCGCGGCTAGGTGGTTGACCCCCCACCTGTCATTTAGACATTAAAACTTTTCGGTAGAAAAAAACTACCGACAGGTGTATACGAAGAATGGGGAAGGCAAATCTTGGATGAAGCGCGGGTACTCGTAGCGGCGGTGTGTTTGCTCCTATTACGGAACGTCTCATCTTCTGATGCCTTGGCTAGGAAAATTTATCTGATGGTCATGGTTGCATCAAGAGCGTGGAACAACAAAACTTTAATTACCGGCAAGTTCTTAGAGTAAACACAAGATACCATTCATCGAAGTTATTATCCCCACCATGGACGCTATGATACATTTACTAAGCCATTCACGAGATATTAGGATCGGAACGTGGGAAGTAGGGCAAGGGCAAGGGCATTGAGGAATTTCGCACTCTTGATTGGCTGATTTGGCTGGTTGGTAAGACCCCCTAGTCGGTTGTGGTAACGAGATCTTTGAATCTCCCTGAGAGCCCATAGACGTACTTGTACTGGGCAGTACCTGTGCTGTTCGAAGCGACAGACAAAAATCACTTTTATGGATCGCCTGTAGTACCCCAGACCGGGGTACCCGTCACTCCCCATCTAACCCATTCCAAAGCGGAATAAAATCCAAAAGTCAACGGTATTCTCCCAGGATCGTTTAAATATCTTCCCAAGGGCTCACGGGTTATCAAGGAATTGTTGGCTACTTTGGCATGCAATATCCTGATGTTGAAATTAAAAACACCCCGAGTCTTTTAGAAATTGTGCCAAGATTAATCTACCAACCATAGCTCTCTTAATAATTCCTCAACCAGTTTGGACAGAGAGTTTTAAAGTTCTCGAAAGTAGAATCCAGGGAGGTATTTTTCCTGTGGGTGAATATTTGGATGGCTGTACGAGATCGATGGTTGGAAGTTATAAATATGCCCATCCCCCGTGGGAAACCCCAGGCCGCGAATTATTTCTGCAGCTAGCTTCATTCACTGTAAGCTTGGCAACGGGAGGAAACTATCACCCCTTAGTTTCCCATTCAAAATGCGCAAGTTGAGCCAGCCACTGCAATGCGGCGCAAAGAATTTCGTTTTCAAAAATAATGGAATGAAGGAACCACGGCGCATCTAGCATACAAAATTGAGAATTTTTCTTCCCCAGTCGACCACTAGGAGAGAGGATGCGATTGTGATGTAGAACTCCCATACAAAACTTCCAACCTTGGCAGTTTTTTTGGTTGTCTTGGAACTCTGGCACTCGGAATCGGAATCCGTAGGGTGTTTCTTGGACACCAATGTCAAACAGAGCTAGACAATCGCTGCATTTTCTGATGTTATTGTAGTGAGCGAGCGCTTTTTGAGAATGGGCATTTTGTGAAGAAAACCGGGTGAAGGCACATTTTTTATCGCCAAGCAGTGCCCCCGCTGTTATGGTCTTTGAGGCTCTGAGTTTTCCGAGCTAGTTGCGACTATATTTCTCGGGGGCGACGGGTTGCGTGATTCCAGTAGGAACTGGCGGTCCAAACCGGCGTTATGCCAAAATGGTCGCTAGCAACAGTCGTAATGACGTGGTTCACGCATTCGACTGGGCTACCGCAGTATTCGGAACGCTGCTTTAAAACCAACACACCCCGCCTCTTCAGCTTCCAGGAATATCACCTGTTCACCATACTCAATAACTCCCCTCCAACGGCGCAACGCCTAGCAGAAGATGGTTCGATATATCATCAACAATAGTAATAACTGCTGCAACACTACGAACTCTTTAGATAAATGTAGTGTTGCCGATCGGTCTCAAACCCTAGCTTGGTTATCATCCCTGGATCCAGGAATACGGCATCAGGAGATTCAGGAGCGTCGTGTTGATAATGTCGGGGAATGGCTTATACAAACCGAGGAATTCAGGAGATGGTGCGGATTGAATGGGGAAGGTGAAGGCAATAATCCAATTCTATTTTGTTTTGGAGATCCGGGAGTGGGCAAGACATTTATCAGGTATCTAGGATTGGTCCCCCAGGGAAAAAGAGTGTGAGCATGTGCTGACAAGCCGCGATGATAGTTCCCTAGTAGTAGACAGATTGTGCGATCAGGCGAGAGGAAAAAACACTTCGGTGGGATGTTTCTACTTTGAATCTGAGGCCCGAGAGGGTCAGTCCGCAGCCAGTATGCTGGGTTCCTTGCTGAAACAGATAGTTAGCGGGATGGAAAGAATTCCGGAGGAAATATCGCGTGCTTTTCAAGAACAGAGACATGCGATTAGCGGACGCAGACTCCAACTCACTGATATCATGAAAATGCTACAGGCCGTCACACACTCACAGCGCACATTTATCTGCATCGATGCTCTGGATGAATGCAGCGGAGTGCAACGAGTAAGACTCCTTGATTCACTAAAAACGATCCTGGAGAAGTCACCCAACACTCGAATATTCGTGACCGGTAGGCCCCATATCCGGAGTGAGGTCGAAAAGGGTCTTGCTCAGCCAGTGGTAAGTGTATCTATAAGTCCCACCAAAGATGATATCATTAGATACCTTCGTTCAAGGCTACATGAGGACGACACACCAGATGCTATGGATGAGAGTCTGGAGGCAGGCATTCTGGAGAAGATTCCTGAAAATATTTCGGAAATGTGCGTATGGGCTACAGTGGTCGGAATTTCAGCCTATATTACCTGCTAATAGATTATTCAGATTTCGATTAGTTTCCTTAAATATCGAAGCAATCTTGCAGGAACCGACAATATATCAGAGACGAGAAAGGCTTAATAAGATAAGAAATGGGCTGGAGTTGAGAGACGCCTACGGCGCGACTATCGAACGGATCAAGTTGCAGGGTGGAAATAAATCGAGGCTCGGGATGGGGGCTTTGATGTGGATCAGTTATGCGGAGAGACCGCTGAGAGTGGATGAGCTCTGCCATGCCCTAGCAGTCGTGGTGGGTTCTAGTGATTTCAATGGGAACAACATCCCTTCGATAGCCACACTAGAGGCCTGCTGTCAGGGGCTTATCACTGTCGATCGAGAGGCATCGACTGTGCAACTGATCCACTTTACACTCCAGGAGTATCTTTCCTCCAATCCCGATATTTTCGGTGAACCGCACACGACGATAGCAGAGACCTGCTTGACCTACCTGAAGTCCCAAAAAGTCAAGGCCATTCCAGCTGATACACCTGCCACAGCACTTGGCACGTCTTTTCTAGAATATTGTTCAATACACTGGGGGGTTCATGCGAAGAGAGGACCTTCGGCCTACGCAACATCACTTGCGCTGGAGCTGTTTCAGGAATATGATGACCACATATCAACTAAATTGCTTTTTGAAGACGCACGCCAAGCGCTTCGTCTAGACTCCGGCACAAGTTTCCGGTTCAATGGGCTGCACAGCGGGTCATTCTTCGGAATTGTTGGGGTTGTAGCTGCTTTGATAGAGACTGAATGTTATGATATCAACGAGGGCGATTTTGTGGGGTGTACACCACTTTTATGGGCTGCTCGTAATGGGCATTATGAGGTTGTGAAAATGCTGCTTGAGCAGGATGGGGTCGAAGCCGACAGGCCCGATATTAACGGCAATACCCCCCTTGCGCACGCCGCTTTGAAAGGACATGAGGCAGTGGTAGAAATCCTCCTTAAGCGGGAAGATGTCAATCCCGACAGGCCAGACATTGACGGTGGAACACCGCTCCTGTATGCCGCTGGGAAAGGTCATGAGGGAGTGGTGAAAATGCTACTCGGGCGGGAAGAGGTCAACCCGGACAAGCCAGATGATGACGGCGCAACACCGCTCGTGAATGCAGCTTGGGAGGGCAAAGAAGAGGTGGTGAAATTACTGCTCGGACGAGAAGAGGTCAATCCCGACAAACTAGATAACGATGGTCAAACACCACTCTCATTTGCCGCCTCCTGCGGACACGAGGTGGTGGTGAAAATACTACTCCAGCGGGAAGAGGTGATCCCCGACAAACCTGACAATACTGGCAGAACACCGCTCTCGTATGCCGCGGGGGGAGGTCACCAGGGAGTGGTGAAAATGCTACTCGAGCGGGAAGGGGTCAACCCCGACAGGCCAGACGAGGTTGGCGCAACACCACTCTTTTATGCTGCTGGGAAAGGACATGAGGGGGTGGTGAAAATACTACTCGGGAGGGAAGAGCTAACCCCAGACAGGCCCGACAATGCTGGCACAACTCCACTCTCGTATGCCGCTGAGAATGGACATGAAGAAGTGGTGAAAGCACTACTTAGGAAGGAAGAGGTGTGCCCGGATAAACCAGATAATGATGATCGAACACCCCTATCATTTGCCGCCTCCTGTGGGCACGAGGCTGTGGTGAAAATACTACTTGGGCGGGAGGAGGTAACCCCCGATAGGCCAGACAATGCTGGTAGAACACCGCTCTCGTATGCCGCTGATAATGGACATGGGGGAGTGGTGGAAGTACTACTCATGCAGGAAGGGGTCAACCCCGACAGGCCAGACAATTGTAGCCAAACACCGCTCACGCATGCAGCTTGGGCTGGTCAAGACCAGGTGGTGAAGGTACTGCTTGGACGAAAAGAGGTCAACCCCAACAAACTAGATAATAATGGTCAAACGCCCTTTTTATTTGCAGCCTCCTGTGGACATGAGGGAGTGGTGAAAATGTTGCTCGAGCGGGAAGAGGTCGACCCCGACAAGCCAGACAACAACGGTGGAACACCCCTCATTTATGCCGCACAGAATGGACATGATGGTGTGGTGAAATTGCTGCTCACGCGGGAAAAGGTCAACCCCGACAGGCCTTGCAATACTGGAAACACACCGCTCTCGTATGCCGCGGGGGAAGGACATGAGGGGGTTGTGAAAATACTACTCGAGCGGCAAGAGGTCGACCCCGATAGGCCTAACGGTAGTGGCGGCACTCCGCTCTCCTATGCCGCTGAGAATGGACATGATGGAGTGGTGAAATTACTACTCATGCGGGAAGAGGTCAACGCCGATAGGCTCGGGAAGACTGGCAGAACGCCCCTTTCTCATGCTGCAGGGCGAGGACATGAGGGAGTGGTGAAAATGCTACTCGAGCGGGAAGGGGTCAACGCGGACAGGCCAGACAATGTTGGTAGAACACCGCTCGCTTATGCCGCCCGGAATGGATATAAGGGGGTGGTGGAAGTACTACTCGGGCGGGAAGAGGTCACACCCAACAGGCGAGACAATTCCTATCGCACGCCCCTCATGTTGGCAAAGATGCATGACCATAAGAGGGTGGTAGAGCTGCTGAAGCCTCACAAGTATGTAGATATGTTCGGCGAGAAGAGGGTGGTAAGATTCCGAGAGCCTGATAAAAAGGTGACTTGCTGCGCGGTTTGAGGCCTGGGTGGCACCACTATATTGAAGCCGCTGAAATTTCTTCCATGTTAGAGCATATCGCACAGAGAAGTTGCCCTTGGGCATCCTTCATTGTAAGCGATGGAAGTCCAAGGCTGGAAATGCACGTGTATTTTACTGGAGCTGTCTGAAACCTCCTATCCAACTTAGTAGCGTAGGCATGATAGGTTTCTATTTACCAAGAGCCGTGAAGTCAAATCGGTCCGGTGAGATGGTTTTATTTTCTAGAAATGTTCACTTTATTCGTTGCTGCTTTTATCACATGGTATTATACTTCCTTCTCGCTGTAAATTCTGCTTCTATTTACCCTATCCGGTCCTTCTTCTCCCCCCCCTCTCCCCCCCAGTTATAAGCTAAAATATCTATAGGGGTTTTCATTTAGAGAGGAAAAGCATTGTAAACTGCTGGAGGATTCTTGACGCAATTGCCAATTATGCGAAGACCGTATCTAGGAGATCTGACTGGTTACCATGAATAAGACAGGTGAGCCGATAGTACAGTAATTTATCATCCTTACCGGATCCTCACTTGTACCCTGCTATGGACATGAGCATGGAGCGTGGGGCCTTATCGGGCAGTACCCTGTTTTCCGCCATCACCCCTACTTTGCTAACGATTGATTCGATAGCATCAAATCCCCCAGCCGAGAAGCAACCAACAATGCTTATTCCTTACCCCGTTGGGCGTTCTGTGACTACAAGACTCTCGGTAAAGAGAGCCTTTACACCGCCCAATGGCAAACTGTTGCGAATTGTTTCTGGAGAAGCAGTGATATTTAATAACAAGGTTTAGGCACGACGAATTCGGAGTTCAGATACGGATTGACTCAAGTTGCTTGTATATAGCAGATATAAAAGGCAGTGCGGCTCAGACAAAAAAATTATCAAAGGAATGGACAACCGGAAAGTGATCAACCAGAAGTGAAGAATAAGAAAAGCCGAAGACAGACAGAAACGAAATGCGCTGAACTGATGATGAACAAATCAAGGGAAAAACAAGCTTCCTTATATCCTATCCTTCCTCCGTGACATGCTACCGGTGCATGCACAATCTTTCTCCTGGGTTTCTCTCACTCAGTAGTTGCGACATCCTCTTTCATGAATGAGTTCCGAGGTTAGATCAGAATTGCCAAGGGTATCATAATGCACCCAGCCATAGGTTGTGTATGAAGCCGAGGGTAATGCTGTTGTTTGGTTATTGTGAATGTTCCTGTTTCAGTGTCGTGTGATTGGGTCTTGATCTTGTCGTACAGAATTTGCAGGATTAGTGATGGGCACGATCATGCTTCAGCAGAAAATTCAGCCTATGCTCGAGCATAAATCGTGCTCGAGCACACCAAAGTTTTATGATCGAGCCCATCACTATGCAGGATCAATGTCATGAATCGTATGAAGCTAATAGTAGTGGAACAGTCCTGGACCAACGGTGTGTAACAGATGATAGTAGTTGCGTTTCTCATCCAGCAGGCATGGGAATATATGCATGTGATGAGCAGCCAAATTTCCAACAAAAGAGGGGAGAAAGCTAGGAACTACACGGAGAAGCGAACATAGAGAAACCACCGGGTGGTAGGAATGCATACGTTGCCCTTGTGTATGCTATGCATTCTTAGAACAACAGTGAGCAACATAGCGCAACATAAGCTGGAAACAAGTACATAGTCCACCAGAATGACAAACACGAGGACTTTCCGATGTATGTCGTAACACAAACTCCCCAACGGTGGGCTCGGTGAGATCGGCAGTAGTCATCGATACGATCATGATCGAGTATAAAATGGGGGGCATGCCCGAGCATGATCCAATTTGTGCCTATCGAGAGTGAAATATTCATTCAATAGGGATTATAAGTATTCACACTCGTTTTATAACAAAAACAGCAGATCTCCACCCTAATATCCACCCGTTGTGTATCATGGTAATTTGTGGCAGATCTAGCTTCATTGGGAGCTGCCATAGACCCGAAACGATGGGAGTGGTGATATTATGACAAAGTTGGTAGTTCGAATTATAGTTAAGGAACTAACGGCGTAAAGTCTGGCCGAAAGAATTGGTATCTAGTGTCCGGGTAGACTCCCTGTATATAAGTTCATCGTATGACCCAATCACTAAGATTTGTTGAGTCATCAGTCATGATTCTAGATGCTCGAGTATACTCGATGAGGGCTGAGCACGATCGAGCAGGGCCTATGATTGAGCAGGGCCTATGATTGAGCAAATCGATCAAATCATGGATGCTCGGCTCGATCATGATCAGTGTTCCCAATGGGCCAGACAGGCCAGGCTTCGGTAAAGCCGGGCCCGGCCAGTCCAAATTCTCTCGGATCTAGCCTCGCCCGACCCTGCAGGCCTGTTTAAGCCTGAGCCTGGCCGGGCCGGGCCCTGCTATAGGCCATATAGGCTTTTTCCAGGCTGCCGGTAGGCCGGCCGTGCCTATATAGCCTGGCCGGACTACACAGGTTCGGCCAACCCACTCATCACGAGTGGCTGCTCTGTGCCAACCGCAAAATTCATGGTAAATGTTTCCCAATCACCGAATATGATTAAAATAAAGGAACGGTTTCGCTTTATTAGCAAAGAAAACACAAAAAAAACACTAGAGGTCGTGAATTAATTAGTTGAATTAATTGTAGAAAAAGAGTTGCTGTTGGTGAATCAACTGTGTGTAGTACGATGGTGACTATTTTGAAGGCATATCAATAACAGAGGTTGACTGTAAATTGTTTACAAAATAACATCGAAAATACAACAGTTTCACTTTATTCGCTTGGGGATTTACAGTAGTTCCTGCAAAATAGGGGGAAATGATGGTATGACATCGTGGGCCTGGAGCTAAAGTTCTAAGACTTTATTGTGTTGGTTGAGTATCACTTGTTTTGTGATTAATTAAGAAGTAATAGTCGAAGTTAAGGAGGAAAAAAATCAAAGATAATAAACTCGAAAGAGAGGAGGAGTGGTGGGGCGGGGTTGAATACCCTTAAGGTAATCAGTTCTCAACGCTAATCTCCGGACCTATCATGCATGATAGGCTTTCATAGGCCGGCCTACCATCGGCCTGGCCTGTTGGGAACACTGTCGTTAACTTCCACCGGCGGAGGCATTGCAGGGTTGCTGCTGCCCTTGTCTCTCGAGATCGTTGGCACCGATATCTCCCTGACCAGACAAAAAATGCGAAACGAAAGAAATAATATTGACAGTTCCACCGCTTCCCACATCCGCCAATCCCTCTCCGTGCATGCCTCCGTTTACCTTCATGCTTCCATAATAAAATAAAGGAGTGGAATAGCCGTAGAACCCTCTCCAGAACTCATCAAAGCACCGGGAATGCCATTTCTGGGGACGTTCTATAATCTCCCGTGGTCGACAACTACACTCTCCGCTTCCGGTAATTCCCACATCCATCTTCGTCCGCCAGCGCTGACAGCTATCCACTCTGTTGAACTCTAATACTTCTTAATCGCAACCCAAAACCCTCTATGGGAGGCAAGAGGGAACCTTCCAACCTCTACTGAGGGTCCCATTATGTCTGCTGAGGGAAGAACTAAGGAATACACCGTGAAATACCATTCCACCCACTAGTGAATCGACCACAGGGTTAGGTTATGGGATTTATTTCTTCTTGCGATATCAAAACTACCACATAAGATTCCCCCAGTGTTATTTTGGTTCGCAATAGTAGGGTCTCAGGATATGATAGGCTGCTGTGAGAATTGGGTTAGGAGTCTTGACCACGTAAGTGGTTAGATCACTACTATCTGTCAAGGCCAAATCCGGGGACAGCCTTGATATTCTATTCTAATTTTGCTCAGGCCGAGTGATATTCCATGAATGCTCCTGCATCTCTCATGAATAGACTGTGCCAAGGCGGAATTCTAGCCATCCAAAGTGAGCACTATAGAGCTAGCCATGGTTGTTTTGTCTTTGATGGGTTAACTCTCCTCCGGTGGTAAAGACATCCTGTGATATCCCACCGTTGCAGTCGACCATCTGGCGACTCGTCCGACTGCGCTGACAATGGTTGGAAAAAAAACGCAATGCCCAAGGTGCCTTTGGAGGAAATTCTGCCATCGTGAGCAAGGGTCCATTTTTAGAGGAATGTTATGGAGAACTTTTGTGTCGTGCTTGAACAAGTTACCACGTTGGTTCTGGGTGATTCTTTTGCTTTTTCGGGGGGGGGGGGTTTAAAAAACAAAAAACCGACAAAATTAAT
>Ga0307509_10005403_pt1 | contig 17786 bp, 21 predicted proteins | sample 10_EM_MG_FD_202245 | JGI IMG/M metagenome (GOLD analysis project Ga0307509, IMG submission 202245) | Populus trichocarpa ectomycorrhiza microbial communities from riparian zone in the Pacific Northwest, United States - 10_EM | ecosystem: Host-associated > Plants > Roots > Unclassified | place...
CTGGGTCGCGAGTTGGCAGTCGAGGGGGCGGCAAAATAGGATATTTGGACGTCGTGTACGCTGATATCGCTGACTTTGATGGGCTTGGTCTTGAATTGCCTCGAGAGACTTGCACCGTAGAGGGCAGCGCCTAATACAGCGGCCTCGTCCGCATTTACATTCAAGGCAATCTTGTCGCTAAGGAGCATGTCAGAAATAACAAAATACTAATTTTGAAGGGACTTACTCTCCAACCGCAGCTTTCACAGCCGTTTGAACCATAGGAATCCTGGTGCTTCCTCCAGTGAAGATGACGGAGGTGACGTTGTCAAGAGTCAGTCCTGCGTTCTTCAGTGCGTCCTCAATAGGTTTTGAAAACTCGTTCTTGAGGTCTTTACACTTCTCCTCGAACTGAGCACGGGTGACTTTGGTCTTGAAGTCGATATCCCAAGCCAAGCTTTCAACAATAGCCACTGCTTCACTGTTGGCACTCAGGATGGCCTTGACCCTCAGGGCCTCCTTCCATAACTTGGCCATGCCCCTCTTGTCCTCTCGAATGTCCTTGCCTGTCTTGGCGTTGAACGCATCGATGAGGATTTCACGCATGCGCCTGTCCAGCTCGACACCACCCGTCGTGCGATCATATCCAACACCAGCCACGGCAATATGTGTCCCCGCAGCGCCCGTCTTGGGGTCCTTGGCGGTCGTGAACGACGCAACAGTAGCTCTAATTCCTGAAGCACCAGCATCGTAAATGACGTGGTATTCGGGTGTCGGGAATGTCCTCGTCATGGCATAATTTACCGCCACTGCAGTTCCGTCGTTGATGATGGCCAAGGTACGAAGACCGGAGATCTCGATGGCGTCGGCGATGGCGTCGCGTTCGAATTGGGAGTAGTATGGGGGCACGGTGACAACGACGTCGGTAACTTTTTCGTTGGCGACGAGTTCGGCGAGGTGTTTGATGTAGGCGAATTTCATCGCCACGAGCTCTTCGACGGCCCACTTTGTCCCGTCGGCTTGGACGAGGTCGACGGTCCTGCGGGCGGATTCTTCAATGTCGGCACTAGCGATTTGGGTGTAATATGTGACGGCGGGGGCGTCAGAAGGAGCACCTAGTAAGGTTTTCAGGTATGTAAAGGTATCAGAGGGGAATCTTGAGCCCTGTATGACAAGAAACAAAATGAGATACCTCGTCGGAAAGACAAAAAAGTTGTAGTACGAACGGTATTAAAAGCGTCCTGTCCAAACAGCCGGTCTCCGTTTTTCCAAGCGACAGTCGAGCTGACCTTTCTCTTCGAGTCTTTATTCAATAAGACGTCGAAGGGGACGCCAGGTTTCATCAAGGACGCGGTGATAAAGTCGGTGCCATAGTCGATTGCCAGCACCGATGCGTGGGCGAGCTGACAGGCCAATGCAGAAATAGTCCAAAAAGTGAGAAGCCGCATTTTGTCGTAAAATAATGTTCAGGTCTAGACAAGCATCGAGAACAAAGAGTGGTACCAACAAATTACAATTTTGTCAATTGACGTGTCGTCCACGACCACCGTAGTCATGTGATCAATTCATACTCTCCCGCGCAAACATCATTCTTCAAGCAAAACGATTGTTTGCTTGATTTCTATTTTTCCAATTGCCAGTTCCAACAAGCAAGTGATCGAACCTTTTAATCCGTCCCTGGTCTTCTCGCCTTGTCCTAAAACTCCTGTGACGCTTTTGCCTTCCAAGGCGCCCAATGTTTCTCGAACACGCCTTTGACCATAGTGAACCCCCCGCCCTCTTGATGCCATTGCTGGATGCAGCAATTCTAGTTCTTGCCTACCTCCTCTCCAGTTCCTTGAAACGCTCTGGCCATGTGGCTTACGATATTGGCAGACCCAACACGTCGGACAGGGCTGGGCCCTCATTACTGTTTCTCGAGTTGCTACGGTACGTGCACTTGCTGAACTTCCTTTGATGACTACTGATGTGGCCTTATCACAGCCTTCTTATTGTAGTGGCGACTTACCTGCTCGCTTGGGGTCTCTCCATGGACAAGGCATCATCCGCGGCCACGATATCCAACCTGGCGGCCATCTCAGGCTCGTCCCGCTGGCCTTGGAGTAGCAGAAGACATTGGCACCTTCGAAGGTGGCGAGGCAGTCTTTCCCACCCACCCACTACGGCTTGAGGCTTGGGAACGAGACAAACATGATATTCCGCTCCTATTCCAAGATTCCCCTCTGAGGACGTCTAGCACGGGAATATTCTGCACGATGCGCCACTTCTTGTCTTCGACTTGGATCCTTCTCCTTTCTGGATGTGGACCAATAGGCCTTCATCGTCTCTCGAGGCTACTCATCATCGTGGCTATGTTTTCGGGCATTCGAACTAGTTGGGTCAGCCTTCCCCTGACTCAGTCAACAGCGACTTTCCTATCATTGAAGTTGGTGTATCCTCGCACCCTTGCAACAACTTTTGGTGGGACACTGATATTGTTTCATTGTCTCGCCATTTGTGTAGTGCCTTGCCCATCCTCGACTCCCCCAGTAGAATGATGTCGGTTGTCACAGACGCATGGACCCAGATGCAGATGTCACCATTGTCTTAGTTTTCAAGTTGACTGATGAAGGTCCATGTGGTGGACCACTCATTACCACCTTATGGCATGAGAACCAATGCAAGACAATTGCGAGACGTCCTACTGGTGCCCGACTCATCTCACTGGACACCGAAACTGCTTGGCACCTCCAGATGTTTCTTCTTACTGTTGCCCAACATTCTCGGATTTGCATCAATGTTCTTCCAATTCAAAGGAAAGAGCACATCACACTTCCGAGCCCCCCACAATTTCCAACATGTGAGGTCCTGCCAGCCCCTCTTATTCACCTTTCTGGCATTGGCATCCATGGTATAAGTTCCAGCAGCAGTATCAAGTATAATATCTGATGAATTTCAATGCATTCTCTCTATACCCATATGTCTCTCCCCTTCAGCTTGTTGTTTGTAATAGCACTCACTCTACCCTGCATTGCAATCTATTGACATGCTGGACTCAGTGTTATGGACCCTGTAAGTGTCATTTCACAAAACTCTTTCACTGGGCATTGCGAGGGCCCGGATCCGTGAATTCCGCAATAGAAAGATAAAACGGGAATCGAAGATAAGATAAACAAAGAGATAACGGAGAAAAGAGTCACTTTTGATTCGAGCAAAGCAAAACTCTCTCGACCGCGATCCCTTACGAAAGTACCCATCGCCAGCCTTACGGACTGCAAATAGTTAGAAGGGGAAGAATACTAAAACGAAGCCTTTCCATAAACCCACCAAAGACAAGTTGATCAAAGAAAAAAATCATTGGCGGCAAAGTACATATTGTGGACTCGACGAGGTTTGCGATCCGGCTTCTTGAGCTCATAGTGAGCAAGCATGTATTCTTTCCAAGCATCGGACATGTGGGTCAGCCCAAGGCGTCTCAACCTGGTTAGGCTAGAGGGAGATACGATAAAGTATACGAAACCGTCACTGGGGCCGTAGCTGTTGCTGCAGATAAGTGGACAATCAAAGAATTGACTAGTAGGAAATGCTCGTACCCTGTTTCATCATACCGCAGAGGTACGGTGTCGTCATTTGGATTGTTGGGGTGTGTGGTCGTCGAACGTTCGCAAAATTCAGCCCAATAATCACGCATTGTGGGGAGTTGGGAACCAAGGGTGATATAAATATAACGGCTTGGATTATATAGGTCTCAAGTGAAACCTTGAGTCATTGTTATAGAAGCACTATGTTAGTAAATATTATTAAAATTACAACATGAAACACCGCAAGTATGGTTATTGGTTGGCAAAAATAGGAGAAAGTCAGAGACGACTCGCAATCAACATCGTATCTCTCCTCCACCCCAGCACATCCTTCCCAAAAGCCTCCCGAACGGTACGTACAAATACAAATTCCGTTTCATTGCGAATTTCCAACGCAACATCATGTTCCACGTCCTTCCTATTAGCCCAGGCATGGTCACTTGCGCACGGTAAGCGCCGAGCACCTGCTAGCTCTTTGATACCACCAACCGGGGTTACTCTGCCTCTCAGAGTGATCTAAGAGTAGGAAAACATGAATGATTCCACTACCATGGCCATGTTAGTGAGTACGCAGGCGCCCGTTAGGAGAGACACGAATGCAGGTCTAGAATGAAACTCGACAGAATCCTGTATAACCAAGGAGCACGCAAAAGAGCGCTGGACTAAGGCAAACAAGGAGAAAGACACAAAAGGAGACACACCATTGCAACACCAGTACTTAGTCCATCCTTCTTCGTTGCGCCTGCAGGAAGATGCAGGTATCAATCGGCTCCGGAACCTTCAACGGATCGTCCGAGCGCCGATTCGTGATGCATAGATCCATTACTAGCTCTCCGCTCTGTTTTGTTACCTAAAACGAGAAAAAAAGTATCAACACGGTCGCACATTGGAAAAGGAGAGAGCACGTACATCGCCCAAACTGCCCGTCAACCTCAAACGACCTGTCCCAGGAAACACGATCGTCCCGACCGGCAGAATTCCACCCTCACCCTGTCCCAGAACCACAAGTCCATAAATAATTTCCCCTGTTCTCCTCTCTTTCCATCCCACCTCACCATACCCAATATCTTCTCTAACTGATGTTCCTCGACAACTCGATCGTATTCAGAGGAGCGAATAGCATCGCTGGTGCCGGTGTTTCCCCCTTCCTGGGAAGCGAGAGCGTCGAGGTGCTCGGCCCATTCTACGGCTTTGAACCTCACCACAACACCCAATAGCCCATTCGAGGCTTCCCACGCCTGCCTCCCTTGTGTAGCGAGAGCAGTGCAGGCTCGGTGATGGTGATGTGTGATGCGTCCAGGCCGTTGGATTTGTGTTGCTTGGGTAGGAGGAAGCGGCGAGTAATGTGCATTTTCTCGTCGTATGCGTATCCTATATTAAAATAGTTCAAGTGATGAGCAATTACCGGTGATGTGGTGCTCACCGTTTAGCTGGATAATTTCGCATCGATCCAACAAAGGCGCAGGTATGGTTTCGAGGGAGTTGGCGGTATAAATAAACAAAATTTCCGTTCGAGTCATGTAGTGGTAGTATAGAAGGAAGGTGTTTAGTGCATAATGTGGGCTTTTACATACCCCCAAAAAGCATACGTACGTGGAAGGTGTGATTCCGCTCCGAGTCCAAAACCTCCAGCAACGCTGCACCGGGATTGCCCTGGAAGTTGCTCTGACCAGACCGATTCTGTTGATCTCATCCCTAAAAGGAACCAGGAAGCGGAGAAGATAGACAGTGAAACAGAATGAAGAAAAAGAATTTACGTCAACACGACTTACAGAAGTAACACAGGATCACTAGCTTTCCTCAGAGCCTGTACAATAAACCAAGGACCACTAGCAGCGTATGTCCTTCGATGGCCTCTAATCTCCGCCTCATCACATCCACCACCTAGTGAGATCCGTTGGAATGGCCGTCCGAGAGCTTGAGCAACAGATTGGCCAAGTGAAGTCTTTCCAGTCCCAGGAGGACCAACAAATGTTCGTCGCAAAAATATGAGGATACAAGGCATTCGATTGTGGAAAGAACGCTTACAGGTGGATAGGACCTTCGATAGTTTAACAGAGACAGTTTGATTCTGCTGTTGTTGCTTCTGTCCGAGGTTCTTGTCGAACGGAACAACGACATTGCTCTGCTCAACCTCTCTGTTGGCGTAACTGGTTTGGCCTCCGCCTTGGACGCTTCTTCCAAAGCAATAGACTCCACACGCTTCTGCTCCTCGGCGATCTCACGTTCTGCATTAAGTTCTTTGAGTCGGACGACCGCCGGATATTCAATTACACGTTTCTTGATTTTCTGCAAACCAAAGTGCGTCGAGCTGGCCGCGGGCGGTGGCGAGAAAAGATCTGTCTTTGCGCTGGGCCTCCAGCTCCGATCCTTATAACGACCGAGCTGTTTCATTAAAGGGAATTAGAGTCGAGCTAGGGCATGGGACACTGGCGAGCCATTCAAGCTATAGGTCGGTCACCAACATCAATATCTTGTTCGAAGAAAGGATTCTCGATTAAATTCTGAACTCACGCAAGACTGGAAAACACTATTCTCCACGCTCTCAGCTGGTATCCTTTTGAACCTCCTCCACAGTCTCACGCCCATCCCGTGTTCCTCTAATCCAGAGTTCCATCCATAATTTCTATGTACGCGACAGCATCCTTAACGGCGAGGAAGCCAGAGTCCGAGAGGATATGCGTGGCTTTGACGACGAGGTCAATAGCTTCTCGTTCTGTCAAATCTGCGAAAGCTCCTGCTACGCTGCCAATTTTGACTTCCAGCATACGAGTTGGGAGGCCTCTGATATTACACATCAATTCTCGTCATACAGAAAAGAGGGAAGATGGAGAATCAACACATACGGATAGACAGGGGGCCTAATCCAAAAAAAGGGAAAAGGCATCCTTCCTCTTGAACGTCTGAACCTTCTTCACGCCAACTTTGGATCCGGCGGGGAAGTAGGGTGCTTGGATGTTGTGTACTGTACTATTTCGACCGATCGTTCACGATTTTTTGAAAAAACTCGACCGAGATGGCCGATAAATTTTCTTTCACATCCTGAGATGAGTGAGATAGTTCCAAAAAAACTCCTCAGATTGCCGCCGGGACAGAGCGGTAAGGTGAAATATTTCATGACATGTCTTGAGCGCTGGGGCTCTGATCGATGTGACTCGACACCTTGCACATCACGTGAAGTCCGCCGTTGCTGTTCATTGAACTTGCGTAAATCCTTGATTTAAACTCGATTAAAAAAAATAGTTTTTTTCGGATGTGATGCGTGACGTGAACGGATCGGTCGAAATAGTACAGTATCCTGATATCGCTGACCTTGATGGGCTTGGGTCTTGAATTACCTCGCACCATAGAGGCCAGCGCCTGACACAGCGGCCTTATCGGCGTTCGCAATCTTGGCGCTAAGGAGTCAGGACCGTTGTCAGCTTTGACAGCAGTCTGAACCATATCCAGGTACGAAGACTGAGATCTATGAGGTCGAAAACCATCGCGTTCGAATTGGGAGTAATATGGGGAGATGGCGACAACGACATCAGTGGCTTTTTCGTTGGCGACGAGTTCGGTGAGATGTTTGATGTAGGCGAGTTGCATCGCCACGAGCTCTTCGACGGCCCACCTTGTCCCTTCGACCGGAGATCGACGGTCCTGCGGCAGATTCCGCGATGTCGGGACTGGCGATTTGGGTGTAGTACGTGACGACGGGGGCGTCAGAAGGAAGAACTAACAGGGGTTTCAAATATGTAAAGGTAGCTAATCCTCCTTCGTCCAATAGAATGTCGAAGGGGACGCCAGGTTTCGGGGAGTTTCATCAAGGATGTGGTGATAAAGTCGGTGGCATAGTCGATTGCCAGCACTGACGCGAGGGCGAGCTGACAGGCCACTGCAAAAATAGTGAGAAGCCTTATTTGTCGTAAAAGGTCTAGAAAAGCATCGAGAACAGTAAGTATGCGATCAATTAACAATTGACATGTCGGCCACGACCGCCACAGTCATGTAATCTCTCATCACTCTATCACTGCAGTACTGTGTCTTTCCGCTTCGAGATATGAGAGACCTGCGAAAACCTAAGGATTTTCAAAAACAAAGAAGAGAAAACAGAGGAACCCCGACCCGTTCATAGGTAGCAGATCGTCTCATCTAGTGTTAGGATTCAAACTTAACGTTTGCGTGATCACATGAACTTGATAAAGACGACTAGAAAATACAAAATTTCTCAGAATCACAATAACAAGATGGAAAAGAGAAATAGAACACCGATCACCAGTGAAATAATTGTTCACCACAGAAATCCAATGGCCAGGCCCAGAAAGTGAAGGGGACATTGATATGTCCGGCCATGGTAGGCGTACTGTAAGAGAGGCCCTCATCGCTAACTAAATTGCATAAGGAACTCGGGTATTACCAAAATAGCAACCTTGCTAGCTACAAATAGGACGTTAGCCAGACTAACACTCAACTACAAAATACACCACCAGTCCAGCATGAAAGGAAGAGGGTCTGGAGAAGCTTGAACGACTTGGAGCTGATGGGCCTCTTGCTGTTTTGATGCTTTCTGCCTGGTCTCGTTGAAGAAGCTACAAAGTTGAGTAAGTCTGTGAAAGACAATGATTGTGGCGGCCGTATCGGGACAGATTGACCAGTGGGGCTGCTGAAACACTGGGCACAAGCGGTGATGAAGATTAGCCGCCAGATCGAGGACAATAAGGTGATTGAACTGGCAACTGAGATCCAGAGATGGTCGGTTGGCAGCCCAGGTGATAAAAGCTAATGTCGGGATGGGTATCTGCCAAGATCCTTGGTGGTGACTAAACAACCGAGGTCACGTGCGTTTTCCGCGAGCCTCGGGTTGGCAATTCACAAGTTAAAGTCGAAGTCGTTCCACGATTAGTAAGTTACCGGGGGATTTGATTGGGCCTACAGTTACGGTACTCATCGGCTGAAGCCTAAAATGGCCTTGGCAAAAACATCGACCCTGTACTCGTATGCTTTTCACATTGGCTGCAAGGAGATCAGCTCACACATCGCCGCCGGGACCGCACTTGGAATTGGCTCTCGGACGCCGTCTGGGAAATTTTTTGCCCCTTCCTTCGTTCTTGGGATTAACGCTAGCCGCCCAAGTATTTCCGAACCTATTGCCTGGTTTGCTATCTGCCGTTGGCCTATCTTTCGCATATAAAAAACGTTCGATCCACAAAGTAATGTCCTTCCATTCTTCCATTGTTGCGAATTAAATATGCTCAGACATTTCTCATTTTACCTTTCATATTGCAACCATTCCAGGGCCACAATCGTGATAGAGCCCAACTTCCCGAGGTGTGTTGTAGTGTTCAGCGGCTAACACATTGGAACTAATTGTCATATTTCTAAGCCATTCAGCGTCCATAGGAGCTCGCTTGATGTTTGTGTTCACTACTGGACAGTTGAAACTGAATCTCATATCAAACCTAGACCCAAACCACGTCTGTTTGCTCTAATCATTGGAATCAGCAAATATGCATTGAAACAGTTCAGCGACTTGCCAGGTGCTGTCCCAGATGCAAACGAAATTTTCAATTGGCTCGTTACGGATTTACATGTTCCTAAAAACCAGGTCTCCCTCATCACTAATGAGGCTGCATCGCGTACAGGCATAATCTCAGCGCTCGAAGCGTTGCGTTCAGACAACCGCATCCATCACGGCGACCCAATTTTTATTTATTATGCCGGCCATGGTTCTGGCATTCCACCTCCAGATCACTGGGAGTGTGGTGGTCCGGGGAGGAAGGTTCAAATTCTTGTACCGCAGGATTATGAGCCAGAACGTGGTATCCACGGCATTCCAGACCATGTCCTAGGGTGGTTATTGTGTAGGATCGCCGAAAAGAAAGGTAATAACGTTGTGCGTAATTCTCGAGTTTATTTCCAAATATTTTGCTCACCTGTTTCCTTCATAGACTGTTGTTCTTGACTGTTGTCATTCGGGTTCAGGTACAAGAAGCGACGCTTTCACCCGCGTTCGCTCCGTCGAGCTTGAGCCATCATTTGATTTGTTGGATCTAGAGAGCCAACCTCGTCCAGTTTCTCTAGAATCTCACATCCTCATTGCGGCATGCGGGGAATCAGAGCTGGCTCGAGAGGTTGACGGTCGCGGGGCGTTCACAACAGAATTCCTGAAACTTGTCCGAGGATTTCCTGTCGGTGCCCTGACATACCGCGACATTCCGACATATATCAAAATTCCTGGGTGAGAAAAAACGTCATTCTCTTTCTACGCTTGCTGACACCTTTTATTGTCAGCCAAAATCCACAGGTTGAAGGCACCAACCAACAACGATACATCTTTAACTCGAGAGTGCCTTCCTCTCCACGTCCATCATATCTGGCGCGATTCAATTCCGATTTCAGTTTAGTTCTCCTCAATGCTGGCACCGCTCACGGCGTCACCCGTGGGGCCGAATTCGCGTTTTACCCAACACACAGCCCTCACCCACTTGGACAGCCACTTCATACCTTCATCGTTGATAATTCAGCCTCCTTTTTCTCCACCTTAAAGCCCGTCAATGACGCACCGTGCCATTCTTTACCCACAGTTTTTACCGTTTTTCAAGCGACACCAGGCGAAGGAGGGACCATCCGCTTGTACTTGCCTCCTGATCACAACTCAACCTGTCTTATCTCAGTTTTTCGCGATATCCAACACTCACTTCATAACGCCGAGTTTGTCACCTTCCCCGACGATGCGCATTTGGAGCTCAATGTTCAAGAAAACCAAATAGTTGTCTCGGTCCGAGATAAAAAGGCAACGGTTTATGGCTTCGACCACAAATTTCCGACCATGCAGATCACTCGGCAAAATCTTACTTCTTTTCTTGAAAAAGCAGGGTGTTTCTATCGGGAACGCGATCGTCATACCACCGTCGATTCAGAAGTGGCGAAGATGATCACCTTGGATTTCTACAAACTTGGAGCATCCCGTTCGAAATTCGAAGATATTCCTGAATGCCAGTTTGGGGAATCAGGTCCGAACCTTTATTCCGCCGGCACTATCGATTTCATTGTTGAAGAGGGCTGTGTTTATGGTGTCAAGTTGACCAATTTGAGTTCTCAGGACTTGTATCCCACCCTCTTTTACTTGGATAACACTGATCTGTCCATCAGTAATATCTACCACTTCCTTTGAAATACCGGTACTAACTAGCACCTCCCCTGTAGAAACCTACTATGAACCCCCATTTAGCGGATCCAATATCCTTGAAGCTCCTTTAAAGAAGGACGGTGGCACGCTGACCATTGGGTATGGGTCGGGGGGCATGCCCCCATTCTCTTATACTGTCCCAAGAAGGTTCAACATTGGATTCTTGAAACTCCTGGTATCGACACGTCCAATCCATTCAACTGCAGGAACATGGCCATGCCCGTGTCGTTTGGAGACTGACGGACCCTGTACACTCGACGGAGGTGAATCTTGGGGAACTCTCACTATCCCCATGATACAGCGCCGTTCTCCGGCACCAACCTTCAACAACAACATTGTAAGTAAAGTCCCTCTACCGACATTCGCTCACTGAGTTCCATGGTTTTCTCTAGTCCACTACGCCATCTCAACCTTTTAAATCTACTGTACAGAGTACCTCTCCGAAACGGAGCTAGACACGATAAGCCCACATCCAATTCTGTCTATGCCTTTCAATTTTCGATTTCGTCTCACTTCTGGGCCCATTCTCGTACCTCCCCCATCACATTGTCACCTTCTGCTTTACTTACTCCCCGTCGGGTTTTTGGATTGCATTCACTTATGCGTTTACATATCTATATTTCCCTCCAAGTTCGATGTTTTCTGTCCTGTTTCTAAATGTACGCGGCACCTTCTCCGAGTCACCAGCAGTATGTTAAGCAATTACAAATTAAAATCATGCATGAAAGGAGAAATGAAACACGAGACAACGCCGGATAAGTTGATCAAAAAGAAAAACATCAGCTGTAAATCACTCGTTGTGGACGCCGAGGTTTGCGATCAGGTTTCTTGGGTTCATAGTGAGTAAGCATGTATTCCTTCCAAGTATCGGAGTTGTGGGTCAGTCCAAGGGATCTCAGCCTGCTTGTGCCAGAGGCAGATCCGATATAGTATATGAACCCGTCACCGGGGCCGTAACTGTTGCTGCAGATAAGCGAACCATCAATTGACGAGCAAACAATGCTCATACCCTCTTTCGTCATACCGCCGAGGTATGGTGTCCTCATTTACATTGGTGTGTGGTGGTCGAACGTTCGCAACATTCAGCCCAATAATCACGCATGGTGGGGAGTTGGGAACCAAGGGTGAGATAACGACTTGGATTATATAAATCTCAGGTGAAACAAACCCCTAAGAGCATACATACGTTGAAGGTGTGATTCCGCTCCGGGTCCAAAATCTCCAGCAACGCTGCACTGGGATCGCCCTGGAAGTTGCTCTGATCAGACCGATTCTGTCGATCTCATCCCTAAAGGAACCAGGAAGCGGAGAAGATAGACAAGTGAGTGAAACAGAATGAAGAAAAAGAATTTCGACACGACTTACAGACGCCCAGCTTTCCTCAGCCTGTATAATGGACCACTAGCAACGTATGTCCTTCGATGGCCTCTAATCTCCGCCTCATCGTATACACCACCTAGTGAGATCCGTTGGAAGGGCCATCCGAGAGCTTTAGCAACAGATTGGCCAAGTGAAGTCTTTCCAGTCCCCGGAAGATCAACGAATCTTCGTCGCAAAAATATGAGGATACAAGGCATTCAATTGTGGAAAGAACGCTTACAGGAGGATAGGACCTTCGATCGTTTAACAGAGACAGTCTGATTTTGCTGTTATCGCTTCTGTCCGAGGGTCTTGTCGAACGGAATGACGACATTGCTCTGCTCAACCTTTCCACTAGCCTCTGTTGGCATAACTGGTTTGGCCTCCGCCTTGGGCGCTTCTTCCAGAGCAATAGACACACGTTTCTGCTCCTCGGCGATCTCACGTTCTGCGTTAAGTTCTTTGAGTCGGACAACCGCCGGATATTCAATTACGCATTTCTTGATTTTCTCCAAACCAAAGTGATCTGCATCGAGCTGGCCGCGGGCGGCGGCGAGAAAAGATCTGTCTTGCTGGGCCTCCAGCTCTGATCCTTATGTCGACCGAGCTATTTCATTAGAGGGAATTAGAGTCGGTTGGGGCATGGGATACTGGCGAACCATTCAAGCTATAGGTCAGGTCACCAACATCAATATCTTGTTCGAAGAAAGGATTCTCGATTAAAATTCTGAACTCACGCAAGACTGGAAAACACTATTCTCCACGCTCTCAGCTGGTATCCTTTTGCACCTCCTCCACTCTCTCACTCCCATCCTTCGTTTCTCGGATCCAGACTTGATTTCTGTGTACGCGACGGCATCCTTAATGGCGAGGAAGCCAGAGTCCGAGAGGGTATGCATGGCTTTGACGACGGGGTCAACGGCTTCTCGTTCTGTCAAATTTGCCAAGACTCCTGCTACGCTGCCAATTTCGACTTCCAGCATGGGAATTGGAAGGACTCTGATATTACATATCAATTCTCGTCATACAAAAAAGGGAAGATGGAGATTCAGCACGTACGGAGAGACAGGGGTCTAGTCAAAGAAAAAGGGAAAAGGCCGCCTTCTTCTTGAATGCCTGAACCTTCTTCATGCCAACTTTGGATCCAGCTGGGGAGATTACCGTTTGGTGATACTTCCGCAAGTTGGCGGTGGAGGGAGCGGGGAGGTAGGATGCTCGGATGTGGTGTACCCTGATATCATTGACCTTGATGGGGCTTGGTCTTGAATTGCTTCAAGAAACTTGCACCGTAGAGGGCGGCGCCTAATACAGCGGCCTTATCGGCGTTCACATTCAAGGCGATCTTGGCGCTAAGGACCGTTGTCAGAAAAAACACAAGACTAATTTCGAAGGGGGCGTACTCTCCAACCAGAGCTTTGACAGCAGTCTGAACCATATCCAGGTACGAAGTCCGGAGATCTATGAGGTCGGCAATAGTGTCGCGTTCGAATTGGGAGTAATAGGGGGATGGCGACATCGACGACAGTGGCTTTGTGTTGGCGACGAGTTCGGCGAGATGTTTGATGTAGGCGAGTTGCATCGCCACGAGCTCTTCGACGGTCCACCTTGTCCTGTAGGCTTGGACGAGATCGACGGTCCTGCGGTGGATTCGGCACTAGCAATTTGGGTGTAGTATGTGACGGCGGGGGCGTCAGAAGGAAGACCTAACAGGGGTTTCAGATATGTAAAGGGAGCTAATCCTCCTCTTCGAATCTTTGTCCAATAGAACGTCGAAGAGGATAAAGTCAGTGCCACAGTCGATTGCCAGCATCGATGCATGGGCGAGCTGACAGGTCAATGCAGATAGTCCAAAGAGTGAGGAGCCTCATTTTGTCATAAAATAATGTCTAGGTCCAGACAAGCATCAAGAACAGCAAAGAATGGCAACTTGAAAAAGAATGGTACCAACATTGGCACGTCGGTCATGTGATCTGGTGTGATTGTGTACCGGATGTTGAATTTGTTCAATGTTCATTTGTACAGCCAACTCTCTAGAAACGATTTCTGCGTCTTTGTTGGATCGATGTGAAATTATCTAGCTTAGCGGTACGCACCACATCACCCGGATTCTAAGTATCGTTATTTGAACTATCTTTATATAGGATACACATGCGACAAGAACTGCACATCGCTCGCCGCTTCCTCCTCCCAAAGCAACTTACATCCAACAGATTGGACCCATCCCACATCACCTTCACCGAGATTCGACTGCTCCACCCACTCTGCTCCACCCGCTACACACAGGAAGCAGGCATGAAAAGCTCCGAACATGCCATCGGTAGGGTGGTAAGGTACAAGGCCGTAGAATAGGCCGTGGACCTGGACGCTCTCGCTTCCCAGGAAGCGGGAAATACGGGCACCAGCAACGCCATTCAGAGGAGCGAGTATGATCGGGTTGTCGAGGAACATTAGTTAGAGATGATATTGGGTGTGGCCATGTGGGTTGGGGAGGAGAAGGCGAAGGAGAAAAGGTTTATGGATTTGTGGATATGGACCAGGGTGAGGGTGGAATTCTGCCGATCTAGACGATTGCGCTCCCTGGGATGGGTCGTTTGAGGTTGACGGGCAGTTTAGCTGATGTATTTGCTTCTCCTTTTCCCTGCCAATTGTCCGGGCGTGTTGACTCTTTCTCTTTTTGCCGCTTTAGGTGATCAAAGAGAGTGGAGATAGCCCTGGGCTGGGTACAGATCTATGTGTATGATCTATGCATCACGAATCGGCGCTCATCCTTTGAAGGTCCCGGAACCGATTGATATCACCCCCATCTCCCCGCAGGTGCGACGAAGAAGGATGGACCGAGTGCTGGTGTTGCAATGGTACGTTCTCTTTTGTTGCCTTACTCCAGCGGCTGTCTTTTGGGTGTTCGTCGATTGCGCAAGATTCTGATCTGAGTTCAATCTAGACTTTCACGTTCGTGTCTCTCTTAAGGGAGCCTGCGTGCCCACCAACATCGCGATGACGGGCGAGGTAAGCATTCACGAAAGTCACAAAATTCTGGAACTATGGCTCATCATTTCCTCGCTCTTAGATCACACTGAGGCCGCTTTTTTCCCCAACCGACCTCACGCAGCATACTTCGGCATTTTGTTGTATTCTGCCGTGAGGTTTCACCTTAGATTTAATAAATGTGTCGTTATCTCACCCTTGTTCTCACAATTGGTCCGAGTTTCGTATTGGATCTGCCTCTGGTACAAGCACGCTCAGGCTGCTTGCACTGACTCACATGTTGGTTGCTTGAAAGGAATACATGGTTAACCACTAGTACTCAAGCAGCCCGATTGTTTGATCGACTTCTCCGGCATAGCCTGTTATCTGTTATGTTGCATCCTGTTTTTAATACTTATGGTTACTGCGGGATTTTAGAGTCGCACTTGAAGTGAAAGCGTTCATTTAAGGGAAAAAGGCAGCATAGTTACAGGCACTGTGAAACCCAGGACCAGGTTGATAACGCAAACATCAAACTTGCAAAATATAAAGAAGAGAATGTAAAAGTTAGATAAAGAAGGAATAGAAACGATGAAACTGTTCATCACTACTACAAAGAAATGAGAAGGAAACGAAAATGGAATGGCATAGAAGGAATTAGATGTGGGCTTGAGAGCCCTCATCGTGTCCAGCTACGCTTCGTAGAGTTAACGTGGACGGTAGATTTGAAGTGTTGAGATGGCATAGTGGGCTGGGAAAAGCCATGGAGCTAAGTGGGGGAATATGGGGGGAGGGACACTAAGTACTCACACGACGCTGTATCATGGGTATGGTGAGAGTTCCCCAATATTCGCCTCCGTCGAGCGTATGGGATCCATCAGTCTCCAAACGACATAGGCACGGCCATGTTCCCGCAGTTGATTGGATTGGGCGCGTTGATACCAGGAGTTTCAAGAATCCAATGTTGCGCCCCTCTGGGATAGCATAAGAGAATGGCGGCATGCCTCCTGACCCATACCCAATCGTCAACGTGCCACCGTTGCTCTTTAAAGGAGCCTCGGCGGTGTTCGACCCGCTAAATGGAGGTTCATAATAGGTTCCTACAGGGTAATATTGATTAGTTCTGGGGTATCGATGGAAGTGATAGACATTACTAATGGATAAATCGCTGTTATCAAAGTAAAAAAGGGTGGGATACAAGTCATCAGAACTTAGGTTCGTCAACTTGACACCATAAAAACCACCCTCTTCAACAATGAAATTGATGGTATCGGCGGAAAAAAAGTTCGGGTCCGATGCCCCCAACTCGTACTCAAGAATATCTTCGAATTTTGAACGGATTGGGCCCAGCTTGTAGAATTCCAAGGTGACATTCTTCGCCACTTCTGAGTCGATGCTGGTATGGCGATCACGTTCCCGATAGAAGAACACCGCCTTCTCAAGGAAAGAAGTAAGATTGTCTCGGGAGGTAGGAAATTTGTGGTTGAAGCCATAAACTGTTGCCTTTCTATCCCTGACTGAGACAACTACTTGGTTCTCCTGAACAGAGAGCTCCAAATGGGCATCGGAGGGGGAATTGACGAATTCGATGTTGTGAGGTAAGCGCCGGATATCTTGACGCACTGAGATAAGACAAGCTGAGTTGTGGTCGGCAGACAAGTAGAGGCGGATGGTTCCCCCTTCGCCTGGTGTCGCTTGAAAAACCGTAAAAACCGTGGGTAAAGAGTGGCATGGTGTATTCTTAGCATGTTTTAAGGTGGAAAAAAAGGAGGCTGAGTTATTGATGATGAAGGTATGAACCGGCTTTCCTGATGCGTGGGAGTCGTGTGGTGCATAAACGAATTCCGCCCCAATGGTGACGCCATGAGCAGTGCCAGCATTGAGGAGAACTAAACCTGAGTCGGAATCACATCGCGCCAAATATGATGGACGAGCGGGGGAGGGGACTTGTGAGTCAAAGATGTAACGATGTTGGTTGACGCCTTCGACCTGTGGGTTTTGGCTGACAATAAAAGATGTCGGCAAGTGTACAAAGAGAATGTCAATGTTTTGTCTCACCTGGGAATCTTGATATATGTCGGAATGTCACGGTACGTCAAAGCATTGATAGGAAACGCTCGGAGGAGTTTCAGGAACTCTGCCGTGAACGCTCCCTGGCCATCAGCCTCTCGAGCCAGTTCTGATTCCCCACATGCCGCAATGAGAACATGGGATTCCAGAGAAACAGAACGAGTTTTGTTTTCTGGACCCAACAAAAGTTGAACTGGTGGCTCAAGTTCGACCGAGCGAACGCGGGTGAAAGCGTCGCTCCTTGTGCCAGAACCCGAGTGACAACAGTCGAGGACAACAGTCTACGAAGCAAACAGGTCAGCAGAAATATTGGAAATAAATTCCAAGGGCTACCCACAATGTTATTTCCCTTCTTTTCGGCAATCCGATGAATCAAACATCCTAGGACGTGATCTGGAATGCCGTGGATGCCATGTTCGGGGGCATAATCTTGAGGTACAAGCATTTGAATCTTCCTGCCGGCACCACCGCACTCCCAGTCTTCTGGAGGTGGAACGCCAGATCCATGACCGGCAAAATAAATAAAAATTGGATCTCCTTGATGGATGCGGTCGTCGGAACAGAATGCTTCGAGCGCTGAGATTATGCCTGCACGCGAGGCAGCCTCGTCGGTAATGAGGGAAATCTGGTTTCGAGGTACTTGTAAATCAGCGACGAGCCAATTGACAATTTTGTTTGCATCT
>Ga0307509_10005404_pt1 | contig 17785 bp, 20 predicted proteins | sample 10_EM_MG_FD_202245 | JGI IMG/M metagenome (GOLD analysis project Ga0307509, IMG submission 202245) | Populus trichocarpa ectomycorrhiza microbial communities from riparian zone in the Pacific Northwest, United States - 10_EM | ecosystem: Host-associated > Plants > Roots > Unclassified | place...
ATAATCGCCTGTGTCTTCAAAGCCGCATCCGCAAGCGCAAGCTCAAAAGCACGTAAATGTTCTTGAACGGCGACTCTCCCATCCACCCGTTTGCCTCCTAATGACGTTAGTTCCGGCGATGGTTGGGTCTGAGCTTGTGAATCACCCTCAACCAAAGTCCCAGCTTCCCATTTCTCAATCCTCTGCCTACTCCGCTCAGCACTATCCCACTCCATCCGCCACCCACCAAGTTTATTCTTCAATGCCCTGATCTTCCTGCCTGACTCAGCCGTAGCGGCCCCATTCACTTGTGCGTGCTCCGAAAGCGTCGTAAGTTGCGACACAAGAGAGCTTGTCGACGTCCGTAGATGAGTAAACTGAGGGACTGTCTTGGCGGGTGTTATTGGGCCCATGAGAGGTGGTGGAGGTGGTGGTGCGCGAGGGAAGGCGTCTTTCACAGGTGATGTGGGTTCGGAGAAGGTGCCCCCTTCTCCATCTTCTAGTAGTTCTTCATAGTCGTCTTCCTCAAGTTCGTCCCCCAGGTGGTTTCTGTCTGGGTCTAATTCCCAGTCCGTGGATATGCGGCGGCGATGACGGTGACGACGGCGAGTGGTCGTGGGAGACGGGGGCTCTTCTTCGATTACAGGGTCTAAAGAGGGTTTGCTGCTACCGTCCGTCTTGACTTGCTGCTGCTGTCCATCCGAAAGTTCTTCGAGCCCCGTAATCTCATCCAACGACCCAAGTATATCCTCGCCCCCAACTTCACCAGCAATCTTCCTAAGCTCCCGGTCGCAGACCGAGAGTTCCCTCACCTGCCCTTCTCTATCCCTAACAGACTCGTGAATATGACGAATAAAGTCCGAGGCAACTTTTTCTAATGAGATTTGCTGCGACACAGATGCCGCCACTGATGCGGAAGCGGAAGCGCCGAACCCGGGAGCGGCAGTAGATGAAGAAGATCCACTAGGATCGACATCAATACACCGTAGATGATCTAGGAATTTGTCCATCGATTCCAGATCTTGAGAGAGGACTTCCAGGGCATCTTGCTCTGGTTTCTTGGTCTTCCTCCCGAACGTGGGATCGTCTAATGATTCGAGTTCGTGATGGTCACCATCATCAACCATCACTGAAGGGGGAGCATCCTGGAAATTTGACGCGTCGTCGTCGCTTCCACCCAACGCCACATCACCTCCGAACTCAGAAGCAAGCGAGTTCGGCACATCCCCGTCCAAGACCCCATTCCCGAATTCCGACTCGATGTCGATGGGGGGGCCATCATCACCATCATGGCCATGGCTGTGGTCGCGCACCTGATGGTGGCTAGGCAAAGAATCAATGCCCTCTGCACCTTCGTCATATTCGATCCCAAACTCTTCGGCAAGAAGCTTAGACCCGACACTCGGCTCAGGCATCAACGCAACTGCAAGCTCGTGTGCTAACGAGTGATGTCTGCTTCCATTAGCGCTGCCATTTGCCCCACCAGGAGCTCCCATTCCAATGCCGTTTCCATTAGGTAGACCACTATTAGCACCACTGGGGGAATCCTCATCGGCTGGACTGGTAACGACATTGCGAAGGGAAGACGAGGAAGCTCTTCTCCCATTTGCCAAGTGTCTCGAGGACGGTGACCTCTTGAGGACGGTAAGATGCGGCGAGAGAAAATGAGAGTGTGAATTTGACGAGAACGCGTCCTCTTGCGAGGCGTAATGAGGCATTGTGAATTCTAGGAGTCGGCAGTTTTCCGAAAAGACAGGACAGAGAAGGATCAGGAATAGGACTCGGGTTTGGTTTTTGCCGCGTGGTGCTCGTGGTCGTTGTCGTGGTATCAAAGTAAAAGTACGCGACTCAATGAATTAGGTAATTAGGAGTCAACAAGCGGGCCGGGATTATTTAGACATACGGAAAGAAAGAAAAAAAAACACAACTTCCTATGCCTCCTTCAAAATTCTCCTAATCTCTTCTGCACCCTGATCTTCTTCCCAAAATCCCATTTCATCCGTAATTTCTTCGTCTCCCTCCTCACTTTCCATCCCAAACTCTCTCTCAATGAGAACCTTCTCCACCTCCACCCTCCTCAAATACCCTCCCAACTCCCCCTCCCTAACCTCTCTAACCTCCCTATCTCTCTCCTCCAACTCCCTACTACCCCTCCAAAACGCTCGGTCAAAAATATGCCTAACCACAAGGCGGACAAGTATAAACGCGTGCGAAGCAAGCAGAGCTACGAGCGCAGCTTTCAGTAGAAGATGACGGGTTTCTTTGAGCGTCGCTAGCGAGGTGGCGGTGGCAGCGTCATTGATACTTTCCTTGGTCGTATTCGCCGAATCCGCATAACTAGCACCATCACCATACCCAGGAGAAAACAAATAAACCAATGCTGCGTTCATGAGTGCGCCCAGCCAAGTCAAGAAAGTCAGCGCATCCAGCCATGGTCCAATCGTATCAGTCCGCATCGGTACGGCTCTACGATGATGCACCGACATCTTAAAGGCATCCGAGCGAAGCTCAAGGAGGTTGTTTACCAGCGACACCGCTACAAAAGATATATATTCATTTTCAACACTGAGATGGAAAGAGAAAAACGGAACTCACCTCCCGCCAGAGGCCAAACACTAGACCAAAGCACCACATACCCAAACTGTACAACCATCTCATTATAATCCACGAACAAATCATACTCAGGCAACGCAGCCTCATCTCGGACTTTATCAAGGAACACCCGTTCTTCAAGCCCGCCTTTCTCTTTTTCATCCTCAAATACAACTCGCTTCCTCGGCGTCACGGCTGTTGCAGTGATGAACATTCCCACTGCCGAACTCGATCCCGAACTCGGGCCAGATGCCTGTTCCTGCCCACTAGAAGGCCCTGCACTTTCTTTCGACGAATTCGATGCATGCTGGTGGTGGTGGTTATGTCCATGTCCTTTTTTACCATTAACCCTCCCATTGAACCACCTAACCACAAATGGCAGCCCGACCTCTCTGAAAAGGTCAACGACCTGATTCGTAACCGTATATGCGAACATCTGTTCTCTCAGCCTTGAAGGGTTGAGCTTCGTTCGGACGTTGGAGACGCTGATGTCCCATAGGCCATTGTTACTAGTGCTTGTGTTGATCTTTTCTGAGTTAGCCGTCGCCGTCGTCATAGTGGCGGCAGCAACAACGGCAGCACTAGCACCCACACCTAATTGGAACGACAGGGTGCCGTTCAATATCTCCCTCAACAAACTACCCAACCCTGTTGTCTCACCACCTTCACTTCCACCACCAAAGAGCACCGCCTGTACCCAGAGCATCACGGCCTCCCCGAAAGGAACATACACGAACGCTGATAGACTCAGTGCGAGATAGGCTACGATGGCGCCCAACGCGAAGGTTTTTAGGGTTAAAGAAGCATTGTGAGTTGATTTGAGGGCGTGGTTCTCCCAGTTGGTGAGCCGGACCGCGATGGAGTGGTAGGCTGCTAAGAATTTCGGGATGAGAATTACAAAAAGTATTGTGGGTGAAAAGGCCTATGAAGGTTTATTTAGTTTGTTTTTAGGACATAATCGAGAGAGAGGACCATACCACAATATGCTTCCCAGGTCCTTGATACAACTTCGTAATGAAGGCCTCAAACACGAATATAGCGGTGATGATCGTCGAAAGAACCGCAGCCCACACCAATATAATCGGCACGCTCGCAAGAATCCTCAACTCCCTCGCCCACCAGGACATACCATCCTTGTACTGCGGCCTTCTCTTCTCAACCTTGAAAGACCCTCTCGTCCCAAACAGCAACCCAAGTCTGCGCTCACGCACGCGCCACCATTCAACGAAGACGATAGACCATATGCATAGCAATATAGAGTAGATAGGCGAGTAAGGGGGTAGGACAAAATGCGCGATAATCCCAAGGAGAGCAGGGACAGATAAGAACTTCGTATATGAGGCCAGGAAAGCAAAGTAGTACGCTACTGCGTCCCCGAATTGTGGACGAATTTTTTCAAGTTGGACAGAGGCGATGGAACGAAGATTCCTCCAGGTTCTCGTCCATAATTCGTTGAAATGTCGGTCGTGGAGAGGAAATATAGACTCTACACAGTCCCAGTTTGGAGCGTCGGAGGATATGCCAAGGCCTCCGTCTGCCGGGGTTGAGGAGACGTAGGAATGGATCAGCCGGATGCGGTCTGCTGGTGGAAGGTGTAGAGTGGGCGTGGAAGGAGGGATTGGAAGGCCGGAGAGGAAGTCAGACTGCCTGAAGAATATCTGCATGAGCGCTACTGTGACAAAAGAAAGAAAAAACAAACCGTTCGTGTCTTACGAGTTCCTCCACAAGCTTATGTGGACACAGAACAAAGACCAGGATATGCCCCAACGATTCGCCTCGTCTTCCTACTGCCTTTAAACCTTTCGAGGTGAGGGTGTTGATAAGGCTCGTGTATTGTGCATCTGCCTTTCTTGCATCTTCTCGTGTTTGCTTTGAGATTGAGGTCGTTTTTGTTGCGCGGAAGGATATGATGAGATCGACGTCTGGTGGGCGTGGTTTGGTCATCGTGGTGCTAATGATAATTCGGGTCCCGCATACAATGTCGTCATTTCAAGCGGGCGGTTTAGACTCCACACGATTTACTTAATGCATGCACAGGCCAGTAGGCATTAGAAGTGCTGGAAGCAAACACTGACTATCATCGAACTTTGGAAAGACGATTCTTAAAAAAACGATGCGGGTATCTCACTAACATTGGGCTTTTGTTGTGCACACTAACGATCAAAGCAGAAAAATAGTTAGCTCTCGATCAAGTCTCGAATACCACTACAGGTTGGATGTCGCGGAGTGGAAATGCTGTGCCAGTACCAAAGTTCACTCATTTCACTGGTATCGAGAAATCAGCACCCAATAACACAGGAAATGAAATTAAAAAATAACCATATTTTCATCACCCAACACCATTCCTCCTTCTAGTGACCGGACACGTCTAGCCACCTCTTCCTGGGGTTTAACTTCATCATACGCTTTCGTATACCGATTCACAACTGGTGGCGTGTCCGGGTCGCCTTCCGCACCGTAGATCTTGAGCTCCTCCAGGCTAGTCTTTAATGCACAGAGCCATCGATTGCGGCGTTTAACTGCACAGGAGAAGAGTAGAGTTCGTCAGTAATTAAATAGGGTGTATTGGAGACCCGAGTTCGTGGATAAACAAAGCTGAAGATCAAGGGTGTTATACACACACCTTTCCCTGCAGGGTTCTGCAAGTTGCTCTTATACTTGATATCGGCCAAAAGCAAAAAAGTAAGTGTTCTGGGTAGAATGGTAAGCTGTATTTGACACGCCTTTCACAGAAACATCAAACCCGCGTTGGAAGGCCCTACTCTCTGATTTGACATATGCAGTCATCTTCTCTCAGAGTTTGTCAAGGTCTGCGAACGGGGTGCTGTAGTTGACGTCAAAGATGAATGTTTCTGACATCTACATAGGTAGGGGTAATTCTTCTGTCAGTGTATGGTCGTTGGGAAGGAAAGGCAACGAACCTGAGGGCTCCGAGATACGTTTTGAAGACCTGAAAACCTTCTCAGAGAGCGGACAAAACGAAGAGCCACATGTTGCTCACCGAAGTATTCAACAGATTATTCGGCATCTGTACATCTGTCGAATTTGAATCCAGAAACACCGTCGAAAATAGTAAAATCTCCTTGACTGTATAGGTCTCCCGATCGATCACAACCATGTCGCCCACGTCGAACGGACGTTTAATAAGCCGGAAGATGACACTCTTCAAAACTTCTTCTTGAAGGCTTCCGCCAATGAGCCAACTTAGACCTAAACATGATAACATCACCCTGAGGAAGTCAAAGGCTTGAAGGATGCATACCGACAAGCAGGGCTCCAGCGGCGGTGATCAGGGTCCCGACGTGCACATCCTGTTTTTAGACATGAGCCGTCTCTGTATAGAGCGAGTAAAAGAATGAGAGGACACGTGCCAAAGCAATAGCCAAGACAACACCAGCAACAATGGAAAGAAGGGCCATGAAGAAATGATTCAACATTCCAACCATGCTGTCGAGATCGTCAATCGAGTTCTTGATGGAGATTTGGTCGGAACGAAGTTGCCTTGCAAAGTCCAGTCAACGACCCATGCAAACAAAGAAATGGCCTCAAAAGCAAACCCACAGGCAAGACTCCTCACATTCCTCGATAGTCACACCTCCATTCTGAACTCGGTCAAGGAGTGTAAAGGCAGCCACAGCTTCTTCACGAGTGGAGAAGAAGTTCTGAATATCCTCCAACAACAAATACTCGGAGTCCGGCCTTGCAAAAGAATGGAAGACCCTCTGTGCAAGCTGTATGAAGTATGAGACCCAAATCCAACTAACAAGAAAAGATAAACGAGCCCGCAACGTAGCCTCCCTCGACTCTAACATCGTCTTCACAATCGCCTGTGACGAAGTAGGGCGCAACACCGAACTAGGTACACATTCGGACGCGACGTTCCCAAACACCGACGTGCGTGTCTCTGATTGATGAGACAGGTCCTGAGAATTTTCATACAGTATCCCAAGAGCATTGACGACGGCGTCTTGTTCTGAGGTGCTCTCTATTATGGGAGTTGAATTCAAGTTAAAAAGAAGTTGAGATAGACACGAGTTGGGAACAAACCAGAATATAGTCTCTCATAGAACTTCCCAGAAATGTACTGAATTACGAGCTTCACAAATACCAAAATACCTGCATAAAAGAGGTATCCTAGGGGAAACTTTCCAATTATTCTGAGAGCCTCTGCCGATTTTCGGGTGATATTAGGATCCTGATGAACATCGACGAGTTGCTGGTAGGATATCCAATTGACGAGTGTCCAGACAAAGAGTGCCATGTATCTGTTGGACATTTTTGATTGTGTTAGTTTGTAAGCGACGGAAAAGAAAGGGGACAGAATGAGAGGCGAAACAAACCTGCAGAGGGATTTCATCGACTCCGTGTACCGGTTGGGGCCGATGGCAACGACATCAATGGCACGGATGATAACGAAAACAATGTGGCTGTAGAAAACGTTGTTGAAAACCACATCTTCGTGTAGAGACTGCCGAGACCTACGCAACAGCGAGGGCAACCCATAAAGCTAACGAGTGGTCAAAGATTTATACAGTTCATGACAAACGAGAAACACACCTCCCCAAACAACAGTCAGCCATGTGCTCCACCAAAACAGAGGGACGCCCCAGACCTGTATGATGAAATTACCCCTCAAATCACGACGATCAAGTAATATAGGAAAAGGGGCACCTTTCCGTTGGGGTAGTGAGTGACCGAAATGATACCCGGAATCCAAAGGATGGCGTGCAAAACCACAATGAAGGGCAACCAACGCCTTACAGTTGACATGACACGATGCTGAGGATAAGGTGGTAGATTAAGAGAAAAACATGTACACCCATAAACTTACCTTCGTCTTCTACTTCTCATCTAAGGCACCATTGGTGTTAACAGGTGGAGTAGCCCGACTCGGATTGGTCGTGCGTTCTGGCCTATCACCATTACGATGTCCATCCCTGGAAATTGGGCGATACCCCAGGAGGCTGTCGAGTTCCTGTATTCCCGAGCCTGAGGCCCTACTATCAGGCACTTTCTCACAGGGCTGTTTCCTTGATGTATGGGTGTCATTCCGTTTCCACAAGCCGCCCTTCTCTGGATCGGACGCATAGCCAGGCAGCTTGGTGGCGTGGCCACCCATTTCCCTATGTTGGATTGGTGCCCTTTCACGTTCATTTTGGGGATGAAGAGAAGCAGTCGTTGTAGGAGCAGGATTGACCCTGGAATAAGCAGGAAGGGTACTAGCAGTGGTGGAAGCCATCTTAGTGTACGATAGTGGTGAATAATGTTGACCTGGTATTGGAAAGAAGGGAAAGCAACAAACGTAACCCAGAAGTCGACAGTCAACAAGAGTTCCACTGTATGTATATTTCTGCTCCATTCCAGCACAGTGCTACCTTTAGGATGACGTTGCGTAGCTGTGAGGCAGTACGAATCCACTTCATCTTTCCCGATGGCCCCACAGCTGACAACAAATCTCCTGAAAGTTCGGGTCTGGACGGACGGATGAAACACAAACCATTGGGAGGATGGGATTGGAACACCTAACGTGGAGTGCCTAACTGTCTATGTCTTAGTTAGCAATGCTGCAAGCGGGAAATAGGGCACTTGCCGACGTGGACTCGGAATCGTTCCGCTGCTCCTTCGGTTGCAAAAATAAAGTAACTGTTTGCGGTATTGGTTTTGCGCTTCACTCTCACATCGGGCTACCCTCGAATTTGGTCAATAAATTTTAATTGCAGATACTGATATAGATGTTGTGTGGGATACTTCTTATCTCGTTCCGAAATTCAAGATTTGTGTTTGTGAAAAGGGTGATGTAAAGCAAATCTCGGACCTGGTGGCCACCTCGAGGTTGTCCACATCATACCAAATTTTATACCTTCATAGACCAGCAGCATTTGAGCAACTCTACAGATTTTCAGAGGTAAAGGAATGCTCCTTGCACGGATATTCAACAATTGGTAGAAAGGAACATTCGATGAGTGTCGGACAGCTGTGATGATTTCCGTGTGAAAATTAAACGTTCTAATTTAATTTAAATTTCGGCTCTCAAGCGGTGGCTGTTGCCGGTGTGACATGCACGTTTGCCGCAAACAGCGGACTCTCCACCCTCGGGAAGCATCCACTAGACTCAATTCTCCAAATCTCCCGGAACTTTTCACATTTTCAAATAGCCACGACAAAAATATATATCCCCGGAAACTTTTCATAATTTCTGAGTGGTCAGGAGGAGAGAAACGGTATTATTAATCCAAAATCCGCAAACACCTGGAAAGGAGTGTGTATCATCGGATTACGAGCCGAACAGGGAAGCATTGCGGCTTAGCTCCGAGTGCCGTGAGGCCCAAATTGGAATATGTATACAGCCATCAGTCAGTCGGGTCCAGATGGAGTTTCTTGATTTCATCTCGAGGAGTGGTCTGACGGCAAAACTTTGAGACAATTTTTGAGCCATACTTAAGGTACCGTAGTTCTCAGGGGAGGTTTCTTTCATGGCGAACATACCTCTTATTAGCTTTGTCCTTCAGTTGGTGTGGTTGTTTCTGCTCTACGGCTTATACCAAGTCGTAAAACTCTTCTATGTCGAGATTACTTGCCCTATTCGCGATCTTCCTGGACCAAAGAACACCAGTCTATTTTTTGGGAACGTCAAGGAGATCGCAAGTAATGTGCGTCTTGAGATCATTCATGATCGAGTCTCTTGTCAACCATCATTGCATTCCAGGAGTCGGACTTTTTTGAGAATTGGGTCTCAAAATACGGGAGGATGATTTGTTTCAATGGGTTATTAGGCGTAAGAACCGACCTTACTTGATAAGCCTTACTGCCCAAACCGACACGTCTTTTCTGAAGCGGTCGCATTTATACGTTGCCGATCCTAAGGCCGTCAACTATATCTTAACGAATAGTTATGACTTTCCGAAAACTCCAAGTCTTCTTTATGACTTGTCTCGTCTTTTTGGCCCAGGTTTATATCGTCTTCGCTGATAATATCACGGTACTAATGCTTACTTCGCACCTCCTCAGGTCTCTTAATCGTCGAGGGAAGTGCTCACAAGCAACAGGTAGTTCCGTTCCATGAAATTCAGTTATTGGAAACTGACAAACTCTTGTAGCGCAGAATAATGGTGAGTACCTCTGCGGTTGCACAAATGACGAGATCTTACGCATTTTAGAACCCTGCTTTCACGCCTGCGCGAATCCGCGAGATGACAGATATTTTTATTGAGAAATCGATCGAGGTCAGTTGATAACTCATTCTTAAATGGTATCACTCATCCGAGCTTCCAAACAGCTACGAGATATCTGGGCAAAAGAATGCAAACAGACAGGAACTGGACGAATTGATATACTTTTGGGTCTCAGCAAGATGACTCTCGACGTCATTGGTCTCGCAGGTGTGGATGTGTATGCCTTTGAGTCTCGCCATTTGGCTTAACCTGTTTCGCCAGGCTTTAATTACAAACTTGATGCCCTCACCGGCCGCCAAGACGAACTCAACAATGCATTTTCCGTCATGCTAAAAGCAGATGCCAAACCTCAGCTGATACCTATGCTCAGGTCCGCGTTCCCGATTCTACGCTTCATCGTAGGTCCACCAGCTTGCATTAAACTTTATCGTCGACAACGCTATTTTCTAGCCCGATCCCCAAGCTGCACAAATACGCAGCTCTCGGGAGACCCTCTTTCGTATTGGAAATGAGCTTCTAGCAGAAAGCAAAGCCTCCGCATCGAATGGAAATGCAATCGCGCGAGATCTTCTCTCACTTTTGGTCCAGTCGAACATTGCGACAGATAGACCTGAGCATCAACGTCTTTCCGATTATGATGTGATAGCGCGTCCGTTTGTGCTATCTGATTAGTTGTTGCAACTAATCTAATACATTATGGTGTAGAAATCCCAACGTTCATGCTCGCTGGCCACGAAACCACTAGGTAGGTTTGGAGTAATCTTCTATCCTGGACCGTTCCTAAAGCGATCTTAAACAGTCTCGGAGTGATGTGGGCACTATTTGCCTTAGCGCAAGACCACAGGGTGCAACGTAAACTCCGGAATGAGCTTCTCACCGTTCAGACGGACAATCCCACTATGGATGAACTAAATGCTCTCCCATATCTAGACAACGTAATTCGTGAAACGATGCGCGTACACCCGCCTGTCGCTGCTACAGACAGAATCAGTGGAAAGGATCATTTTCTCCCTCTCAGTGAACCAGTCACCGATCGGAAGGGAAAAATACATAACAGCATTAGGTATCCACGTTCTGTCTCTCCTCATTTCTAGTTAACTCGAACTTCTTGGTTCTAAACAGGATCAAGAAAGGACAGTTGATGATCGTTTCTTTCCTTGCATTGCACATGGACAAGTCCATCTGGGGAGAAGACGCGCACGAATTCAAGCAAGTCTTCTGTTTCTTTTGATCTAATTTACGACCTGACACCTCCAATGCAGACCAGAGAGATGGGAATCAATTCCAGAAAGTGTCCAATCTATTCCTGGTGTCTGGGGAAATTTACTTACGTTCTGGGGAGGAGCTCGTGCATGTATAGGCTTCCGATTCTCTCTTGTGGAGTGAGTTGAGTTATACACCTTTGGTCATTCGTGATAAGGCTGAACATTGGTGCAATGAAGGATGAAGGCTCTTCTATTCACCCTTGGTCGAGCTTTTGAATTTGAGCTCGCTGTGCCAGCGACTGATGTATTCAAGAAATCCTCCATGGTCGTCAGGCCTGTGTTAGCGACAGATCCAGACGGTCGTAATCAGCTGCCCTTGTTGATTAAGCCATATAAACTGACGTGATATAGTTCATTTTCTATTGTGTAGAGACATCAAATAAAATTCATAACGCACCAGGATTGGAAACACACTTATCATCAACGATCACACAACTCCACATGTAGTGGCAAGTTACCGTGACAGCATTCTCAGAATCAGTCTCAGAATCATGAGGAACCTTCATGGTCTCATCGGAACTTAACTTTAACTTAACTCCTAAGGCCCATTTATCTTCGCATGAAGTGTAATGGTTGTCGATAATTAGTCAGTGGCGTTATATGGAAATATGTGAATTTGGGGTCACTCCCGAGAATTACAGTTTGAACGTGCGTATTATACACGTCCACCATATGTCCACATCCACTTATATAACCCTTGTACACCCACAAATCCCCTCTCCACCACCCCTTCCCCTCTCATCACACCCATGTCTTCTGCCACTGCCCAGACTCCTCAACTCGCCGCAGATGGGCTCGATCTCGTCTGCCGGCCAGGAATCTATCCTGGATATGAAACCATCCAGTTCCAGTACAATGTGCCCGCCAAGCTATTCTTTGCCAAAATGGAGTCCTTCAACAAGGGGTGGTATGTGAGTGTGCAACCGAACCCTCGAGTGTCGACCCAAATTCCTCACTGACGTGCCCGCTCCAGACCCACATCATTGGTACCTCAGGCATAGACAACACCCCAGGTGCCCGCCGAACGGTCAAATACACCGAGGAAGATGGCTCCAGCCAGCCGATCCTCTTAGAGGAGGAGCTCGTCTACTACCGCCATACCAAAAACAAGCTGGAAATGTACTGGAAGGGTGTCAGTGGCCCCATCACCTTCCCTTACAAGCCACACGATGCCAACTTTGAGTCATACGTCGAGGGATTTACCGTAACTAGCATCGCCTCCGGCACTGCGACGCTCATCACCCACTTTGTAAACTACACGACCAAGACCCCCGTGCCCGCGTATCATTTCGCCGCCTCCGACCAGACACAGGCTACTGCTGCGTTAGCGAAGAAGCTTGGCGCACAGTTGTTCGCTGGCGCTTTCCCCTTTAATGGATGTCCGGGTATGTTCTCCTCATTACTTTGATTTTTCGAGTTGGCCTTAATTTTTTTTCCAGTCCGACTCACCGAGTCTGGACATTGTGGTTGAGATGAGCCCGCAAGCATGTCTGTATCGGGATAACAAAGACTCTGGCAGACGTGCATAAATTTCCACAGTGACCAGTGACGTGTATACTTTAAATGCAATACCAATTGAGGGCAGTAGACTGCGTGCAAAAAGTGATTTTATGAGTGTGAAAGTCAATTGCCACGAAAATGACACCGGTACTCCATTTAGTAACCTCGGTCCTCCATAAAGTAATGACAGACAAAGACAGTAAAATCATTTACAGAATTTTTTCGCGGTGAGGGGAGCACGGTTGAACCACTGATGATGTGCCTGTGTCGTGAAAATGCTCATAGTATTTGTGCTCCGAACGAACCAGTGTCGCGATGTCAGTGACCTTATCTTGCCAAAAACACTTGGACACAAATGAATTCATTTTACAAATCAATATCTTGAAGGGATCACAACTTATTTTGGACCCGGGTGACTTTTGAAACTCTACCCCTGTGTCCCCCTTTCTCATTCTGCTGCTTCACGAGGGTCTCCTCTGCCCATCGAACTGCACCGATAGCGAGTTTCTCGACATCTTCCTTGGTGTTGCCAGCATGCAAACAGATACGTACACGAGTTTTTCCTATCGGCACGATGGGCGGTGTTACTGCACTGACGTGCATACCGAGGGTGCGGAGGTATGTGGTAAGAGACCAAGGGAAGGGGGTCAAGAGGGGTATAATGAGAGAGGGAGGGCTGGAATTATCAGGATGAGCGAAATGAGGAGGGAGCGAGAGGATCTCGGCAGGTATGGAGGCCAGTCTAGGGCCAAGGAAAGAAATTAAGTGGGACGATACACCAAGGAGATGCGCGGAGAGCTACCGTCGAAGTTTTATTATTTTCCGAATGTAAGACAAGGATTGAACTTTACCTTATTAACCGTCCCATCCTCCAAGAAGTCTAAGCCACAATCGATGGCAATGACAGCGGAATAGGTGAGAGCTCCGGTGTAGATTAACGAACGAGCGTAGTTATAGAGGTAGTCGCAAACAAGGCTGCTGCTTAAGACAACGCCTGGATTAAAATCAATATCCTTAATGCCGAATAATGCAAAACGTTGTGGTACGTACCACCGGAGGCCACGAGGACCTTGGAGAAGGTGTGGATCCGAGCAAAGACCTTGGATTCCAACCCAAGTTCAGCAACTCTTCCTCGTCCGTTATCACCATATACCCCTGTACAATGGGCCTCATCTACGACGAGATACGCATTTTGTTTTGGGAAGAGAGACTCCAACAAGTTCACAATCTCCAACAAAGGTGCGAATGACCCGTCCATGCTGTAGAGGCTCTCTACAGCAACAAACACGCTGTTGGTGCCAGAACGCAGACCAGGGCGATCTTCGAGCAGCTTGGCGAGGATGGCGTGTAAAACGAACAAGGAATTGTGTGAGAATGGAACTAAACCAGTGTCCCGGATACGAGATGCCCTCATCCCATCGTAGACAGAGGCGTGGATGCTCTCGTCATGGACGATGACATCTCCGACTTGTGGGATGCAAGCAAAGAAACCGATGTTGGCGGTGCATCCCGAGTTGAAGATGAGAGCTCCCTCGGACCTGAAAATTTTCTTGACCCGTTCCTCCAAGTCGTCGTGCGCTTTTGAGTTTACTGCGGTCCTTGAGCCGCCTGCGCCAAGGATGTCCGGAGCATCATTGAGTTTCTGAAGATACAGATTTCGTAGGCGTTGGGACGTCGCCAATGAGAGATAGTCGCTGGAGCTGAAATCGATGAGGGTTGACGTTGATGAACGTGCGGTGTCTGTCTCGGGCATTCGACGCCGTTTCAGGTCGTCATCTCGAGCCGCCAACGCGGCGGTAAGCTTGGCGGTAAGAGAAGTGTCCATCGTATGTAAATGTGAACAGGCCTGCTAACGATTTAAGTAGGACTACGGAATTTATTCCCTCCAAAGCCAACAACGGCAGCATGGTTGGGATCCCGAAGCGAGCTGAAGAAGCATAGTAAGTAGTACCCCAAAATGCTCCAACATTGTGTTGCAGTTATTCGAAGGACGGCGACCCTGTTGTTCCGAGCGTACTATCGATTCATCCCGAGTTTACATTCAACCGTGTCGTTCCTCTCAAGCTTTGGATTCGTCCCGAGTTTACCCAAGAACATTACATGGCCCCCATTTCTTAGACCCTATATTTACGCGTACTGGTCACTCGACCATACGATTGCTCCCACTATGTCGACGGATTACGATCACGGCGTCGTGTATCTGCCAGTAGCTCAAGAACCGGCCCTCCTCCCCGAGCAGTTTGAAGTCTTCAACATCTGTGAGTTACTTGATCCTTTCTAACATTCAAGGTCTCATACGATATTGCGCAGCATACGTTCGTGTACAATGGGTAGATCTCACTAATATCATCCGATGCCGCATCCTCCCTGTTTCATACTTTCTTCGTCTCATTAAATCTACACGTCCAGGCGTGGGCGTAGCCAAGGGTTCCATGGGTCTCGTCTATACAAAGGTAGCCCACGGCTTTTCAGCCGCCGGGGAGTACCTGTATGTGCCAGACCTGTCGACGATGCGAATCTGCCCTTATGCACCCGGAGAGGCTGCCGTAATGGGGTGGTTCCATGAGAAAACTCCATACATTGGTGCTGAGAACAAGCTCACGGTTGATGTTCTATCGTGTCCTCGTACAAATTTAAAGCGCATTGTCCAGTGAGATTAATTAACCTTTCTCCTTTTTATCTTTTCAACTAACCTTCTCAGGAAAGCATCCGATGCAGGTGTTAATTTTCTTGTAGGTTTGGAGCTGGAATTCGTTCTATTAAAATCTACGAAACCTGTTGAGCTGGCGAACGTTCACCAGTGGTCAAGTACGAACGCATTTCTCGCTGGTTCAGTCGAAGCCACGATACTGAAGGAGATCGCCGACGCAATTCACAAGTCAGGAATTGAGCTGCAAATGTATCACGCAGAAGCTGCCCCAGGACAGGTAAACTCGCTCTGGTTCCCTTCTTATAAGTCCCGTATTGACACGCATTTCCAGTACGAAGTGGTCACCGGACCTTTAGCCCCGCTTGAATCTGCAGATGCCCTGATCCATACGAGAGAGATAATCGTGAACGTCGTTGCAAAATATGGTCTTCGTGCGACTTTCGCTCCTCGGATCTTCATGGATTCACCCGGAAGTTCCACTCACATGCATATCTCCATCCATTCAAAAGATAATCTCAAGACGGCTGACCAGCTTTCACCTCTGGAGTCATCGTTTCTTGCCTCTGTCCTATCTCACCTTCCCGCCCTGACCGCGCTTACGCTACCCATCCCGGCTTCCTATAAGCGGATGTGGGATGGTGTCTGTTCGGGTGGAACATACGTGAACTGGGGCACGGAGAACCGTGAGGCCCCCATCCGACTTTCTAATGCTACCTCGCCCTCTTCTCGGAATTTTGAGATGCGCTTCGTAGATGGCACTTCAAATCCTTACCTAGCCCTGGCTGGCATCCTGGGTGTAGGATTTGCCGGTATCCAGGATAACGCTCAACTCACTATCGAGGATTGTAGAGGCCCTATGACCGCTGCTGGGATGACAGAAGAAGCCCGTCGCGAACTCGGTATCACACAACGGATGTCTTTAACGTGGGAGGAATCCAGACAAAGACTTTCCGAAAATCAGCTTCTTAGGGAAACTGTTCTCGGTCCGGAGTTGATGGATAAGTACTTATCCGTGAACAAGGTAAGGTCAACAGGTCATCAGATTCTGTTCAGCATCTTCTAATCACTGAAACTTAACCTCGTGCTTCCATTAGACCGTCGCAGAAGTGCTTGCACTCGATAACCAAGACGAAGCTGCAGCGTTGACTAGTTTAGTAGAATTTTACTGAGGAAATTCAAGTTTGTGATCTCCCGATGGCTACGATAATCGATATAGAACCTGTCACATATCAGTTGATAGTATAGAATCTATAGATCTCTGTCCGTATGAGTCATGGAAACTCAGAAAGGGAAATTGAAATGGCCCGTATTACCGGAGGACTCCTAGGTGGTTTAACCTCACACCCACTTCTTTTTGACTTTTCTGATCGCTACGCTTCGCAAATTTAGCAGGTACCACCAGGCTGGTGCCGCGGCAGTATTTACGTCTGTCTAAAATATGTTCTAACTAACATGAGACCTTTTGCTTGTTCTCAATGGAGATATGGAGTGGTCAATCACATCACTCAGCGGTCATCCGTACTCACCTCGCTGACAATTTCATATCAATAGACTTCGAAAATAGCTCTGTCGCTTTGTTTACTTGTGGAGCTGGGCCAAACAAGACCTGAACCTTTTTAGAACAGCCAATTCGGGTCCTGCCGACTCCTCCGACAGTTCTGTTTATGAATTTGGTTTAGATCATGTTTGTACACGCTCCACAACTAAACAAAGCAGCTCGACTAGGAAGAGCGATTATGAAACCTGCCAAATTAGGGACACTGATGAAAAGTGGGGTGCTTCGGAATCATCCGGTGGGTCGATCGGGTTTTGCATATGCCAGGCACAGACGCGAAGATATGGCATGACCCACGGAAGCTGAGCTTGTGGGACTGAAACTTGTGCCACTGTCAATAACAAATATACTCATTCATGGAAGTCGTGAATACAATCACAGACCCACAGTTCGACTCGGACAATGCCCCACCTTTCGAGTCGGATTTTTCTTTCCTCCCTCTCATCCAACTTGTACAACATTTATAAATAACTGTTTGCCCTTTCGGAGTATATCCCGACTTGCGCGATTGCTGCCACGCCTATGCCAAAAATTGTGACTTGTCGTGTCTGATTGTAAAATTGTCGGAAAGTTCCAAATGCCTGATCAGGCTGATAATGATGGCATGCCTGATTAGGCCTAAACAATGACAGAGCCAGGGAGACTGGTGTCCTCTGCTCCTATGATTATTTAGTTCGTGGACAGACTCGAAAGTATGGTAACACGGATACAGGAAAGCAAACCAGAAACATCTGGCATTGTTTAAAAAGGTGAAAGTACAGCCACATGTATTACAATTTTTCAGTCTCCCTTAGAACGTCTCCGGATCCATCTTGATCGTCTGGACAGTGGTCCCGTCGTCTTTCGTCATGGTCATGGTGGACACAAGTATAACATCTCTGTTGTCTAACTTGAACCAACCTGGTTGAATGGCTACAAATATGAGGAAATATTTCAACCCGTCCGAGTTGTGCATGAGGAACAACTCACAAGTTGGCTCTGACGAGATAATAACATGTTGCCCATGATTATATAGAGAGTCCGCTTCTTCTTCATCAAGCAAACGTTGGAGTTCTGGTTCAATATCTGCAAA
>Ga0307509_10005405_pt1 | contig 17784 bp, 20 predicted proteins | sample 10_EM_MG_FD_202245 | JGI IMG/M metagenome (GOLD analysis project Ga0307509, IMG submission 202245) | Populus trichocarpa ectomycorrhiza microbial communities from riparian zone in the Pacific Northwest, United States - 10_EM | ecosystem: Host-associated > Plants > Roots > Unclassified | place...
TTGGTTGTGATGATATGTGAGGGGTTTGTAACTTTACGCTGGGAGGTCTAAATAGAGTGTGTAAAAAAACATGCTATCCTTGGGTCATAACAGAGCTACAGTACCAGTAGCCACCACATAACTACTCGCAAAGGCAACTCCCCGGGGGGGAAGAAAAAAAGATCTTGTATTGCCAAAAATATCACCCGCGCAACTCCTCTAATTATGCAAAAACCCGATCAATCAAGAATACAGAGAAGGCATCAATGCCACCAGACAAGCGCAAGTAAAGTGAGCAACTAGATAAAAATGCCTAAGCTTCCAACTATCGAATAACTATCCTTCCTACTTCTGCGCATTATAAGCGCCTCTTGTTGCCCCCCGCGCCCCATTTCAATTCCCACCGCCACCGCGGCCTCGTCCACCACCCCTCCCAGTCCTTCCGCGCGTTGGAGTATTGAGATTCGCCGGTGGAGGAACAGTCCTAGAGTCGTCAGCGGAGAACTGGGGCCTCTGCAATCTCACTCGGGAGCCACGATATGTCGGAAGAGTTGCTGTCCTGCCACCACCGCCACCACGTGGAGAGGATGAGTATCCGTGTAGACGACTGTTTTCCGAGGCCGCGGTCGAAAATTGTGATTCTAACTGTTTGATGAAATTTCTCTTTGAGCCAATCGGCTCCCTCCACCGTCACCGGAAGTGCCATTCCTCCGAAAATTGGGAGCACATGTGACTGAGCCTTGCGCAGCTCATGAAGGGGTGGTCAAAGGCTGCATCCGGTGGGGACTGTCCTGTAGTCCTTGTCAGGAAGACGAGACGCCCTCTGGTGGTGATTGGAACTTTGCCGGAATCCTGAATCAAGATGACTAGATCACCCATGTTGAACCACCGATCGTGTAATCCGTGCTCCGCATCACTAGGATTTAAAAATGGTTTGCAGGGAAGGACCTTGGTACTCCTAGGCTTCGGTCTTCCGATTTTCGCAATTATTGATCGGCAGCTGGCTCAATCTCTGACTGACATGGCCGCCATCAAGCTGCTGGGCCTCCAATGGTTCCTGCTCGTAGGGTTTGCTCCATATGCTCTGGGACCGATCCTAGATTTCATTAACCTTAACACTGCTCTCTAATGGGTTGCGAAAGTCTGTGTCTGATCTCCTTGTTAGTTTCTCTGAATCTCCTTGAACAACTGGGGGAATTTGGTGATATACCCTCAGTCAATGTCGATCGCCTTTTGCGAGAACTCCCATTCGGTATATCCGCTGGAAGGGTACCCCAAGACTTTTGAGTTTCTTGGCCTCGAATTTCCAGTTTAGATGTCGGGTTGGAACAACCCATTGCCAATTGGGCAAAGCTCAGCAGCACCATGTGGAGGCCGCCTGGTTGTGCAGAGGTCATAGCTCATTACGCACGGACCGGAGAGCCACTAGCATATATAGAACCACCGTTTCCCCGGAGTTGAGAACCTCGATGCTCGCTACAACTCGCATTCTCGTCTCCAAGCTCGCTACAGCTCGCGTTTTTTGTTCGCTACAACACGAGTTTTTTGTTCCCTATAGCTTCTATTTCTTGCTCGCTAGAGCTCACATTTTTTGGTCACCCTCTGGCGCACCGGCACGCGTTTCCCTACCTCTCTGACTCTCCTTTCTCACTTTCTCACCAGTACAGGGAGAGAATAGTCACAATATACGGAACGGCTGGGACTCTGAGGAGCGCAGAGACGCGGGACTTCCTGGAAGTAAAACCACTAGCAATTACTCAGAAACCGACCAGCAAGGCGCGATCTGTACTGAAAATGCGATAATGGGGGAATGAGAAAGCATTTTCGCGAAAAGAAACTCCCGAGATGGAACAGTCTCTTCTACAACACTCTGAGCTCTACACCACATACCACCCCATGTATAGTCACCACCCCACGATGCTTGCTCTCCACACAGGAAAACAACTTTACCTCCCTCGGAGTCTGTCCTTCCATCAATCGCCATATCAGCTCACCCCCTTCTACCTATGCCTCGATTTCAATGCCGGTCACTCTTTATTCTATTCCAGCCTCCCTGCATATCCCATTTCTTCCACAACAATCATGATAAAGGAAAACTCTAAAGATATCAACGAACTCCTCACGGAGGACGGGTTTTTCAACAAAAAATGGTTTAGTGCACAGCAGATTAGAGCGCTTAAGGGTTGGACAACCAAAGACTTTTATCCATACGAACAGAAGGTAGAGCTAAGAGAAAAGCGAAAGTCCGATGGATGATCGAAAAACAACGAACAATGGGAAAGCAGCAGTCCGTTTATCCTCCACAAATCATAAGCGGCCTTGCGGACATACAACCTGCGCATGCCAATTCTCTCCTCACATTCCCTCAGCTACTCATCTTTGCCAAATCACCCGCAACGTATAACCGAGGTGAAATCCGATGAACCGACAGTGGGGAAAGGTGCTTTGTGATGGAGTAACCCCATCTTGGTATGTTAGGATAGGGCACACTTGTAGGTGTGAGCAGGACTATTGACCAGACCGTGTGGCGGTGACTGGTGTTGTGTGGTAGAAGCCCACTGCGCGGGCCACTACAAACTGTATCTAGTCTGAGCTGCGTTCCTTTCTCCGGACGATCACTTCTCATGATCAACACACACTCCTTTGCGAACACATACTCCTTTGCGAACACACACTCCTTTGCGAACACACACTCCTTTGCGAACACACACTCCTTTGCGAACACACTTGTCATATACATCGAATATCGAACACATCTCAGTATTCCTGTCAGCGACTGACCCAGATCATTCTCGCCACCACAGTTCCGATCATAGCTGTGTCTTTACGGTGCCCAAACGACGGCATATTCCCTGCACGGAAACCTGACCTCCATTACTTTGCTGTAGCTATCATGATAGACGGAGGGTTGGTGGTTTCAGTCGATATCATAAGCGTTGTGTGTGTTGTGGCGACGATTCCGTGTTTGATTCATCAAACGACAAACTCTCTATTATCTCTTGCACCAGCTGACTATTCCTTCACTACAATTACTACTCAAGTAATACCATATAAGAGGATGCTCTGATCCCACATCTGTTTCCCAGTCAGCAGACTATGCTCCTACCCTAATAGAACTCTCTATTATCTCTGGCGCCAGCAGGCCACTCATTTACTACAATTACTACTCAAGTAATACCATATAACAAGATGCTTGTGATCCCGCAGCTGTCCCGCAGTCAGCAGACTAAGCATATACCTCAATATAACTCTCAATTAGCTCTTGCGTCAGCAGGACACTCATTTACTACAATTACTACTCAAGTAATACCATATAACAAGATACCCAGACCCCGCATCCCTTCCCCAGTCAACAGACTCCTAATCTACCCCTATTGAATTCTCTACTATCTCTTGAGCCAGCAGGCCACCCTCTCTTCTACACATTACCACTCTCAAATAATGCCATATAACAAAATGCTGCAATCCCGTAGCTGTTCTCCTAGTCAGCCGACTACCACCCCCGAACCAAAGTTTCTACTACTGTCTTCCCAGCCAGGTGGCCTCACTGTTCCCCCAACACTCTGAGAAAGATTGACTATAATCAGAACACGAGTAGCAGCAGGGGACGACTCGGATAGACAGGAAAACACAAGACTCGCAGCCGTAGAGAATGGCGCCTCCACCGCTCAGTTAATCCACCTCACACATCAAGAATCCCTGGAGGCTCATCCCGGCCTTTTTCGGTCACCTCACTCTTCTACGACAGAAGCTCACCTATGTTATCTGAAACCAGGGCCGGTTAAAGCCATTTCTACCATTCCGTTCCCAGACCTTCAAGTGCTCGCACCGGAGCAGTCTATCCGTCCTGTGCCCGGACGAGGACAGAAGATATTTCCTCAGCCCGTCCCATCCTCCCCTGAACTTGACCGACAAGTAAGAGCCACAGACCAGGACAGACGATATTTTGTTATCGCCTACCTTCCTACACCATGCTCTGTTCTCCCCCCCCACCATCCCCCGCTATCTTCCGCTGTTTTCCCGTCTTTGCTGCTGTTTTCCACAGTGCCCTGTCGCCCCACAACCTCCCCGGTGGTCCTATGTAGTTATCTGCTGTCCCTTCGCAGAGGTTGTCTCAAGTCGTGGGGCTCACCATCGTGCCTAATAACAGCCGTCCAGGGAATTCAAGTACTAGGACGGACCACACTTTACGGTCCCGCTGCCAGGCCCGACGGGGCTCCAGATAGCTAAGAACACTGGACTACAACCACCTTATATCCACAAAAGTCCTCTTGGATGCAGAGGTTACAGGAGGTCTTGATACAGATCACCCTCCTGGGTCCACTGGGCTTCATTGCACATTATTCACTACGGTTGTTGAGGTTGTAGCTTGCTTGGCAGAGAGAGGAGGTTGCAGTGTCAACCAAGTACTAGTAGATTTTACAGGCAGTACACCACCCTTTTGGGGTACTTATAATCAACACGAGAGAGTGGCGAAAATACTGCTCAGATCAGACAAGGTTAATCCCAACAAACCAGACTCGTATACTAACCACAGTTGAACACTACTATAGTGGGCTCCTCAGAATGAGTGCGAGGGAGTGGCGAAAACACTACTTGGACGGGGCAATGTCAACTCTTACAGACCCCGAGTGGCGAAAATACTACCAGGATGAGTTGACCGTCCTATATATACACAAAACTCTCGTCCAAGAAACACACTTCGTTTCCATCACTCAACTCTCTCTGATGTATCTAACGGTTCGCTCATATACACCGTTGCTTCAACTTCCATACTTTCGAAGAAAAACAACTCGCCAAAGACAAACTCTCCTTATCCTCACTTCCGACAACTATCACCAAATACCGGCAGTATGGCCTGCTAGAAAATAGTGCGAACAACAGAGACCGAATACCACTCTCGTGAGCTGGTACTAAGGGCACGCAGAAGTGGCAAAAGTCCTACTTGGAGCCCGCTGCCTCCGTACGAAGAAATGAATCATGCCGAGCAGCATCAAAGCACTGCTCCTGGAGGGGATATCTATCTATGGATATCTTTACCGCACTACTAATCACGTCCACCATGAGCCATACTAATACTCAGCCCGCCGAGTATCTAAAAACATATGAAGTCACAGTATGCGAAGGTTTCAAGGTTTAAGTGTAGTTCATCTTCAATCTCATATACATACTTCATCACTCGGCTCCTCTCAGCAAATCAATTACTACCAATACCATTTCTTCCTGATGAACCAGCTATTCGCGACAATAGTTTATCACTAGGATGAGGGAATATATAGAACTAATTCTCCCCCCACCAAAGTCTAACCCACCTATGAAAAGAAATAGCTAATAGTAACAGGGAGCCGCTATGGAAAACTGGCAACCAGAGCAATCAAACTGCTATTCGCAATGAACACAAACCGTGGTTAACAAGCGCCACCATTTTGCATTAAACACCACTTCCAGGGGCTGCATGCAAGTTCCAGGCCGGGAGGGCAAATAGCCTGCCTAGGATTGGGGAGTCGTTGGCCACCGAACGGCAGGCAATTAAGTCACCTTCTCGACCACCTGCCTCAGTGTGGGATCTATCGGTGCCAACGATCTCAAGCGACAAGGGCAGCGACATCTCCCCCACCGCCTCCGCCAGTGGAATTATGCAACAAGGTTGATTGATGGAATAGCTCGTTTAGATGGTTTTTGGTTTTCTTACTTCATTCTCTCATACTGGTTATTATCTCAATGTATTGCTTTGGCTTTGGAAAATTGGTGGTAGGTTGAGAGAGTTATTGTCAGCGGCTGCTGTAGAACGTAATATAGTCGTGCTAAAAACGAGCAGATTAAGTTTAAGCAGGCGGGAAACGGCATATGGCGGTGTATGACGGGTAAACTGCTCGGCTTTTAGAAAAACATCTTTCCCAAGATTCGGCTAGGGCCTTTCCTATACACCATTAGAATCCATCTCATGCACCTACCTGAAGCATAACTACCCACCATAGTAGATATCCACGATATCGGAATCATGTTTAACCGCTTGCAAAGGCTTACCATAGTTGAATTCTCGGAGGAAAAAGGTACGAGGACCCTCGGGAAACTCTCCTCCGAGAGGAATGACATATTTCTCAAAATTAACCTCCGATGTTCACGAAAGACCTCTGCGGCAACAGTCTGGGCAGCGTAGTCGGTTCCAACGTTTAGCCAGGACACATTACATGCCCATAGCCCCTTGACCTGTCCAGGCGCAATTCCCGCGCCACTTCTTGTAACCCGTTACCGGCTGGCCCCTCTACTCCTGAGAGTGCGCGAGGTCAAACGACTACTCTGGGTACGCGGCTGCGGGAGGGAATTCTGCACACTCTTGGGGATCCGGTGGAGGATGTGAGGTGGTTTAGGAAACGCACGCAGGTTGTTTTGACGCCGACGGTTTGCTGGCCAGTTTCGAGTTTCTGGATAGCCTTATATAGGGTTTTCAGGCCGGAGAGGCCGGTGTGACAGCTACTATTTCAATTGGTTTAGCGGCTTCGGCATAAAGGGCTATTCGTGTAGAGAACGAACTTGAACTTGAGATGCGATACCAAGCACCATCCTGTCGGTAAGATGGTGATGACGCTTATTCACAAACTTTACTCCTGGATCCCCAGTTCGCCCCAGTGCCTACTGGCACCTCCATCCCCTGTGGGGATATCGCCACAAGCGCATGTTCTGCTTGCTTTGGTTAACCGTGATATTCCATGATGGTTGTCTCCATGACCTTTCATTCAACTAAATCAACGCAATGGCCCAAGCAGCTTCCCGTCCCAGCCTCCCGGCTGCCAGTGATCTTCCAGCGTGGGTGGGGGCGGGGAAGTAAATCGTCCTTTGTGTAAACCTCCCGGGCCAACTTCAAAATGACCAGCACAGCTTGACGAAAGTGTCAGCGGAGAAGTTAATCGACAGGACGATTTGGATTACCCTCGTTGATGCTTCCGTCCGAGCTGTTGACAGGGGGATATTAACCCAATTGTAAAATTTAGAAAAATTCTAGTATCCTTGATAGGCTAAAGGAAAAAAATATGAGCGGCTTCGAAGGTCTACCAGTAACTGCTCGGACCTAACGCTGCTTCCATACCGGTAATAATGCACCCCCCATCAAGCCCCGCAATGGGCCGGCCTGGGCAGCAAATTCTTAAGCCCGGCCCAAACCCGGCCCAAACCCGGCCCAAACCATGGCGGGCCCGACCCGAACCCGACCCGACCCAAAAAAGCCCGGGCTGCCCAAACAGCCCAAACTATTCATGAACAGGGATTAATCCAATTCTATTTAAAGATGTTAACTATTTTAACTTTAGTACTTGAGAGACTTTCAAGCTGCATTGATTCTAGGAAAAACAGGTGATTAGAGTTGAATGAGAGTTAGTCACCATGACGTGAATGATGGAAAAGAAAAGAAACTGATAGTATTGATGGTTCAGTACTATCAAGACTTGCGATATTCCGAAATCTTGTTCCTTAACAGAGATCACTTGTCAAGAATCAAAGTTCAGCTACGCAACTGGGATGAAAAGGGGTAATTAAAAATGTGAGGCAGAAAATAATTCTCAACAAAATACTAGCTTGGCGACGACACAAGTCCTAGGTTCACAGCAATTTTGGAAGATATGAGTGATATCTTGTGATTTGATAAACAAAAGTGACAATTCTTCGGGCATTATTTCGGGCTTTTTCGGGCTGCCCGGGCTTGCCACTTGGGCGACCCGACCCGGCCCAAACCCTTTGACCCCCGGGCCGGCCCAATCAGCCCGGGCCCAATTGCGAGGCTTGGCGCCAGCATGCGTGGGGGAGCAGACGCAGATGAAAAAGTCGTAGGAGAAATTGGCCTCTGGTACTAGGTTCTAATAAGGGTGAGTGATGGGTTGTGATGGCGAAAGCGAGCGGGAGGAGCCCTTGACTCTGTCAAGGATAATGTCATTCCAGCGGCCTTGCTGGATTCTCATCCCTTGCTCGTCTGTACAGCGCTTAAAACGCTTTCAGGCAGGGAGGAAGTTGCACGCTCTTCAAAATATTAGTCTGCGCCTTTGGTGTATACATTCCCGATATGTGGAGGTGCCACATTGCCTTAGCTAGAGGATTTCATAAAATTCAGATCACGAGGCGGGAATGAGTACCGGGATCGAGGAACAGAAAATATCATACCAAGAGCGTTCGGGCACCAGCCAGTGCCATCACCACCAGATAATAAAAAACCATCATTAAACCCAATTGACCAATTTACGCGGCGAATACCAGGGGAGCGGCTTAAACGAAAATTCTCTATGAGAAAATAGCGCACAGCCAGCCTACCAGACGCTGATACCATTCCCGGTTGAGCAAGTGCGATGTCGTCATTTCCATTCTTACCCATCTAACAGAGGTTCCGGCCCGCCTAGGTCTGGCCAACACCTGAGATACCCACCGGTCATCGACCAAGGTTGCCAGGCCAGTTACTGAATGATAGGTTTGGCAACTGCCAGCTGGTTGTGCCTTGGCCACTTATATCGAATAAAACTTGGCTCCTCGCTTCTAAACCTTTTTTCCGTTACACAGGAGACAAAGTGCATGAGTGTTGACCTAGCATTAGCGTAGGAGCATCCTTCCATATCTGGTATAGTATGGTTGACTGCGGGGTATTATGTAAGCCGGGGATGTGGCGGTAATGAGGCGGCGAGTGAGGTCGTGTGAAGTGGGGAAATGCTGACTGCGTCTTTTCTTGTTACCAAGCCGGGGTCACCCTCCACCTTTCTCTTTTTCTCTATCAATACAATTAGAGCCAATTATTAACCGAGTGAGAAGTAATGATTCGCCGCCGATGTCAGAGTATCCCACCGGGTCGGAATGTGTCTTGTGGATGATTATTTCTCTCACGGTTATGAGACACCACTCTGATACATGATACATCCAGAAGTAGCACAAAGGCGATGATACAAGGGGGATGCTAAAATTGGTCGTTTGTAAGCGGCCAATACGGAGAGTCCTCTATCACTTACCTGTGCGGCAACCGAACAAAATACTGTCAAGATGAAAATATTTTTTCCATTTTGCTTCATCAGTTTTACTCTCTTACTCCAAGATCAGAGGGAGGGAAGCCCAGCCAACCTTCAAACCTCAACCTTATCTCCATCGCTAACTTTGTATGAAAATTGTCGAACAATCATGTACCGTACCTCATGAACTTTAACAGCCATCCGCATTCTCGGCTAAAATTTATAAAACCCTTTCCCAATAAACCCGTTGGCGCCGTTAGGTCACCCTACACACCTCAGCCAGATAATAACAGATACAGCAAACAAACACATCAGCTCTAGCATCCCCAATATCTCCAAACAAAATTCTGACTCACAAAAGTAATGCCCGCAATACCGAGGTTTCTTGTCAATCAAGTCTCTACCCTAAGGTCCCCAGACATTTCCATCGCAACACGCTCTCCGGGCGGCCCCATAATGTGTTGCCACAATAATATTCGTCAAGGCTCCTATATCAGCAACGGACAATGGTAGAAATTCCCAACACGAGTGGGGCTAGTGCGAATCCGACATTCAAGCTCTCACCTGAGCCACCACGACCAAAGGTCCCATTCCCACCACCCACCGCGAGTGGGTAACTGAAGGGCTGTCGTGGATGTGTCAACCGCGGCTGTTCCCCGCTCGCCCATCATATCGCTACCGAACAAAACGTGGATGGACCGATGTATAAGGTTCGGGTGTACCTTAATAAGATAGGCAAGGAAATGCTGGGGGTGGCCGCATTATCGTGCAGGCGTGGTGAGAGGAGAAAATATCGTGGTGTCTATTCTCTATGGGCGTTGCTAGCTGAAGGTCACATTATCTAGTGAAAACTCTCTTCTTACATGTATCATCTAGGTATTTTCTTTCTAACCCTTAACGTTACTTCACCACTTCTTTGTTTGCCCTCCAAATGCCGCTGTTCGTCACCCGCTGGTCGTCATGCCTTGGTTGGACACTGTAGAATGTCAACCCTTCCTCTACAACTGCCGTATCCCTACCTCGATCGCCCTTTAACTTACCCCCCCCATTTTTTATCCATTTTGCTCCTATTATCTCGAATCGTTATCCCCTAGCAAAATTCTGTTTTTCTCCAGGCACAACTAAAAGCACATGTTCTAGTGAAGTGTTTTTCTTTGCCATGCTTTTGGCGCCTATAGGTTTGTTCAACCAACTGAGGAGATTTGAAGTATTCTGTTTACTAACTTGCTCTTATCTCGTGGCATAGAATTCTTAGAGGGGTACCTGGCCCCATGGCGACAATTCCGGCGGAACTTTGGCTGCTATCGCGCACAATCGAATCTGCAAACGCTCCACAACCCCCATCAAAGACCCTACCGTCAAACTAAAGCTAGCGACTGCACAGATAGAACTCGCCACAACCATCCTCCAAAACCAGGTGTTAAAATCCAAAGTCCTACTTAGACAAAACCAAGCCCCGGCCCTAACCATCGGCGAACCCCCCATCGGCGAACCCCCCACCGGCGAGAGAGTGAAGTACGGAACCGAAGACGGGCAGGCTCTGTGGGAGTGACGGGCGGGGGAGCGTGCAACCCAGCCAGGATGGCTGGGGTTGAAACCGGTGAGCTGTGCAGGAGGGATTGTGGGTTAATAAGTTTCTTCGCGATTGCTTGTTGTTTCTATGTACCCGGAAGATCAGTAGTGGTTGTATCAGCCGGTTTTCAATTCGTCAATGGCTCTCACGTCCCCCCTAGAATAATGTGTCATCTTTTAAAAGTAGTGCTTTGTTTTTTCCTTGTACGATTTCCGGGTTTCCCTACGACGCTTCTTATTGTAGTCGCCATTTTACCGCTCTATTTCTAATGTTTAGATAACTACTTTTGAGTATTGGGAGGGCCTGCGCATTGGTTGGCATATCTAACCTAAAGGCACAAGATTCTCGGGAGAGGATAACTGTCGGATCTGTCTTTAATGGTTGGTTAGAACTCCCGCTTAATGAACGATATATCTGCCCAATTCCAGATTCTCAGCCATCCGATGATCTACAACCGGATGCCGAAAGAAAAGAAAACCCCCTCCTAGGCCCGAAATCAGTCTCTAACATCTCTAAGCTTGACCAAATTCTTTCTTCCAGAGCTGCTACCCGTCCCTCTACCCCCGGCACAACCGTTCCAGAGTTTATCTCGGGAAAAAAACTTCACTCGCCCAATGCTCCCCCTACCCCGGGAACCATACTTCCTAACTTCGATATCTCTCCAAATCCCCTGCGCCCAGTCCATGCCGTCCCCCGCCTCACCCTCACTGCCTGCATCCGATTCTCCCAAACCAAGCCTGGAAAGTGGCGCTTCATCGGGGGGGTGGCACGAATAGAGAAGAGCGCAATTCCCCCCTCACATCATGTGAGGACTTCGTCTCGTCTAGGGCGTCACTTGCGGGTGTCAATTCCGTCAGCAGGCTGTCCGCCGACCGATCACTAGCAGATGCCGCGGCAGACTGCGTCCCCATCCTGGCTCTATGCGCCCAATTCCAGGGAGATATCGTATAAATAGACCTTCCCCTGGATCCGTCCCCTCGCACGGGGACGGATAGCCATGATTTCAGAAAGAGAGTTGTCCAGGTTGGAGTACATGGTCGCTGACTTTCTAGCTGCGGGTTCTGTACACGTATTACGCATGGGTGACTGCCGGCTTCAGTGCATTCTCGGAGGAGGCAAAGAGTTTGTCCTGCAGTGCGGAGGAGGAGTGCCGGCATGAATGCTCGTTGCAGCGGTGGACTCCTGTTGTCCTAGAAGTAGAGAGTGTGGTGCTGGGGGGGGTGTTTGCTGTGTTTGTGTGTGTTCCTGTTAGCCGGGGAGCCTCATATACCTGAGGCCGGCTTGGATTGAGTTGATTTGTTGCTCGACGGTGGACCAGTCGCCGGTTGGATCTCTAGTGTTAATCTGGATGGCAGTGGGGGGCCGTAGGGTTTCCTAGATTGAATTTGGGGAGGAGTCTCAGTTTTTCCCCCGGGACGAGATGGGAGTATTCGCTCACCTCCAGGATTCGCAAATCTCCTGCGGCCGTGGAGAGACCACGGCGTTCTGGGCTCACCAAGAGGCACCCCCGTTCTCAGCATTGACACAATCTATTCCACTGTGATAGGAATCATCTCGGCGCGACCGTCTTTGCTATTGATTTACACCTTGGGCCGGAGTGCTCAACGGAACACACTACCCCGAAGACCCCATACAGTTCCGGGGCCAGAACCCAGGTCCAACACCAAGGATGTGAAAGGCAATCAAACAGGAGAGAGGGCAGGGGGTGGACGGCGGGGGGCTGCAGGGCACGGCAGGAGATGGCCAGGGACGGTGGGGGACGGTAGGGGACGGCTGGGGGCTGCTAGAGTGATGTCTCGTGATGTGAAAAGAATTCGTTTAGAGGTGTATGATTTCAGTTTGGTTAGTACATGTGGTCCAAGCGCCGGGACTATAGTCCCTTATAGTGCGTCCAGCCCTCACCTTGCCGGGCGTAGTCCGTCCTAGCGCCCCCAAAAAGACCGACTATGAGCCATGGTCCGTCCCGTCCTCCCACAAAGATGGACGGGCAGGACAGTTGGGAACAATGGAAAGCAATAATGTGGGTTACCGCACAAACAAAATAATCACTTCCGGCGCTGTAAGCGCAAATCTGGCTCACCGTATAAACACATTTATCGCTTCCAGCTTAGCATTTGGGTGTCACGTTGGTTGCCATAAATGCATTTTTGACGGATTTTTGTTCTTAAATACTGCCGTAAAAACAAACCCTCGCAGTTCGGATCTCTCAGAGTGGATGAGGGCGAGGTCGCAAATCGGCCTCCCTTTAAACCTCCCTGGCCAACTTGAGATTCACAAGAACCGCCTGGCGAAAGTGCCAGCGGAGAAGTGAATCCACAGGCCGACTCGGGTTTCCATCATGGAAGGTCTCATCAAGATGACGACCGGCGATTTGAAAGTCCAGGAGGGCCGGCGAAAAGCATGTGACCTTGTAGTTATCCTACACACTTATTAGTAACGAAGACTGCAAAACTCAGCAATTCTTACATCAGGATTTATTGCCACATCATAGGCATCGAAATTACCGTGGATATCTCGGCGGAGCAGGATCCCATTCTGGATCGAATTGATCATTCCATCCGAACTATTCGCAGGGGGGATATCAACCCAATTGTCAAATTTACAAGTATTCCAGTATCCTTGATATGCGAAGGGAAAAATATGGGCTGCTTCAAACGACCACCAGCCACCATCGGGACCTATCCTCGCTTTGGTACCCGAAATTACGCACCCCCCATCTCGTTCACGCACCGCGTCCGGGAATGTCTTTGAACGTCGTCCACCTTCCAGAGAGATCGTGGAAGTGACCGGTACTTCGTTAGTGACAGTGATCGAACCTATTGCCCAAGTGAGTAGTGGGTAATGATTGCATCACAGAAGAAACCTACCATTGGTGACAATATAGTAGTCCCCCGCCTGGAGCTGCTGGTTATCTCTCGGAACTAATTGTTCCGTACTGTCATGCAGGTCGAAAGTGCTGGTAATAATGCAAACAATTTCTAGCATCGAATAGAGGTTGGCATTGGTAATACCAACTGCGGCATATAGGCCGGCAAGTTTGGTGCCACGATTGGTCGAAGAGCGGATGGAGGTATTATGCCAGGCGGCACGATTGACGGGCGCCATGTTTGGTTCCCTATACCAGTCTGTCAGTATGGTTCAAACAGTAAACGCAAAGCAATGGACTGCATGCCCTGATAGAGGGAAAAGAAAATTTATGCTTACTTGTTGAAGGGGGAATTATGGACAGGGGGGGGGGTTGCGGATGTGGTCTATAAACTTGTTGAAGGGGGAATTATGCACAGGGGGGGGGGGGGTTGCCGATGTGGTCTATAAGATGGGAGGACGGAACAGAGCAAAGCAAACATAGACAAACCTCAACGGTGAAGACGTAATCCTTGGTTTTTTAAGCGGGGGGTTGTCGACCGTTATCGAGCTTACACAGCCGCCAGTAGATTCAGAAATTAGACGACCGTCACTCAGGCTTAGATGATGATATGTAATAAACATGAGTAGCGATGCATTGAGACATACACACCAGTGATCCTGAGGTTTCCACTGCCGTCTATAATGGCACTATTTTAGCACATGAGTGGTCTCCGAGCTGAGGCCGGGGCGGCAGTATTTTTAAATCTTCCAACTCAATTCCTAAACGTTTAGCTGTCAATTTCAGTCTCACTACCACTTGGGGATATTATCTATTCCCACTGCTCCCCCCTTGGTTGTGATTCTAGCAGATAGCCTACAATACTCGTGGATTTTTACATGTAGTGATTATTGTGAATCGCCAGAACTTTGATTGATAGCAGGGAGGGCCGGGCTAGGCTGGGACGGCCGGGCCCTACACGCTAGGCCTTTCTTACTATAGTGAGATACATTTGATAGCGGCTGCTAAGGGGCACCAGGGGATGGAAGGACGGCTGGGTTTTTGAGGGGGACTATTGGGGGTATCAAAAGACTGTAGGGTGTAGGCAAGGGCTGTAGGATCTAGGCAAGGACAGCGGGGGGGGGGACACAGACGGCCCGTATCAGGAATGACGGCCGGGCACATGAGGATAAATAATGAGAGGGACCACAGGTGACGGCGGGGGTTTCCCGATGACCGCCGGGGAGGGCAGACCAACTATGAGTGATATATGGTGATGCCATGCAACCGACAGAGTAAACAATATTCCTACAAGAGAAGAAGGTTAAATAGATTATCAAGCTGCGAGTGTTAAGATAATACTAAACAAGCCATTCTGCTACGAGTCTTATTTCTCTAAGCCTTTGCGTTAACCCAATCGAAGCTATCGGATCCGGATATCTGCATCCAATATCACAACTTTCGGACTGCGATAGTACAAATGCTCTTTCTAGTGCACTGTTGGAGGGGAAGGGACGGATATCCAAAAGATTAAGAATATGCTTGCCGCCTTACAGATTGATGCCGGTGGTTTTTGAGTTCTATTTCGGCAAAGGATTTTATCTAATTTATTTCTTAAAGATGTATTTTTCTTTATTTATTTGTTTACGCACATCACACGATTTGCTAAATCATAATACATTAGGGAGATGAAATCGTGAACCTCAAGTTTGTGAGTATACGAGCTGGAAAAAATGTAACAGAAAAACTCCATAGGGCGTCCGGTCCTACCTCGATCTGCCCTAGTCCGTCCATGGACTTGAAAAAAGACGGACTACCGCAGGAGGTCCGTCCGGTTCTGCCTCTAGGACGGACGGACATGACGGTTCGGAACACTGGTACCTATTGTGGAACAGTTTTAATTTCTGATATTGTTTATCATCAAACCTCAGAGCTTGAGCAGTTTCTGACGGAATTTGTCTATGGAAATGGGGCTAAGCTAAGGTTTAACAAAGAATATTATCATGCGCTAGGTACACGTCACTTGACGGTCTATCTTTGCCTCTCGCGCGGTCTCCCATGACGGTAAAACCGCTAAACAGCCAAAACTAGATTCTCGCTACGGCCTTCGGGGTGGCGGGGCACTCCAGCTGTAGCGCACTGTCCAGTTGCTCCGGTTGTACTAGTGTGCTGCTCTGTGGCTCCGGTTGTACTAGTGTACTGCCCGGTGACTCCGTTCACTGCATCCTCAGTGCACTCGAGCTCGGTGTCAAGCCAAGGCTCTCCAGCCCCCTTCATGTTAGTGAGCACTGCCTGGCGAAAGTGCCAGCGGAGAAGTTCATCGACCGGCCGGAGTGGATTACTGAGGAATGTCTGATCAAGATGACGACCAGCGATATGAATAGAATAGGTATCAGGTGAGAAACACATGATCTTGTAGTTATCCTACACTATTGTTAGCCACGAAGACCTGGAGAGATACCCATTCTCACATCGGGATTAATTGTCACATCATAGATAGAAAAAGATTCTCTAATATGGCTAGCGAGCAAGATCCCATTCTGTAGAGAATTGATGCTTCCATGGGACTCATCCTCGGGGGGAATCGTGATGAAACGACTGTAGTTACAATCATTCCAGTGCTTCCCGTATGCCAATGGGAATATATGAGCGGCTTCGAAGCCAATCCAGAAGCCAAAGCGAGCGAGCACTACTGGCCTGCCCGTTATAATGCATCGCTGATCTCGCTCACGTACGGCCTCAGAGAATGACGCAACATCAGCTCCGGACGGCAACGAAGTTGTAACAATTAGCGGAACTTCGTCAGTGACAGAGATGGAACCTATTTTGAGTGAGAAGTGGCCGATGATTGAATCACAGAAGAAACATACCGTTGGTGACGATATAGTAATTGCCTGGCTGAAGTTGTTGCTCATCTCTCTCAACCAACAGTCCACGGTCGTCTTGTAGTCCAAAAGCATCGGTAAAGTAGCAGAAAACCTCGAGCATAGAATAGAGATTGGAGTTTGTAGTGCCTTCTGCGGCATAGAGGCCTCCGAGCACGGTAGCATGATTGTCGGAAGCATAGACGTAGGTATTACGCCATGCCGAGCGATCGACGAGAGGAATGTTGGATTGCCTATATTTGTCTGTTAACGCTGCTGTTCTAACAGGGAATGGGGAAGAGAGGAGAACATGTTCTGGCAGAAAGAAATTAACAAGAAGGCCCGGTCTTGGATGTGGTGGATAAGGTAAGGTTATGGACAACAGAGAAAGCAAACTTATCAGGCCTTAAATAAAGACCGGGTAATCGTTGCTTATATAAGCACGAACCTCTCAACCCTCAGTTGGCGCAGCATACCGTACCGGTATCATACTGAAAGCAAGAAAATCGGTGAATAGTGCCGCATTTTCTGGTTAAGCCCGTTTTCACGCTAAGAGGTCAAAAGAAAGTGTGGCAAGATCCTTCGGATGATGTTTAAAGAAACGTTTGTTATTCCGTGAACTTGACAGTTCAAAAATTACTATAAACCTTTTGTATTCATGAGAGTCCTGGGTTTGTAGTGAAGCTTAAGGGTTCAGGTTTATTTCATCCTAGGACAGTTCCGAGCAAACTGCCAGGATCACGACCAACTGCGAAGGTGCAACATTCTTGGTGTAGCGGCAGTCTTAAGGTGTCTTTCAAACTGATCGCTGTTCATCTGTCGCCACATCGATCATCCCCTTGATCCCCGTTTTGCCACAAGAAGCGTTCCGATTTTTTTGTCCCTACGCGAGTACTTTCGAACTACATGACAGTAGCGAACAATTAGTTAGGAGAGATGGACTAACCAACAGCTTCAAGAAAGGAATTACTATATCGTCACCAATGGTATGTTTCTTCTGTGACCCAACCATCAGCCACTGCTCACTCGAAATAGGTTCCATCTCTGTCACTGACGGAGTTCCGCTAATTCGTACAACTTCGTAGCCATCTGGAGCTGATATTGCATCATCCTGTGATGCTGTATGTGAGACGAATCCGACAAGGACAATGACGGCCTCCATACGGACCACAGTACTTCAACGAAAGGTGATGTGTCACCGGTAGATATTAGGCTCAGGCCTACCTTATCTCTTACTGCCGACCACAGGCCCGGCTCTTCATCCTCGACTTCGGGGCGGATAGCCTCAAAGCTGGAAATGCCGGGTTCGGAGGAACGTTCATGCCTTCTCGCGCCCCGACTCACAAGTCATCTGTTAAATCCCTATCTGCGAAATCGAGGAAATCTACACAAGGCCCCGCACCAAGTCGCACTAGTCTCGAGGAAAACAGGGGGCTCCGCGTTTTCACCGATGCATTATAACCAGCAGGCCAGCACGGCTAGCTCGCTTTGGCAGCTGGATTGGCTTCGAAGCCGTTCCGAGTCACATATTCCTACCGGCATACA
>Ga0307509_10005406_pt1 | contig 17775 bp, 27 predicted proteins | sample 10_EM_MG_FD_202245 | JGI IMG/M metagenome (GOLD analysis project Ga0307509, IMG submission 202245) | Populus trichocarpa ectomycorrhiza microbial communities from riparian zone in the Pacific Northwest, United States - 10_EM | ecosystem: Host-associated > Plants > Roots > Unclassified | place...
TCGTGATCTTGGACGAGGATCCGCCAATCATAGGAACCCCGGCTTTCAAGACGTTCAAGGCGTTGATGACATCTTTGACGGCCAGGTTGGTCTCTCCATTGGGGGCCATGAAGCCAAGCTGCGAAGGAGTAAGTAAGGGAACAAGTGCAATAACAGATGAACGTACACCACCAAGCCTGTATTGAACGACCGCGACGATGGATTGGGTCGCGGCGGCAAGATTGGCGCCGTTGATGGCGGGATCGCTCGCAGAACCGCTCGTAAAGGATCCACCATGGATCCTGTGAAAAAAAATGAGCGTGCGTGACAAGGGACAATGGGGCGGAAACGAACCAGAAGAGAGTTGGGGCGTTGCTACCAGAGCCGATGGAGTTGGGAACATAGACAACCATATAAAGGCAGTCCTCGGACGTGGAGCTTGAGCCGGATTGAGGGCAAGCAGGAGGAAGATCCTATAGATGGGCTCGTCAACGAAGTTCTGGCAGGGTAGGAAGAAGATATAGGTACCTGCAGAAGCAGTCTCACACCCTGCGAGGTGGACACGGCCGTCGATGGTTTCCAGCGCTCGGCGTTTGCATATTTGACCACAAACCGGGTTACGTCGCTACGGACGGCAACACCGTACTGGACGCGCTGGGCGTGACTGTAGACTGGTCCTCTTGCTGCGAGTTCGACAGGTACGGGCGAAGTGCGAACCAAGAGGGCCGAGAGGAGCAGAGCGACGAAGGAAAGCAACGCGACCATGATGCTGTTGGGTCGCAGGAGTCAACGCTTTGAGTACTAGAGATGAGGCGACAACGGTGACCTGCACCAAAGCCGGAGGCCTTTATAGAGGGGGTTTGGGGGTGGGTTTGGGGATATGTCCCGCCTAAAGAGTGAATGACCACGATGGTGAAGGAGATGCAGGAATGATTCTGATGGGTCGCTCACATTTTCCGGTCAGCCGTATTTCTCACCCTTGCCATTGACGTCCCAGGACAATAGGCGGGTGCACGCGCTGTGCACGCGCACGTCGTGTCCGTCGTCCCGTTTCATTTTCGTCACATCCCCGCCATTGTTCCCAAAGTAGAAACTGCGGGTGATTTACGGCAGGTGACCCGGCGCCTTTCAATCACCGCTGTTCACAAACCGTAGCATCGTGGTCGGGATTGCACCCGTCCCCAGAAACCCTGTGCACATATCCCCGCTGGCTCGCTGTGCCGACCCTGGGTTTCGGACGGCCTGGAGTATGCACGATCACGGGTCCAGAATCTCCAGGCACACTCTGCGGAACCATTTTTCATGATATTGAGCTCGCCCCTGTGCGTATCACGCCTCGCCAACCATCAAGATCACCAACCGCGGAAAGTTGCATCTCACTAAAATTCCTGTGAGAACCTTCCTTCAGTGCACTCCTTCCCGTATATCGCCCCGCTTCAGCTCCATTTTGTCGCACGGGTGCCGCGTATAAACGTTCCAAGCGGGAGTACCGTGTTCTGATCCACCAAGCCGGTGGCCGGTCGTGATTACCTAGGCGTACATAAGAAACCCCCAGGTCTGCACCCTACCCCCGAAATTCACTCACCATATGGTCTGAGAGAATGCTGATTTGGAAGGTCATGGATTACGCCGCTCGTAATGCCGACTCCTTGTGTGGTCGGCTACCAATTCTCAGACATGTACCTAAACGTAAGGGTGCCGACAGCACCGGCTTCCCTCTCCTCCGGATCCCCCACTCTCCATCTCCAGCGGGACGAGGGTGTAAAAGGCATCGGGGGGCCGGTCGGGTTACCTCTCTGTACGCAAGAGCGCGCGTCAAGGATCGCCTGGCGTTCCGTTGGAAAACCCGCTGGTCGTTCGAGCAATACATTCCTCGTGAGTTCAACCCGAGGAACGTCTAAATTCTCCAATCACCCCGATCGCGATCTCGATCATCGTCGATAACGCTCGGTTTCCGTCAAAGGCACCCCCGTCTTGGTTTCCTAGTATCAGAGCCTCTCTGATCAAACTTTACTGGACGCGGTCACCGGCATCTCGCCATTGAACTGCTTTCTGCCGTCCTCGTGGCATTAGAGTTCAAGGGTGAACCTTGACCGTGCGCCTTTCAGTACACGTTACTGTGGGCAACGCGAGGTTCAAAAGGGAGGGAGACCCGTAATCTAGTATGATCCACACAGTTCGGGCATACCAAAAGTGGCTGGAAGTTTGTGGTGAGTGCACCCGATTCCAGATATCTTATGCGCAACCTTACACGTTCCGGACCCAGCCCTTCATTTGTTAACCTTATCATCGAGCCACCTTGCAAACCCAGTAACCACTACAGCGGCCAGAAACGATCCATCAAACGATCCGCCGAATGCAACATATTCGGGTAACGTTTTAAAAAGGTCTCCCTCCGTGTCGCTAGACGGGAACGACGTCCGCAGCTGAATCAACGTAGAGAGCAGATAGATACCCTTGACAAAATTGTGAGGGGCGCCTTCGGGAATGGGAGTGTGGACCAGCCGCACCATGATTTGGGCCAACAGCAACAACATCATCGAGGCGCCGAGGTTCCTGTTAGTAACTCTGAGTACCTAAAACGGGATTCCTTGTAAACACCGCCCTTGTTCCTGAAAAACATAGGACAAGGCGCACCCGTTTCACGCCGTTCATCAACTGTCTCAAGGAACTCAGAATAATTGCCCCTATCAGGACCAAGCTGACTTGGCGGGCGACCGAGGCCACCCGGTCTTCCGGCAAGTTGATGGAAGGAAACAAGGACACCCCATACACAACTAGTTGGGTCACCATGTCGGATGATGTTGATGTTGAATCGCTGGAACGAACGGGCCCAACTAGGTTCGCGACAGACTACAGCGCGCAGTTGAACAAAGGCCTATCTTCAGGTACATTTGCACTTACGCTGACGATTCGGAATACGCAGTAGACGGCGAATCCATGGCCTATGATGGAAAAGACTCTGCCCCTCAAGGTGGTGGAGAATCTTGCGTTCTCCCGTTGTTGTCGTAATACCTCTAAGTTCTTCGACATCTGGTGTTCCAAGGCTTCCAGGCCCTGCATCTCCTGGGCTAACGCTGACGACTCTAATTTGCGTGTTAACTTTTGACGTGCGGCGCCGGGTGGAAACATACCGGAGCCACCGCGGAAGTGTATAGCGACCTTCGAAAGCCACCCAGAATCAGGCAAACTTTGGGATGATTCCCTCTTCAGCAGATCCGTCCGCCTGTTTGCCAGGTCTTGCCTCACTCTTCCCAAAGCTCGTTCAGAGGACAGAACATCGTCATCTGTAAGAAACCTTAGCCGAAATGAGCACAACCACGTCGTTTTGGTGGGAATCGCTACCGTACTTTTGGTTTCGAGACGAGATTGGCAAGTAGTCCCAGGCGTTGTTGATTGAACCGAAACCAGAGAGGAGACCAAGAATGACCGTCCCGATTACGGTGAGGCGTGAGACAATGGCGGATACCCCGGAGGTTTCTGATATGGAAGAGGGCAACGGGACATAGGAGAGGATGAAAAGGAAGAAGGAGACCGGTAGTACGGTCAAAAGGCACCTGACTGCGAACGACCGCCTCTGGGGTCGGTGATCTGAAAACGCGGTCCGGTTATGATGCAAACCGCCGGGTAACAGAGAAGCTCGTACCATTCGCCGACTGTCTGTACGTCAACACGAGGCTGAAAGATAGCGGTATAAAGACAGTGATGCTTAATAATATAACGGCGAGGGAGAACTGCCAGTGCGCCATCCTCGATCTGTTAGCTTGAGTGAGATGCTCAGTTATTTAATTTGGGCGGAGAAAGTATACCTTGTGTCCAGGATATCGAGTCCCTGGAACATCAACAGGGTAAACAGAATGATGCTTTCCCCAAAGCAGACCGAGAAGGTAGTTCTGGTGAGGGTAGAGTGGAAGTGGCCCCTCGGCTCACGCCCGGGTTTGGTGTTCCCAATCGCAGGTTGGGGGAGCTCTACAAGTTCGTCACCTCCATCCCCGGTGTCAACGGTGTCGTTCTTTGCGACGTTCAGCAAGTCGTGGTAGAGAGTTCGCAGTAGGTATTTCCTGCAGCCGAGGAATAGAACAATTCTGGACTAACGGGATGAGAAGCTGATACAAGGCTTGTCATCAAAGCCTCCTCACCTAAAAAAACAGACGACCGCCGAGTCCAGTATCAATCCACCCATCAAGGACGGCGTTATGCAGTTGAAGCACTTCGGTGGGGACGTCAATTCCGGAGCTGATGCTGATGTTAGCACGTGATCGGAATTGATAACGCGACCGTTCCCCGTCACAGTTGAGTCACACCGCGTCGCCCCTCTTGATTACAACGACCATGGACGGCGAAATACCTCAGCTCACCACTGGTATCCTCAATGACATCGCGTCCTCAACCAACCCAGAGGACCCTGTCTGGTCGACCTCTCCCATCGTACAATTCGTCCAGGCAAGGCCCGTGGAGATTGGTGACCAGGCACGGTGGCGGACAGTGATCTCTGACGGAATACACGTCATGCAGGCGATGGTCGTCACTCAACTCAACTCTATGTTTGAGAACGGGGAGTTGGGCAAAGGGAGCATTGCTCGCATTGAGCGTTTTGCGATCAACAAACTCCAAAACAGACGGTAAGTTGTCCCTGAGACCTCGTGCCCGTCGTGGGAAGTATTGACGCAACCGCTCTGAACGAGCAGCATTGTGATCATCCTCGGTCTCGAAGTCCTGGTAAAAGACGCGGAGAAAATAGGAAACCCTGTTCCGCGTAGTTTCGACGCGCCCGGAACGACGTCCAAACCGCCTAGCGCAGCTGGGTCTTCGGGAGTCCGAGCGGCACCTCCTAAGCCAAGTCGACCAACCATACCGATCGAAGGCTTGAGCCCGTACTCAAACAATTGGACCATCAAGGCTCGGGTTACTCAAAAGTCGGAAATCAGGAACTGGTCGAACCCGCGCGGCGAAGGGAAGCTCTTCAGCGCCACGTTCATGGACGAAACTGCGGAGATCCGCGGAACAGGTTTCAACCTGGTCGTAGATCAACTCTACGACAAGTTGCAGGAGGGCAAAGTTTATTACATCTCAAAAGCGAGGGTAAACCTCGCAAAGAAGAAATTTAACAACGTCGCAAACGATTATGAACTTGCTCTGGAGAAGAATACCGAGGTTGAGGAGGTAAGAACCCAACAATGTGGCGGTCCACCCGTCGATAATTGACTGCGGCTACAGTGTACGGATCAGAGTGATGTGCCCGAAATCAAGTACAATTTCGCCAAACTGGATGAACTCGTCAACAAGCCTAAAGATTCGACATGTGGTAGGCGTTGCCCCTGCCCCCCACGATCCCACAGTCCTCTCACATTTCAACCCACCAGATGTGATCGGAATTATTAGCGAGGTGGGAGAGGTTTCCACAATTCCGACGAAGACCAACAGGACGGTCAGTGTGACCAATCTCAACACCTCGTTGTAGCTAACAATAGAGTGTAGGTTTCGAAGCGAGAGCTCACGCTGGTTGATCGCTCGAACTCATCAATCAGGCTTACCCTCTGGGGAAAACAGGCCGAGACGTACGATGATGATGGTAGCAATCCTGTTATCGCGTTCAAAGGCGTGAGGATTGGCGAGTTCCAAGGTGAGGCATGATGGTTTTCTGAATCTTTGACGAATGTTGATCCCTGCCCGCTGCGCAGGACGCTCTCTGTCCATGATTAGCTCCAGTATCATGGCCATCAACCCTGACATACCTGACGCCCACGTCCTCCGGGGATGGTACGACTCGGTTGGCGTTAACCAAAGTTTCACGGCGTACTCCATCGCGGGCTCGGGATCTGGGGGAGCTACCTTCAATAGGGCTGATATACGAACCATCGAGGATGTCAAACAGGACCTGGATCTCCCGGAGAAGGCACAAATGTTCTCGTGTCGTGGCACTGTCTTGCACATCAAGGGTGACAATCCCGCCTACCCCGCGTGCCCTAACCAGTCGTGCAAGAAGAAGGTTACCTTACTTGGGGAGGGTTGGCACTGCGAAAAGTGTGAACAAACTTGGGAGAAACCTGAATACAGGTACATCATCTCCATGGCGGTCTCTGACCATACCGGACAAGCATGGTTGCAAGGCTTCCACGACGTGGGATTGGCTGTCTTCACTATGTCCGCGGATGAACTCATGGATATTAAGGTAGGGTGTTTGGTTGGACAACGACTGACGCTTGCTGAACGACCCTTCCCTAGACCAACGAACCGGGGAAGTACCCGGCGATCTTGTCCAAGTCCAGTTACTCCACTTTCAACTTCGCCTGCCGCGCGAAACGCGACACATACCAAGATCAAACGAGGGTGCGATACGGAATCTCGAAGATCATTCCCCTGAACTACAGGGAGGAAGCAGGGTATTTGAGGGACCTCATCAAGTCCAATTGGGCCAAATAGTACCCTCTCTGATGACATTGCCGTCGGTTGACAATCTTCGGACTCTTTTCGTGTAACCTTACCCGTTTACTGTATTCAACATGCGTTGTCCTCACGTCTATTTTCGCTTGGTTTCTACTGGGTGACCGTCGCTAAACTCATGACATTACACGCGGAATGCCCGGGCTTGTAGATCATTGATAAGGGAAATGTTAGGACCCCGTCCGTTGTGTTGGGTCGTAGATATCGTATCGAAACCGGCGGCCTTGAATCGCAACGCGGGGATCGCTCGCTTGGAAATCCGCCAACCGGGCAAATCGCAGGGGTTTGGAGGGGGTCAAACCCTATCCCAGCCTCGCCAACCGCTGATATCGCCTTTACACGGTTAGGTCCCGATTTCATTAACGTACGCGACACGAGGAGCCTCAGATGTCGAAGAGTAAATTTCTGTTGACACCCTGTTACGAGGTTTGGAGACATGTATATCTATTCTTAAGTAGCACTACCGCATTACAAAACGCACAGCATTATAACAAACGTATGTATTATATGCTACAGTTGAGGAGCTCTCACACAGATCCCTAGGTGACGTGGTGGGCATAGCGATAACGAGGGGTGCATGCATGGGGGCGTGAAACGCGTTAATGGTTAACGACACAACGGAAAACAAGGAAAAGCCAAGCAGGAAGGTCGCATACAAGTATTTCATGGGGGGTCTAAAGGGTAGTTCCAGACTTTCAGAACCACTTTCCATAATCCAACGATCGCCCATCGCAAGTGTTCGGTCATCTCCCTAGTTGAAGGGATTTCGAGATGGACGGATGTCCAGGGCGAAGGGTTTTTCGATGCCTCGAAGACGCCTTTCTTCGATTCGGTTTGTGTGGGTGAAGGTGTCGCTGAGGGCGTGTTGGTGTACGATGGGGGTGGGTCATCTACAGATTCCCAAGGGAGATATGTGGGTTCCGACGAAGCAGAGGAGTCTCCCGCAAAAAACCACTTGTTCCCGACCGTGAGGACCGTGGTGGAAGTGGAGACGGAAGTGGTTGTAGCGGTGAACGTGGAGAAGACGGTGGTGGTCACCGGGTCAGGAGTTACCAAACTCGCCTCCTTCAGAACGGCAGCTTCCTCTCGAGCCTGTCCCAACTCCAACGTGAGGTTTGATACGTGCATGAGGACGAATATCAATGGGATGACCCACGACGCGAACTTGAGGAAGGTTGGGACACCGTTCCAGCTCGCACGCGGTTTGGGTGGAGGCTCGATGAGGAGGGGTGGTTGTTGGCCGTCGGGAGACATTTTGACAGCGGCGTTCGGATAAAAGTAGGGGACCAGGCTCCAATGAGTGAGCCTCTGAATGGAACTCCCCATAGTCTTCCGACTCGCTAAGGAGGAACTGATAATCGTGAAGTGGTAACCTACAAATAGTCGCACGTCAATAAACAGAAACCCCACCATCAAAGCGGGATTACGTACCGGAATGGGGTTCGAGATTCACATCGAGTTGGCCGACTGGCAACGTGAACACCGGTAGAAGGATGTGAAAGGATAATTCCGTCTTGTCCTCTTCCTTCCATGGTAGCGGTCTTATCCTACTCAGATATGCGATCTTGACCTGGCCACCCCCAGTTTCTCCGACGTGTATTGATATCCAAGTGATCCACTCCTTCCCGCTCTGTTGCTCGAAGGGGACGCCAATGCTCTCCGAGGGGTCCTCCTCCTTCGCCCCTGCCCGGACCTCGTATCGAACGGGCACATCTTCTAGTGTAGCGGATACGACGTGCACGCGAGGTGGTCCTTCACCAGAAGCTTGTGGGTCACCGCTCTGAGCCAACCCAACCTCCAGCCACTCCGAGTTCGAGTCCGTGGGTGCGGGGAGAGTCACCGTCACTGCGTACATGTCAAATTGGTTTGGACTAGAGGAGGGGTAAGGTGTGACGTGGACGACGACCGACGGTATCATCAGGTCACCATCTCGCTTCGGTCTGATGGAAGCGGTCATGGTCCTTAGTACTGAAGTGGAGGGGACGCGTGTCAGGGAGGGAAGATTTGGCGTCCGCGATTGAGTGAGAGGAGGGGGTATAACACGGGAGGCGGCGTTGGGTTGGGCTTGGTTCGTGGCTCGCATTCTGCTGGCCATCGTCAAAGTAGTCGACCTGACCCCGATGTGAACGCCATCCCGGCTACATTTCGTACTCCGTCCCTTGGTCAGAGTCGTGGCTCGAGTTTTCGAATCTCGAACATCGACGACCAAATCTTCCGCCACATTCCGCACAATGCAGCCGGTTGGTTGGGTGTTCAGACCGTGGAAACGGAACACAGGGAGGGAGAAGGGTTCGGTAGGCGTCGCGTTATCATCAGATGACTCTTGGGATGACGAGAGGGAGGATATGAGGACGACTCCGGATAACGAGATCGTCGTGTCGTTGGACGGGGGAAGGAGACTGTCCATATTCAAATGGATGGTGATTATGGATAGTGGAGAGCGAGGGGCATTCCTGCGGCCGTTCGAGGAGGATGGTCGGCTTAGGGAATCCATGGAGGATACTGTCGCAGACAGTGTGGACGTTGACGCTTCGAATGAATAATCGCCCCCTGTTGATTCGGGAAGGGCAACACGAAGTAACGAGGAACCGGATGGTGACAATTCATTGTACCGGGACCGAGAGATCCCCACACTTCCGTTGGGAAGCGCGGTAGCGACGCTCTGTGGACTGTCCACAGGATCCTGGGTATCCATCTGAACGGGGGTATCAACGACGAAGCCAGTAAATCCGGTTTGGCCTGTAACGATCCACTTCGACTCTGACCCAGGGGCCCACGAAACGTCACACTCTGACGAGTGGAGCTTGATGTCCAGGCCGACCAGGGTAGCGACACCAGGAAACCACACTCCTTTACAATGTGCCTTGTGATCAATCCTGACCAAAAGACCGTCGTTGTGCCTCCCGAGGATCTCGTACTGGGTTTCCGCGCCAGTTTCCCGTATTCCGACCTGCCTGCGGCCGCCCCTCGTCACAAGAGTAGAATTTGGTTTGAGTGGTGCCGCCCAACGAATTCGTATCCGCTCTGTGCTCGGAAAATTGCCTTGAATTCCGCACCCATCGGCATACGTCCCTATCGAAGGGTAAGATGAATCAGAGGATTCGTCGTCCGCCATGTCGCTGTGCGGATTCGTGACGCCCATTGTCCCGCGGGTGACAGGTGGGTCGGAGGTGAGGTCCCAAGAGGATATTTCATCCTCCGCTGAAGATAGTGACGCATAGGACCCCGAAACTTGCGAGGAATTTGGTGGAAATATCCGGAGGCGAATTTGATTCGATAAACACCGTGGGGTGGGTATCGAGAGAACGTAAGGGGCGTTTGGAGGGGTACAGGTGTACGGGACCCACATTTCGATGGCAGTCATAAAATTCAGGGTTCTCCGGTCAACCACGGAGGGGCGGCGTCTGTGTGAGGAGGTGGATTGTATTCGGAGTATTGAGGATTGGTCTCGTGGTAGTGAAGGGATCTCCCTGGGGGTAACGAAACACACGTTGTAGTCGTTCACGAGAATAGTACCCGTGTAACGGTCGTCTAGGGTGGCGTAGGCGTCGGTGTTGCTGACCACGGACACGTTTGACATGAATAGGGAGAGGTATGATTGCTCGGACCTGGTGGGGAGGTTCAATGCACGTGCGGCCTTGTTGAGAAGGGGGTATATTGACTCGTCGAACGAGTAAGGGACCAGCTCTTGGTTGAGGGGGTGGATCTTAAACTTGAGTATCTTGAGGTTCTCTTCTTCGCGAAAGAGAGCTATTGGCGTGCCGGGGGATGTTGTGTCGGGAATGGAGAGCTGGGGGACGCGTAAATTCGGGAAGCGAACAAAATAAACGGTTCAACGCACCCTCAAGTACATCTTAATCTTCGTCCCAAGCATTCCCGCCCTAGTCTTCCCCTCGATAGCCACCCGCGAGACAATATTCATCCTGGGTTGCTGGTTGTGGGTGGATGCTGGGCCGGTAGTTGACATCGGAGGACTGCCAGCGCGGGAATAGCGAGAGCTAGTAAGTCCACCTGTCGACCTGGCCACCATCTTCCACGCGAGACAAGAGAGGTAACAGGTTCAGAGGTAGCTTGGGCCGGTCACTTAGGTCAGATTCAGACGTGAACAAAACGTGAAGTTCGTGTATTCTGGTCGAATTTGGGTGTCCCGACCAGAGAATAGCAGAGTTTATCGGAAACCGCGTAGGTGTCGGGTGGACTGGAAATGAGTCCAAGGCGCCGCGTCGGGGTGATCGAGGTACTTCAGGAGGAGAGGGTGTCCGTCACAGTGCCGCGTCTGTCACACAGAATGTCACTGAGAGGGAAACGTCACGCGTAAATTACGCCCAAGATCGAGTTCAAGAAGTTGTAAGGTAAGTACAAAGGGAACCAAAATACAAAGCTTGTAGGATTGAAGGTCTACTTTTATTCTATAATCGCCTTCTGCGTCGCGTCTCGGCCCGCCTTGAGCAGCGACGAGACGTGGTTACCTCCAGTCCCAACCGCCGTATCTAGCCCCGGGTTCTCTCTCCGCCGGAGTCCATCTGGGGGCTGGGACCTGGCCATGCTGATAATATAGAGACAGGCTATCCGGATATGAATGTCCCGCAGCTTTTTCAACGCCTTCAGCGCATCATTGTACACCTCTCTAAGGTTACTCCGTTCCATCGCCACCTTCTTGATCGTGACCGGGATGTCGTCGAGGTGCTCCAGAAAGTCTCGATGGGTTCCAGGCATATACCTCCGCATGCGATCCATGAAGGCCAGGTCGCCGTGTTGCTTCCGAACGGAGGGAATGGGGCACCCCAGCTGCCGGTGGTCCACTTCAAGGAACGCGTCGATGGCGTGCATGACGGGACTCTGTCCAGCTGATGGCCCACTAACGTCCACCACCGCCGACTCTGCGACACCCTCGTACACCCATTTCGGCCCGCCACCGCTCCCACTTCCATTGAACCAAGGTCGGATCTGCCAATAGAATACCCTCGGATCGACCGCTTCCTTGACCTCTCCCAACAAGCCCGTGACCTCTTCCAGGATTGCTTTCAATCGCACGAGATCGTTCCGCAACACAGATTCGTTAATTCGATCCCGGGGGTCGTCCATGTTCAGATATCGATGGATGATCTGAACCGCCTCGACTGCCCCCAGCTCTACCGCGGCGGACGTCCTGTAAAAGTTTTTCTCGTCCTCTGTCCCAGAGAAAGTGTTTTCGAAGCAGATGTTGTCTACGGACAGCGGTCGGCGTGGGTCCGTCGGGCGAGCGTTCCAGAGGACGGTGTCCGCGAAGGTGAGGATGGGTGCTATCCTCAAAATGCCCGAAACGCGTGCAATCGGGATCGCGAGGGGTTTTGGAATTCGAACCGGTTCCGACTTATCAGTCGGTATCGAGTGGGCGTAATATTGGACGAGCCACGCGAGCACGGTGTGGGCTCGCTGCAGCAACCTGGTGTCGCCTTCCAAAGGTTCCGTGCTGAGGACTGGCCACTGGTACCACCATCAGACTCAATCTGAGATCCGCGAAATTTGAAATGAACGCACGTTATCGATCACTCCCCTCCATTGGCGAGTGGCTTCGGTCTCGCCAAAGTCGCCATCCTCAACCGCGCCGAGGATCAAGCGAGCGTTCGCGGACGCAAGATGCGACTCCCAGATGTCATACGAGCTGGGAAGTCTCTCGTGTGTGACCGAAGGGAAGAACCCTTGGGATTTCTGGGTCGGATGACTTTCAGCCTGAACATGGGTCCAACGGCAGGGCAAAACTCACGTCTATGTCGTACTCCTCTAGGTTGCAGCCTGACTCGCTGGTCCCAGGGCAACGGCTGGAGTACGCGGAAATCCTTTGGATAAAATGCGTGAGGAGGAAGGAATTCATGGTGTAAGGGAAGAGTGCGGAGAGATTGAGCGGAACCGTATGTCCACGTCGCATTTATATACGCTCTCCGTCCTTCCCTTCTTCCGCGACTTCCCTGGTATCCAGCTCACCCCCCTACCCTAACCATCCTCCCCCCACGTGAATTTTATGTTATGCTTTCAAGTGGATCACTGAAATTGATGAACAAGTCGTGCATGATCATCCCACCACCCGCGAACGGGAGTATGGCACGTTAGGTACCGCATTAAACCGATCAGCCCCGTTCACAGTACGAGGGCTGTCGTTACGGCCGTGCCGTATTTATTTATTTTCTCACCTTTAATAGGCAGGCCACCACGGGGGTTTCACGCAGCTGCATGGGGTTGGGACTTTTACCTAACTGCCCAAAACACCCGAAGTCTTCTTCATATTTCATCGTTCCCAGGAAGGGTTACAAGCTGCCACGACACTGGGACAAAGGGATTCCCAACCTTCTCTTCCCGATATTTTGTGATGAGGGTCCAGCCTGAACCGCGAATGCCCCCGAGGCAGTGTCATCTATAATTGCGACCACTCGGGTCTTTTACTCTTTCTCTTTCAACCCTCCGAGTCCATTTAGGCATGAGATCATCTTCCGACCACTTGTGTGCGTGCGTTCGATGAATCCGATGAACCGACTGGCTCGCGCTGGCCATACTCTTAGTCTGAGGCTGCGGGCGGACACTGCCGAGACGACGTTGATCCAAATTTGTACCCCCGTTTCTTTTCGCGCAGAACCCGAGAACCCTCTCCAAACTCGTCTAATCTTTTTTCTTTTCTCCGTGGGCCCCTCGAGACGAGATAAAGTATCAACTTACCGAGTCATCCCTTTTGCCTGATCTCCTTCCTGCCCCGACCGGTTGTTTGGTCTGATCTCCAAGTAAGTAAGTTCGCCATCAGCCGAGCTCGTGGCGACAGGCTCTCTCCCACAGGGTGGCCGCTTTCGCGCGATATTTGATTACGGTAGGATAACGCCTATCGCTCACTGAACGCGCCGAGTACCGGCTCAGAGAGGAATGTGATTGCACCGTGGCGACTTTCTCCGAGTGCCGTTGCCAGAGGACCACACGATCGCAGAGCAGGCACCGTGTAATCCTGGAAGCTTCCACACCCTGCCTATCAGGCATTTCCGTTCCCAGCCAGCGTTTCGCCCATTTCCACCTCAGACCTTGGTCGGATGCCCAGGAGAGATGAAACCACGCAACTCCGGTAACCTGGACACGTTGACGAAACGAAAAGATGTGGTATATGAACGCGGTATATGAACATATGAGATAATGAGATAATGATATGCACAATCGCGCGTGGGAAGGGGCGGTTGGCGAACAGAATCGGCGCTTCGTACAAAACATGACGAACTAATATTAACGCCTGTCTCAGATCCCAGTTTCTGAGAACGGCTCGAACCTGCCACATGAAGCAGTCATACCCGACGGCTCGTGTTGGAAGCACCCTCCGATTCTCCTCCGGGTTTAACCCGAACGGTGCTGTCGATCAGAATGGGTCGTGCAGCTGGTGGGCTAAGTTCTAAAACCGGCACCCTTGACGTTACACCACTTACCCCATACGACTCGGGTATTCTGACGATCCGAACGGCCTTGATCAATGGTAAAAACGTCAAGTCCCAGCCGGTACTCCCTAGGGCGGAGCAGTGACCTCGATGGAATGGATCTCATCACAACTCGCATCGTTCTACGTGATGGGATCGGGAGTAGCAAGCGGCACGAAGGGCATCAGTATTGGTGGCGTCGATTTGAAATGCGTTAAAAGTTTCTTGAAGCCCGGAGTTAGGGGAGATCCAGCTCTCACAAGTGACGAGACCGCCGAGGTTGTTTTGGGAGCCCGCATCAAATTCAGTCCCGCATCCTTTGCCCAGACGCTGGTATAGATATTGGGAGGAACCAACTCCTCAATGGCGTACACGTAAATGACACCGGCTCTATACCAGCCCGGGGCCTTTCCAAGATTGGTGACCAGGTTGGCTCAGGAGTTTGGCTCGATGACCCCACGACCGCGAGGCGGTTTGTGGACGGATCATCACCCCGACACCCCCGGAACAGGTGATTTCGGGACTGAGTGGGCAATTGTAGCAGCGATCTGATCGACGTGGTTCGAAACAACACCATCAGCGGTGGTGATTTCACCATTAGAGGCCGGAGCGGCGCGGTCGCGGTCTGGTAAGTCGCAGGCCACGATTTGGAGGGGTCCTTTTGCCGCCTGCGCATCCCCCAGGCGTGTTTCGCAACTGGAGACCTTAGCAACAAAGTCGATCGGGCGGAAGTTGGGGTCTTGACAACAGACGCCTCCTTTGTCCTGGGGGATCGGTGATCCTTGTGACTGCGGCAGCGACCTTCGTCAGAGGAGTGAGGGGAAAAGTAGATGCTGGCGCTGGTCCGGCGGTTCTCGGCGATCGGGGTTCCGCTGGGACTTGTGCTAGAGCTGGCTGTGGTCATGGTGACAGTGGACGCGGCAGGAGTACAGATAGAAGTAGAAGATCTTGGGCTAATAACAAATGTAAATCATTCTCTGATGGTAAGTCACGGAGCCAGCCCCAACTCACCTGCACTAGGAATACCACTCGTTGACGAATGTGCACCAGAGGTCCAGGTCGTTTGGGCCAGTTACAAATTGCCAATGAGGCTCGCAAGCGTTTCCGTACCAGGCCAACCGAGAACGTAAAACGTGCTCATACTGTCACACTGCCCCAGAGTGGGTCTTGGTAGAAATCAACAAAGGGAGAGCGGATATCAACGGCGCAGGACTGTCGTGACCTTTAACATAACTGCTCGCGTATGAAAAGAGTGGGGCTCGGATACTGCCGGACTTCGCAGAGACTGGACTTCCAGGGAGCCACAAAGATCTTCCATCCAGGTCCACGGCGTTCTCTATCCTCCGGTAATCTCCCGTAGAACACGTCGAACAAACGCCTTGGGGAGAGATCCGCTTGCGGCATGGTCCTGGAAAAGTACGGTCAAACGGCACCGGCCCATTCTGTGAAAGAGGAATGTGGATGGCAAAAGCCCGTCAGATTCACCATCACGCCTGAGAGGCTGGTCGACGCAAAGAGAGCACCGAAGGAGTGGGATGGTATGAGCTAGCTCGCCATTCAGGCAACGAGGGACACAATACCAATCAGCGATCAGCGAAGCTACCGAGGGCGTTTGGATGACGACTGATGATTGATTTCGAGGGCGACAGAACACTATCGATGGCACAGGAGATGGGCGCTGTCGCGTAATCTAGAAGGTAAAGCATTAGATTTCTTGACAGGGTCAAGGGCAAAATCATAAAGAATGTAGCCCACGTGTCCGCCTGCAAGGCGAACAAGGACTCTGCCAGAACCTAATGCTTCCATCTGAGCCAACCCTTCCCATCCCCCTCGACCTCTTCTTCGCACATGCGGTCCAGGACCTCAGAGACCTTGTCCCGGACGCCACCTTTGCCTTTTGCCTGCTGCTCGAAATACTGCAACACCTGGTCACGTGTGACAGCGAGCCCTCCGCTGCTCGGGGTATCCTGGGTCACGTAAAGCATGATGCTTTCCTGTGACGGCAAAGCATATCGCATCGGGTGTTTGGGTTTATCAAACCCTGCCGGTGGGTAAAAGTCGGGCATGGCCTCGAGGTATTTGGAGGATGGAGAGAAGAAATCGCGAATAACAGATTGTTCGGAGATCTCAGCGAGTGTTGATGGCTTCCAGTCGGGTCTGCCGGGGGTTTTGCTGAGAACAGCTGTTACTCCTGTTGCGAAATCGGGGCTTGCGCCGCTCTACGTGAGGGGGGTAAGTAATCACCCATAAATGCGAGTCACGAGGAATGACGCACGCAGAGGGCTGTGGCGATACCAAGTTCAGTCCGGAGGGCATCAAGCAATCCGCCATCTTTGTTTTGGCGAAGTGCGAATAGGGCGACGCGCAGACTTGTTGGACTGCGGAGATTCAAAGCCTCAAGAGTTGAAGTTGCCCAAACCTTGACCTGGTCATTGGCGGACTGCTGGTGCCCCTCCAGTGATTCGAGAATATTCTCGACGGATTTCTGGCCGAAGGCGGAGTCTAATGCGGCCCGGATGGATCCGGTCAATGGGACTGGGGGCTCGGAAGCCTCCGGCTCGTAATAGGATTGCTCGATGGTGTTGTTGATCATCTCCAACGTGGGGTTTTCCAGAGACGCCAATGCTTCGAGAAGGGCAGGAATCCGCCGTTGTGGAACGTAATGAGTCGCGAGCCCATGCAAACTACAAAAGGATCCGATCAATAGATAATCGCAGGAAGTTCCTCGTCGGACTTACAAGACTGCCCTGCCCTTCAAAGTTTCTCCTGTTAGGGCCAGGTACGTCCCGAGCGCCCCATCCAGCCGGTTAAGGAAGTAATTAGCTCCGACATCCGGAGCGTAGCCAATCTTCGTTTCTGGCATTGCGAATACGGTAGTCTCAGTGGCAATCCTGAACGGAGCCATACCCGACAACCCAACTCCCCCACCCACTGTGCAGCCGTCAGGATCAGTTTGAGCGAAATAAACTGGGTACTTGCTCGTAATCCCGTCCATGACGGCAACGTATGGTTTGGAAATAGCAGCGAGCATATAATCGACCTCGAACCTTGACCGCCAGTTAGGGGAAGGGTCTTGGAGCAGATAGAATGCGCAGCTTACTCGGATCTGAAGTAGTCAATGGCTTTGTGTCGTGTGTCCTTGTTGGCAGCATTGGCAATCACATCTGGACGTGTTTTTGTACGTGGGGGAAATCCCAAATGGAGGCGGGCTTACCTGCAACATCACCACCAGCACAGAATGCGCGTCCCACGCCCCTCCCGACGACCAAACCGCAGAGTGAAGACTCATTCCATTCCTTCCGGTATTGTTTCAGCATACGTAATAGATGCGAACGCGCCCTGACCAACCTGGATCTTGGGCTTGAGCAGTCTCAACATGCTTGTGTCAAGAGCATTGAGCTTCTTCGGCCGGTTCAGGATATAGGAACGGACCGAGCCATTCGATTCAAACAACACGGGAGCCTGTACGGAGTGATATCAGGTCTGGAGTAAAACCAACAGTTGTTCCGGGGGTCGAAAACACACTTCGTCGGGGACCTGTGATGATGTGGACGTCATATGACGAGAAATTTGCGAGGTCCTTCGTGTAGCTGCTACTACTGAGGATTGGGTTGAGCGAACGCGCAAGGTTCTGGCCAGCATCGGAGGAGGCTTCTCCAGCTTGTGCGGTTGGTCGAGGTCAAACGGAAGAGGCTGGATGCACGCGGAGCGCGATCACCGGCAACCGGCCCCGGCGGACCTCCTCCCGTGACTCTCACCTCGTCGCGCGTTATATGGGTGAATAAAGGAGTTGATATCACCCGGGATCTACCACGGAGGGATGAGGATGGCCGCCAGCCCACCAGAAATCAACGCCCGCATTCTTCTCTTGGGGTACATCGGGACAATCAAGTTCTTCGGTTCAGTCCAGGGCGCATCTGGCAGCTGGCTC
>Ga0307509_10005407_pt1 | contig 17774 bp, 23 predicted proteins | sample 10_EM_MG_FD_202245 | JGI IMG/M metagenome (GOLD analysis project Ga0307509, IMG submission 202245) | Populus trichocarpa ectomycorrhiza microbial communities from riparian zone in the Pacific Northwest, United States - 10_EM | ecosystem: Host-associated > Plants > Roots > Unclassified | place...
AGGAACGCCCCCATTTCGTCCAAATTTTTATGCCTGGAGTCTTGAAGTCTAGGAGTGCTGAGAGTAGTAGGACCACGGTCACAATGTTGAATATTCAGAAAACGATTTTTCGCAAGAGCATATCTGTGTTCAATACCGAGTGATAGTGTATGATGCACCCCCCCTCTAAGTCCTAGCGTATAAGATCTAACGCGTCCTATCGAAAACAAGAAAACCACGCAAACTCCTCCTCTTCACAAGACTCGATATAGGTTGAACTATTTTCTTCCCTCCCAAAAATCAGAGTTATATTTTGGCTAACATCTGATTATCCAGTATTCTACGATGCATCGGCAACGACAGACAAATTCACGCAGTCAGCCGACCAATGGAGCAGGCAATCGGATCGAGCGTAGATGCGACGTCGTACCAGAAACCATGGGATCTAGTCAGCCAACACCGCGAGTTGGTAATCTGAATGGGGGTAGACGCGACGTCGTACCGGATACCATGGCATCCAGTCAGCCAACACCTCGAGTTGGTAATCTGAATGGGCGTAGACGCAACGTCGTACCGGATACCATGGCATCCAGTCGGCCAGCACCTCGAGTTGGCAACTTGAATATGAACGGGTGTAGGCGCGACGTTGTACCCGACCCTATTGGATCTGGATCGGGAATGCAGGCGGACGAATCTGGCAGCTCCCAGAGGCTCTTAACCCACTAGCCGTCGCGTCAAAGCCAATCACGAGGTCCGGGTGAGACCGGGGTTCTACCAAGACTGCCCAAGCGTCCGCGAAGAACGATAATACAAACCAGGGCGAATATTGAACCCGAGGCGGAGCCCGACGGGCAAGGGCATTTGGAAACTGTTCATTTAAGCGACGATAGCAGTCATGAGTACCAAAACCCATGGAATGTAGAGGAAACTGGATCGGAGACTGAGATCGATGTTGACGCCTCCGAAGTTTCTGAGGGAACAACATCCGGACGGCCTCATAGGTCGCAGGCCTCTCGCAGACAGGGAAAGGGTCAACGACCCATGGTGCGAATCTCAACCGCCTCGGGATTACAGCAGGTACCTCTCGTTAGACGGACACCAGCACATCGTGGACGTATAATCCGTGGTAGAGCCTACAGTCCGCCCACCTTTCTGTCATCAAGCGTGGGATATTCGTCTCCGATAGCCACCCATAGTGGTACTACATCTGGTGTCAGATACTCAAGTCCGGTAGGTGAACTGGGTATCCCACGAGCGGGGCGGCCCAGGCCGGCGACAGATTCACGGCGAAATACCGTTACAGGGGCTGACGGGACCATATTAGAGCAGGCGATAGCACTAATGCTCAGGTACACACCTTATAATAACCCACTGCCGAACCCGGTTGCTTTGACATCTCAGATATACACAGTATGGGGAAAGGCACTGGAGACCATATTGGATGCTGGGAATATTGAGCCATCGGAGGAGAGTGTGAGGCAGGTAAGTTGACTCAGCCGGAGGTGATACGACGTAGAGACGGTCACTGACTGTGACAGCTCCGTTAAAAACATACTGCAGTGAGAGCCCAATTCTTGTATCATGTGAAGCATAATATCAGACAGCTATACGATCTGCAGCCAGATAATCCTACCGCCATGACGCGCAGGGTTGATTATCGGCTAGAACAGGCCAGGTTCATGTGCCCACCCCATGGATATGAGGTTGGTTCCAGCCATTGGACTTGGGCGGACATGACTAATCGCGGAACGCATGTAGGACTTAACCTTCACGTTCCTTGCCCCAGATTGCCGACGCTATATACGGCAAGTATTTCGACGGAATCAAAATGAAGGGCATGCTGGACCCTAAGTTTCTGAAGCGCATAAATGGTACGATGGTCTGTCTGACATGTGCAATACTGTGCCATTCACTACGGGCATTGCAAACCGGGGTATATAAGAAACCCCGCAACCTCAATCCTAAAGTAGTTGGAGGTGGGAGTGTCCGAATCATTGCCTGTTTTTTGGTAACCGAGGTCACTAATCGTGAAAAAGGCAAGATACTTTTATCCTGCAGAAGAACACGTGGCGGGGGTTCGCCCGGGCGATGCAGGACATGTTTATATTAAACCTGCGTCAGAAGATCGCACAGAGGCTCGAGAAACAGCATAGCATCAGGCAGGAGAGGAGAGAGGGCTTCTCGGACGATAACGACGCCGTTTATGCAGAACTGAAGTGTCAGCTAGGCAACCAGACTGCAGGAGATCCTGCCTTCCCAAGACAGATGCCAATTGACACCCACGTCGGCGGCCTGAGGGGGCTCGAGGATAGTCAAAATCGGTCGCAGGAGACAGAAACATCACTGGATCTGAGTTAAACGTCGCTTGACTAGGAGCTAACGTTTCTGGATTCGGATGGGTCGAATCATGGGAGTCTTGACATCGCAGGGGGGGCCGTCGACTCTCAAATGAGCAATCGCTTATCGCTCAGCCTGGAGGATTCCCAGAGCAGAGAAGCTGGGCCGGGGGCGTCGGGGGCGCTGGAGGGAACCAGTGGCCAGCTGGATGGTGCGAATACCACGGAGGGTGCTTAAGGGGAGGTGGTATGTGTAGGTAGATTTAAGTTTTTTTCTAGTGATGGGACGCGCAGAAGCAGGAGTTAGAAAGGTCATATGCAATAGTCACATAGTATCATAGTAGATACTGTAGTATAGGGCGTTGCGATAACTGCAATAAATTATGAGCAACATCACGATAATTTTGGGAAAACGAACTTGAATCTAGAACATGGGAGAGTGTGAGGAAGACGTCCAGAATAGTGGCTATGTGATCAGCGCATGCGGATGGAGGGCCGGAGTATCGTGAGTCTGGAAGGCGCGACAAGAAGTAACCGGCGTCTGGAAGGATCAGGTAGATAGTGCGGAGGGTATAGGTATCGGGACGGGGAAGGCGCATACAACAGACGCTAGGATGCCATCAGGATACGATGGCCTAGCGTCGGAAGGCGTCAGGACATGATGGTCTAGCGTCGGAGGGCATCAGAACACGATGGCCTAGCGTCGGAAGGCGTCAGGACATGATACCCGAGCGTCTGAAGACGTCAGGGCATGATAGGCTAGCGTCGGAAGGCGTCAGAACGCACAAAATGTAGGCTGCGTTTCACGACGTTGTCAGGACGCAACGGGACGTTGAGCAAATCTTCTGGAGGCGGCGTCAGATCGACGTCGCTTCCAGAATGGGAGTTTACGTCCGGTGCATCCTGTGGGTCCTGTGCGTCAGACGCACAAGAAGCGGAATAAATCTTTTACTGATGTGTCGTCAATCGGCATGATCCCCCCCCCTGACGATCACACAAGGGTTCGAGCCGCGATATGAGCCACATCGTCAATGGCAGAAGTCTTGGCGCACAAACGTCGACTGTTTACCGGAACATCACATTCTGCACGTATACGGGACGGGAACACGATCAAGAAAGAATGAGACTAAACATCGCTTTGAGCTACACACACAATCATCAAATGAAAAAAAGGTAAGGAAACAATCAATGACCCTTTGAAATGACAGTCCAGACAACTAATCCACGGCTCATCTGAGTGGACATTGCCGCTAGTCGGCGGGCCATCGAATCCATCAGTTCTCCTGTCAAGTTCTCCTGACCAGCACCCGTACGCACACTCTTAAACTTAGGGTCCGCAGTGCTCTCGGCGTTGAAACCAGCACGACATTTCCGTGTCTCCTCAGATCTCCGATACTCCTTGATAAGGTAATTCAAGCGGCGTTTTTCAGGCATATCCTCCATGCGATAATCGTCATCGAACTGTATGCCGTGCATGGTGTCATCTTGGCCTTGAGCCAAGTGATGGAGGACGTTTAATGGTAGTTGTTGATTCCGCTCGCTCAACGATTTGGCAAGAAGGGGGATACGATTCGCCAGCCATTTAGCGTGTCCTACAGGCGGACGTGGCAATATTGTAAAGAGGATCTCACTTCCATGCGCAGAGTCTGAGAGGCCCGAGGACGACTAGGATAAATGAGAGGTATCATCCTCCCTCACGTCGTCTGTATCACTACCCTCCCAATCTCTCACGGTTCCCTGATGCGATACGTGTTAGGATAACTTTGGTGTTCTTTCTTTGTTACACGGTTGTTATGAGGGATTTCCTTTGTAAGGTTTACGACAAATTGTATTGTTTCCTTGGTTACGCAGATATGCGACTCATACTGGGGTAGGAGTCGGGGTATGAGTCGGGCGGCAAAGGCTGTGCTAGGATTTCCTTCTCTATAAGGGGGCTCCGCCCCCTATTTCCTTTCACGCTTCGCACCCCCTCCACCTCCAGTCATTGAAATTACAACTCCACGTCGTTCAGTGCATGATCTCCCCTCGCCCCCTAACTCTACCCTCCTTTCAGGCTTCGCGTCCCTGATCCACCGTCTCCACGATGGAGGACCTCCCTTCCCTCCCCCTCTCGAGGACCCAGTCAAGGGCCTCCTCGGCGCTGTCTTCTTCCCCTGAGCTCAATGAGTCCCACCTCTACATTCGCGACTTCGTTCGTGAGACCCGTCACAACCTCAACTTCACAGCGACCCAACTCCCTATCCTCGACGACCGCCAGCTCTCGGAGCTGTCAGACGGCGAAACGATCCTCGTCCCCCTTTCCTGCTCCGCCCTCAACGCGCTCGCCTCCATGGCGCGTCAGCTTGATACCATAACAACCCAATTAGGCACTATACAGGCTGCCGTCCACCGCGCCCCTACCTGGGAAGGCCTCCAGGGCGTCCTCGAACCAATCAACACTGCACTACGCGACCTGTCACATAGGGTGACTGCCCCCCCTCCTCCACGCGCCGGCCCCCACCCGGCCTCCTGTTCCCCCGATCGGTGCTACCACACGGCAAGCTCCTGCCCCTGCTCCCACTCGGCCTACCATTCCTCCGTCTGGTACAACCGCACCTCCACCACCGAGGGCCAAAGCGAGAGCCCCAGCCCCCGAGAAAGGCCCCTCATCCTCCTTCGACTCAGACATACCCAGGTATGATGTGGGCACACATTCCTTCTACGGCGACCCCAGGGCGTACGCGGAGAAGTTTCCCGATTCATGGGAAGCGAACGCGTTCCGAGAGGGTAAGTACCCTGACCCCACCACCTTCATCGCAGGGCACCTGGCCCCCGACTGCCCCAAGCTAAAACAATCGTATGCCAAGGCTGCCACCGCTGGCGCTCCGAAAGGCAAGAAGAATAAGAGCTCTCTCACGGCCGCGCAAGTCGCGTCAGCTAGCAACAGTGTGCCTGCCACCCAGCCACTGAAATCGCTCCCCACGGCCGAAAGAAGATTCTACGCTCCCCGTTCCTCCCCCTCCGAGCACCAACAAGCGTCCTTGATCGCTGCTACGTTCCCAGACATTGCCGCTCGTGTCCTTAGGGATGCGAACTGTATCCTCCCCCTCGCTGTCACGACCAAGGTCAATGATCGCGGATCTGTCACCGTACTTGTCACCGACCCTACCACCCCCGCTGCGGCCTTCGCATCATACTTCGACGCCCTCTCTGCCCAGCTCAACAAGTCATTCCCTGTGGGCGAGTCCCCCTGGTTGCCCTTCCGCCTTGCCCCAAACGAGGCACAACTCACCATCCACTCCCTCCCCATCGCCTTCCTCCCCGAAGACCCTAACGAACTTTTCCCCTGCATCGCGCAGTCGATCCTCAACTCCAAGAACATACGCATCCTCGCCGCCAGATACCTCAACCCTGACGCACAGTCCAGGGAGGGTAAAACGGCCACCTCCGTCATCGTCTCCGTCCACCCCGGAGACGTCCCAGCAATGGGCTCCTCCATACGCCTTTTCTCCCGCTCGAGGACGGTCGAGCGTGCATACTCTTCCAACAGATACACACAGTGCAGGAACTGCTGGGGATTTGGACATGTTGCCCCCAGGTGCCCGTCTGTCGACCCGGTCTGCCCGATCTGTTCCCTCAACCACACCCGTGCCATGCACCGATGCCCCAACCCCACATGCCCTGCGGGTGGCAACTTTAAGGTTACTCCTGGCTGTTGCTCTTCCTCCCCCTCACGCTGCCCCAACTGCGAGGGCGCCCACACTGCGACTCACAGGGATTGTGACTCCCGCCCGGCTCCTCCCACTCTCAGGCGTTCCACCGCTGCCGAAACGATCGTTCTTCCGCCGCCCAGGGGCGACGAGATGGACACGGCCGCCGACGAAGAGAACCTCTCGCCCCCCGCTTCTCCCACCCGCTCCCTCCAGTCAGCGTTCGCGATGGCTACTCCAAGAGCCAGAAGCTCAACGATACTTCCGGCCTTCGTAAGGCCCGCACCAGGCACCGGTCAGCTCCCTCCCGTGGAGCCCCAGAGCCCGTCACCCGTCAGCAGAACCCCATCGGGCTTGGCCCGATAATGCAGTACAACCATTCTGAGTGGGGTGGCGAGCAGGACTCGTCCCCCCCCCCTAAACCCTTCACACTCGTTCAACACAACTGCCTTGGGAGCTGGGATGTGTTGCTTTCTCTTTTCGGGTTGTTTACACAACTAGCCCACCCTCCGTCCATTGTCGCCCTGCAAGACCCCCCCGTCTACAGGGGCAAACTTCCTTCCTTTAATTTGTTTAGTGTTTTTTCCCCTCCCACGACTGGCGGCTGTAAGCCCCGGGTCGCTTTTTACGTTTATAGTTCCTTTTTGTTAGGAGTTTCCCTTCTTCCTCGGTTTTTCGGTAGGGGTGATGTCATGGCTTTAGACCTCTTCACCCCCGATGGTTTTTTTAATCCTTCCACCAAGCGGTTTACGATAATCAACTCGTATAGCACCAAAGGCCGCTCCAACAACACCCGTTCCGTGCCCCCGGACGTTATTTTCCCCTCCGACCTTCTCCCCACCCTCACTTTGGGTGACATGAACATTCACCACCCCACGTCCGACCCCCTTAGGACTTTTAAGGAGGACGAGATCGCCACCTCTGCCCCTTATTTCGATAGGGCGACGGACCTGGGGTACTCACTCCTCAACACCCCGGGCATATTTACTCGGTTCTCCATGTCAAACATCGGCCGCCCCGGCGTCCTCGACCTCGCCTTTGCCTGCCCCCTCCTTGCGCCATACTTCACGGAATGGTCTGACCCTCTCCCCTCCACTGGCTCGGACCACATACCTATCCTCCTCCGCTTTGAAGCCCCCCTTTTTCGGGCGCCCCCCCCAACCCCAAACTGGTCCCTGACTGACTGGACTGAGCTGGAAGCGGCTCTGAAGTCTATGACCATTCCGCCCCCCCCACCCCTCCCCACCACGCGTTCCCTCGACACTTGGTTCAAGACCAACCTGGAAAGGGTTATGGCTCAATTCAAGCTGCATACCCCAACCAAGAGGGTGACTTTTCGCTCCAAGCCCTGGTGGTCGGAACTCTTGTCGGCGCTCAGGAAGGCCTATGGCTCCGCCCTGCGCTCATCGAAACGAGACCGCCACGACCCCCCCCTCTCGAAACATGAGATTGGCAGAGCCCTGGCGCGTTCCTCCCCCTCCTCGGCCCCAGGGCCGGACAAGACTCCCAACTCGGTTTGGAAAAGGGTTCACCTAGTAGCCCCTCACCTGATCCACGATCTGCTCGACCCCCTGGTAACCTACGGGTCCCACCCCCTTACCCTAAAAAGAGCCGAGGGCATCGTCCGCGACAAGCCCGGCAAGCCCTCTTATGACTCCCCTTCGTCCTTCCGAGTCATCGTCCTGCTCCAAACGTTCTCGAAGATCCTCGAGAGGATAATGAACTCAAGACTCTCCTGCGTTGCCCGGGTAACTGGGCTCATCAACCCACACCAGTGCGGCTCACTGGCTGGCCCCTCGGCCACAGACGCGATCTCCACCCTCTCCCACGAAGTAAGGACCCTCCAGATGGCTGGGAAGAAGGTGTCCACGCTTTTCCTCGACATAAAAGGGGGTTTCGATAATGTTAACCCCTCATCCCTCTGCGGCATGCTTAAAGCCAAAGGGGTCAACCCGTACCTTGTGGCTTGGGCCAAGTCCTTCCTTTCCGGCAGAACGTGCCGGCTCCTATACCAGGGGTCCCCCAGGGTGTTCGCGCCGGTGTCGGTTGGCACCCCCCAGGGGTCCCCTGTCTCACCGCTGTTGTTTGTTATCTACGTATCCCGCCTCCACTGCGAAATACCTCGCGGGCTCTCACTCTCCTACGTGGACGATTTCGGTCTTACAGTCTCATCGGCGTCCTACCGGCGCAACATACAAATCCGACAGGGGCAATATGCCAGGTTGAAGGCCAAGGGGGCCAGGCTTGGCGTAGGCTTCTCGATCCCCAAAACAGAACTTATCCACTGGCGGACCGTCAGGGATAGGGACGCCATCTCCAACGCTGCGATCCACCTAGACGGGGCGGTTTTTACACCCAAGAAAGAGGTCAGGTGGCTGGGCTACTGGTTCACCCCCTCGATGTCCTCCACCCCACACTTCGTCAAGAGGCTGGCCAAGGCCCAGGCAGCCTTTGTGGCGGTCAAACGCCTCTCCCCCCCGGGAATGGGTCTCCCTCCTTTCCTTTGCCACCGGCTTGCTTCCTCCCTCCTCTTCCCGATCCTCAGTTATGGCGCGGACGTTTTCGTGCCCACGGTCCACATGATAAGAAGGCTCTCGTCGTTCTGGCACAAGGTCCAGCGTTGGACGACTAATTGTTTCATCTCCACCCCCTCCGACATCCTGGCCGTTGAAGCCTGCCTCCCCCCGCTTGAGCTCCTTTTGGAATATAAACGCCGCTTGGCAAACCTTAGGGTATTGTGCTCCCCACCAGAAATCAACCCAGCGACGGCCCGGCTTCCGCCCTCCGTCCCGACCCCGTCCTCTCACCCCCACTCGCCCGACCACAGAACCCTCTGCCGCGGCAACCCAGGCGCCCGTCTGCCCCTCCAGTGGCGTAAACATAGGCCCCCTGCGAAGAACAGGACCCACCTCCCCCTCGACGCCCTCCCGCACTCAATGCTGTTCCTCCTTGGTCCAGATGGCCTGGACCCCCTCCCAGTCACTTCCCAGGACCTGCTGATCAACAACTACCCCGCGCCCCCCCCGTTCCGCTCCTACCCCCAGCTCAAGCTGAAATTCAAGAACCTTCTAATGCAAGAATGGGACCGGACTGCACCGGACCCGGCCAGATACCCCTACCGCCCCTCGCTTAGGCCCCACCCGTTTATGGGCCTCGACAAGTTCTCAGCGGGTCGTCTTCACCAGATGAGATCGGGGAAGAGCTACCTCCGCGCCCACCCGTCCTGGGACAGCAACGATCCCACCACCTGCCCCAGCTGCCAAAGTGCCCCCGAGACATTCGAGCATGCCATCCTCCACTGCCCCGCTAAAGCACCTGCCAGGACCCGCCACCTTCAGGGGGTCCTCGACATTGGTGCTGATGCCCCTGTCTGGTCCTCGGCTGCCCTCTTGGGCGCCCTCACCCGTTTCATTAAGTCTACCGCCAGAGCCTTCCCACCGGGCATGTTCAGCCGCCCCACGTCCTCCGCTTCCTCCGTTTCCTCCCTTTCGTCTAATGTAGTTTCCTTTGGGTACTTTATGTCGTCTCAGGATAGCTAGGTTTACTTTGTTGCTATTAAACGTTCGGTTTATGCTGTCCGCTGGGTGAAAGGAGGGTTTCCTTTGTCTAACTCGGTTGAATTTCGCGCCCGTATGAGGGCCTGGGACCGGTACGGACCCCAGCTGAAGAGTTTTGGTGCCTGATGTTTCCTTTGTTAGTTCGTCTTGGATTTTGGGTTTTGTTTTCGCCATAGCTAGTGCTCCATGCGATTTCTTGTACCTTAACAACGAATATATGATATAAAAAAATAAAAAAAAATAAAAAAAAAGCCCCCTATTTCCTTGTTGCCGGAGTGCCCCCGAGACATTCGCGCATGCCATCCTTCACTGCCCCGCTAAAGCACCTGCCAGGACCCGCCACCTTCAGGGGGTCCTCGACATTGGTGCTGATGCCCCTGTCTGGTCCTCGGCTGCCCTCTTGGGCGCCCTCACCCGCTTTATTAAGTCTACTGCCACAGCCTTCCCCCTGGGCATGTTCAGCCGCCCCACATCATCCGCTTCCTCCGTCTCCTCCCTTTCGTCTAATGTAGTTTCTTTTGGGTACTTTATGTCGTCTCAAGATAGCTAGGTTTACTTTGCTGTTATTAAATGGTTGGTTTATGCTGCCCGCTGGTTAAAGGGAGGGTTTCCTTTGATTAACTTGTTTGAATTTCGCGCCCGTATGTGGGCCTGGGACCGGTACGGACCCCAGATGAAGAGTTGTGGTGCCTGATGTTTCCTTTGTTAGTTCGTCTTGGATTTTGGGTTTTGTTTTCGCCATAGCTAGCGCTCCATGCGATTTCTTGTACCTTAACAACGAATATATGATATAAAAATAAAAATAAAAATAAAAAAAAGCCCCCTATTTCCTTGAATCTTTACGCTACCTGGTATTTCTTTCACGACTCTTGTACTTCAGAATATAACGTCTTCTATTCTGATATTCAAGTTCCACGTCAAGAACCCACGAACCCTGACCCTGATCTATCGTTACACGATCAGCCTTGACCTGAGATTATCATCCCCGAACCCTCACGCTAAACGAGTGTTATCGTTTAGGACCTTCCTGTAGTTGTGTGCCTTGGACTAACATCCAGTGCCAAGACCCCGTTACACAATCAGCAGGTCTGTTGTCGAATAATTCACAGGAATGCAGCTAGCCTATACGTTGTGCCGGATCACGGGCCCAGTTTCCGACATCATTTTGATTGAGATAGTCGACTCTCCTCAGCCCGGGGTGTCTTGCCGCTCTGAATCCGGATCATGGTAACCGTACACCATGAGATCCAGCGGGTCGTCTAGCAGGGGATATGAAAGGAGCCAAGCTCTTCCAGTTTCATCGCTGTCGATGAAGACATAATCCATGCTATCCAACTCTCGCCTAGAAGACCTACGTAACCTTCTACGCCCTTCACCTGTAGCGCTAAGTATGTAGTAGATTCGGTGGTGTGGTACGGATATGTATATCATAGCTGACATTCCACGGATGTCATAGGAATCCAACTCGGCAAACACTACCCCATTGACATGAGGGGGACGCCAATGAAGTAAGTGATAGTTTGGGGGGACGTTTACCTTATTTCTTTCAAACTGGGATAGTGCCAGACCACGTCGGGACAGCAGGACATAAACGATACGCACTACGCGCGGACGCTGAAGGAGCGCGCTCCAATCTGTATCTCATAAGTCAGTAAGTAAAAACCTGAAACAGGCTGATGATTGAGGAAGTGACTAACCTGTGGGCCTAAGGTTGGGTGCCGGGTGAAACCCCCGGGAAACAGGTTGGTTTTGGACTGCCGCAGGGCCATTATGCAGTGGATCAGGTAAAATTTGCGCCAGCACAGGGTCATTATCCGGTGAACTTGAATCAGATACCATTTGTGGGTGCGCAGGATCATTACCAGGTTCAACAGTTACATCCGGACCGGCCGCAAGAACATCACCCGGGGGAGTCAGTCCGAGCTGTCCCGCAGCAGGGAGGTTGACTTGGGCAGCAGGTGTGTTTGGACCAGCCGCACACGGAGGAGCCTGTCCGAGTTGTCCGGCAGCAGGGAGGTTGACTTGCGCGGCCAGTACGTTTTGACCAGCCACACCTGGAGGAGCCTGTCCCAGTTTTTCGGCAGCAGGGACGTTGACTTGTGCAGCATGTACGTTTGGACCAGCCGCACCCAGAGGAGCCTGTCCGAGTTGTCCCGCAGCAGGGACGTCGACTTGTGCAGCCAATACGTTTGGACCAGCCGCACCCCGAGGAGCCTCTCCGAGTTGTCCGCCTGCCGGGACGTGGGCTGTGGGAGGATTTGGAGGAAGTTGCCCTGGGTTCCCTATAGTGGTCGCAGCCCCCCACTGATTTGGGACCCCTGACAGTAGTAGCGATGCGTGCACGATGACCTGCCCAGGGGAGATTGTGGGATTTGGCACTACCATTTTGCCTTTGTTATTTGTGTCATTCACCTTCCGGCAACTCTCCTTAACCAGTTCCACGACTGCCTCCTTGATATCCTCTAGAAGATACATATCATTGGCAGCCACTGCAGAGACAATGAGATTACAGGCACGATGCAAGGTCCTCATGCCTGTGTATTATGGCAGGAAGTCGGCGTCTGGGAAACCTTTGGCCATTCGCCCTCCTGGCGCAAAGCCCCTTCCTATCATCTGATCCTTCGCACAGTTCCGCCACTCTGTATACATTTTCTTTTGAGCGTGGACTTGTGTGAAGCCCATCTTTAGCTTATGATCCCTAATCGCTCGACCGCCTGGGTTGGTGCGATGCATGCTGATTGCCCCTTGAAGCGAACTAGGTGGGAGTTGATCTGTCTGTCCCGGCGCAAGGACTCCAGCCTTTTGCATGAATATGTACTGCATGTTGATATTTTGCGCAATGTCCGTTGAGAGTTTGTTTATATTGATAGTTGATTTGGAGATTCTAGTCTTGTGAATAAAGAGGCTGTTGTGGATGTTGTGGATGTCGGATTATCCTTGGTATGAACTTGCTACTGTCGTGATCAACCCACATTATATATACTACTCTCAGACATTCAAGATGGTTTGAAAGAATCATGAATTGTTTGAATTGTTTTCAAGAATTAAGATCCATCAAGAACTGACACCTCGGGCGTCCATTCGTATTTCAGTCGTTTCCTGTGAATGCAAGATGATAACCAGCTGATACCACGTGACGTTACGACACACAACGCTAAACCTGTTCAACGGCTGGTGATAGATCCGTGTGCACAGTGCTAGTCCCAGCATCTCCGAGTCCTCCGCTGGTGTTAACATCAAGACAACGACAACATCACACTACTATCACCCACACTGGACTCCCGAAATTGGCAGCGCTGACTTCCATTATGCCGGTCAAACGTTCATTTTGTTACAAAAGATAGGAGCGTGCAGGCGCATACACGACACACTTGGGAAGTGCGCATGCAAATCTCAATATCGTACTTGCATCCACCATACGGAATCCACCTCCGGACGTCCTTACCGACCAGGGGACCGACCTATCTGAAGCCAATAAACCCATCGAACACTCCGATTCTGACAACGAATCAGATCCTGCTGGAGATACGGCTGGTAGTGAGCGCGACGCACCTGATGATAAGCTTATGAGGGAACCCAAAACAGAAGTACTCGAGGACAACACGTACCCAGTCGCTGCGGAACAGGAGCATTATCCGTGCGCCGGGGAAGCCATTAGAGAGGTTAAAGAGTATAAGAAAGAATGCAGGCATTTGTGCGAGAACCTATGGGCATGGGCTCCACTTACTTCTGCACAAGGTTTCAAACTTGCATCTTAGTTCATTGAGAGCAAAGTCTCAAAGACGCAGATTAAAGATTACTTTTCAAATGGTATCGGAAACTCGACATCCGTCGGCTAGAGCTCTATGCATACGTTGGAGAATGTTCTCCGACACTTAGATCCGGACAGCCTGTATCTGCAATAGTTGGAGGGATATGTGGAGTACGGTCAGAGAACATTACCATTCTTCTATCAGAACATTCTAGACTGCTTGAGATATCTTCTTCGCCAGATAGCCTATCCTGATAACTTGGTCTATGTGCCACCCGTGAATACGACCAGAGCGGAGTGAGAATTTCTGCAGAAATGCATACGGCAGACTGGTGGTGGGACGTCCAACTACTGCCATGTAGCCTCTTGTATGTGAAAGCATACTGATAGATCACAGACAACACTCCCGGAAGGGGCGCCTGTGGTTCCAATCATTGGGATGTCAGATCAGGCGAATCTCCCCACTTCTCTGGAGACAACAAAGCATGGCCGGTTTATATGACGATCTGAAATCTTCCGTCGCCAATACGTACCAGACCTGGATCAATGGCGATTCTGCTTCTTTGGCTATTGCCCATTCTGCCCAAGCTCGCAAAGTCATCTAGGGCCGACAAACTCCAGAGACTGATAAATGCCGGTACACTCCCTGGCGTATTGGAACTCATTTTGGCGACATTGAACAGTACGCCGCGTGAGGGCGCCCCTATTGATTGTGCTGACGGCACGATCTGGCAATGCTTCCCTATAATGTGAGGTTGGATTGCGGACCATATGGAAAACGTTACCCTACAGGGGATCAAATCCAACTCGTGTCCTGAATGTGAGGTGCCTCCAGAAGAATTAGGAAGCCGAGCCGGCCACCATCGTGCTAGAGATTATGCAAGATACAAACGCTACAAATGCGAAAACCCGTCCCTAGATTCTGAGACCCACGACCCTGCTCACGCTCGCTACACGAATGAAACTCATGGTATCAAGAAGGGGCAAAATGTTTTTCAAGGACTCGAGAAAGTTTCGACGCCTGATCTGCACAAGCTGGATATGCTCTATTCAATATATCTAGGACTCTTCAAGCATATGATGGACTGGATTCAGGAATTTCTCAAAAACTATGTGCGACAGCAAGCCTTTGACGACGCCTGGAAAGCTTTGCCCCCTTACCCGGGATTCTTCGTCCCCAAAATCGCCTACAGGGAGGTTACGCAATGGCAAGGAAAAGAGATGAGGAATCTCGGGCGTTGTTTGTTGGGAGTTCTCGCTGTGGCGTTGAGACAGCCTGAAAGTACGCAGGTGGAACACTTCAGACGTGCGCTCACCTGTGTCAGGTCACTGCTTGACTTCACCATGATGGCTTAATACCGAAGTCACACACCCGAGGCTATATCTTATATGGAAGAATATGCGACGCAGTTTCACGAGACGAAGGACATCTTCTTGGAGTTTCGCATATCCAAACGGATGCAAGAGAAGGCTGAAGAGTTGCGCAAGGAGCTGCGTCATCAGAGAGCCCAGATGAGGGAGCGAGTGTCCCCATCCCAACGGCGCCGGATCCGTGACGACGATCGGGAAGAAGAGAACAACCAACGTATGGAATTGATACATTCCGAATCTAATTTCAACTTTGTTAAGATAAATCTAATAAGTCACTTTCGCTATGACATCTATATGTTCGGCAATATTCCCCTGTATTCTACCAAGTATGGAGAGCTCGCACATAAGGAGCAAATCAAGGATGGATGGCGACGCTCACATAAAATAGACCCAGCACAATAGATACTAACCAGCTACGGTCGACAACATGTGATCCGCATGAGACTTTTGAACTTGGAATTCCTTTAATATGCAGGAGCTGATTTACCAACTGAGGTAGTAGAACATTTAGAGAAGACCAGGCCTGCCCCAACCCCACCAGCCCATCGTAGGATTCTGAAGTGTAACAGGTTTATTCCTGTCTGACGAAAATACAATAGGACCGGCGGTAGACCTGCTAGCGCTAGTGCTAAGGGAGGCTTCAAGGGACCGGTAGCTAGAAGGATAATAGTTGAAGGACAAATTGGGCTAAGGGACTCAGGGATTGCTGTTCAACCAAGTGTATTCTTAGACTGAAGGTCTGTCGAAGTCTGCTGTCTCCTGCTAGCCAGGAGACTGGTTTAAGTAGAAAACCCAAGAGCGATAGCCTTCCTGCAATCACGATCATTACCAGTAGCTGCGGACATACCGGAATCCTGTAATCCTGCAAGACCAAAGAAAGAAAAAAACAAACAGTGCTCAGCCTTCGCCAGTGTTCCATGACCATTCCATTCCCAGAATCCTAAATATAAACTTTCAATAAAGCAAACTAAACATAGCAATACGATAGCATATCCTATCTGACTCAGAGACAGTGGCGGAGCTGAAATCAAATCAAATAAACCAAATATAAATCAACTAAACATAGGAGATCCTGCACTGCCCGCTCCTGTGTACCATTACCGGAACATGCACACATGTTACATGAAGGGACGTTGTGATAATATCCATGACGTCGTTGATTTTGGCAGAGCATGCGATATATCCCCGGAGACGATTTGTCGGGAATTGATATGATATAGCCGACTGAGCCAGCCTCCCGAGCGCCAATTGCCGGAAAATCCGGCCATACTTCGAGCTTTGCCGGTAGAACTACTGACCCCACTGGAGATCCTTGTTCTTGCATTCCAGGAGTCAGGTGTTTACGACATACACAGGGCACGATACACGGGTGTTCGACTCTTCCGTAATCACACCATTCGGAACAATTGTGTTGGCATACAGGCTGGTGGGAGAATATGTATGGTCGGCTCAGAAGTCGTCTCCCGGCAAGGCTCATATCTCTGTTCAAATCCGGTCGGGCTATATGCTGCAGGATATGGTCTATCGCCTTGCCGGGGTTCAATTCATGAGCCTGGTAGCCTCAGGACAACGGTCGACGTACACCGTGTGGTAACCATTCAGCTCAGAGACGTTACCCAAGAGCTCACAATTGTGGATATCAGGACGATCTGAGGCCTGGCGCATCTGATACCAGAGACAGACCAGCGCTGGTTTGTCAACAGTCGGATCCATTTCCACACGTTTAACGAGATCAATTAGGATCACAGAGGGGGCTTGTATAATAAAATAAACTCGGGGAGCGATGAAGCCTAGATGTGGTCTACTTCGCTCCCTGACGGAGATGTAGCATCAGGATCACAACTAGACGATAAACATGTATAATAGAAAAGTATATAGTAGAGATATAGACATAGAGGAATAGAAACATCTAGAAACACACAAATTACGCCCAATAGTTGTACTAGTAGTAGGAGGCACACCGGCAGGAATGACGAGGATGATATCAGCGGCAAGGGGTTAGGAGCACGCCCAGAAGCAGCAGGAAAAGGGTGTACCTTGGGGAGGCGTCCGGATGCTGCGGAGATGCGAGGCAGGAAAAGAGATGTCAGGACGTGAGATACGAGGCAGGAGAAGAGCAGGAGATGTGGGGTGGCGGCGGGATGTTGGTAAGGTCCAACGTCACGTCAGGACGCAATCGGCGTTGGCAATGTCGTCCGGACACTGGGGATGCAGAAGATGGAAAAACGACGTCGGATTCTTCCAGACGCAGCACCCGTGCCTCAGAGGCAGGATTAACTTTTGCTGATGTTTTACATGACTGCGCACTTGTGCGTCATAGTTTAATTATGATTGGTTGATGGTTTCATGACTCACGATTGTGAAGTCAAATAATGTAATAATTTTTCGCACATGACTCATTTTACGAGTCATGTGTTTCACACATGCGACTCATTCGAGCGCATGATCAGGTGGATGGGTTTGGATCGATTAAAAAGGATGTGCACAGTTGACTCATACGAGTCAGCTGATGGATTTTGCACTATGACTCACTATGAGTCATGGGGGGCTATGTTACACGAAGGTGCTGAGTCACCAGGGTTAGGGTTGTAGGAAGATGCCTATAAAAAAGGGCCTGGTTCCAACCAAGAGATAGGCCACGAACCATCTCTCCTCCACCTCCGGCGATTGAAATCTCAACACCACGGGAAATCATCGTCACTATCCCCCACCCACCTCTCTTCCCCCATCATGGCTGCTGCCTAGGGGTTGACGTTAAGCCATCTACCCTCCTCTCCTGGGGCACGCCTGCCTCCCCTCCTTGGGGTTCTTGTTCCCGTTCATCGTTGACACCCGCTCATGAAGTTCGGTTCTCCCCCTTGCCCCGCACTTCCTTCGCACCTCGCTTAGGATTTTGCACGGTCGGAAAGCTTCTCGCTTCGTTCACGGTCGGTGTTACGGTGTCGGACTCTCGGTCAAAGTAGGCCCCGGCTTGCTGGGCTTGTACCTCTGATGGGGAAAGCCTCGGTTAGTAACATCACGGTCTCGTCCCAGTCTCGTCGTCGTCCCAAAAGCCCTTGCTATGGCCCGTTTGTCGGTTGTGGCTAGCCCG
>Ga0307509_10005408_pt1 | contig 17774 bp, 23 predicted proteins | sample 10_EM_MG_FD_202245 | JGI IMG/M metagenome (GOLD analysis project Ga0307509, IMG submission 202245) | Populus trichocarpa ectomycorrhiza microbial communities from riparian zone in the Pacific Northwest, United States - 10_EM | ecosystem: Host-associated > Plants > Roots > Unclassified | place...
GACACTTGTACCAACTCATGTCTACCGGTAGTATACTAAGTATACTGGCCTATCCTCAATATGGTTACCACTTGGTATGCCATACGGGCTTGAGTCTAGTCCACTGTAGCTACCTATCTGTAGGGTTGTTACAGCCCCGCACATGTTTTTGCACCTCGCTTGGCATTTGCCAGGTCATAAAGCTTCTCGCTTCGTGCACGATCGGAGTTACAGTGTGCCGACCCTCGGTCGAAGTAAGCCTGGCCTTGCTGGGCTTGTACCTCTGATGGGGAAAGCCTCGGTCAGTAACTTTACCGTCCCGCCAGGGTACTGTCTCGTCCCAAAAGGCCTTGCTATGGCCTGTTTGTTGTTTGTGGCTAGCTTGCTCGCGATCCTTCCTTCTGCATCCTCCGGGTTCTGTCCGCTCACACGGTTACTGCTACTGCAGCTGGCACCTTACTGCCACTTCATCCTCCCCGATTGTTGGTCTACTCCTCCGTTATGCCTAGTTCTTGTATTACACTACCTCGATTCCTGGTGGGCAACCCCTTGGATCGATGTAATTACAGACGCGACCATCCGTCTATGGCTCCAAATGTTGGACAACCGGTCCAGGGGTTTTCTCTCATCACAGTCATCACACATCCTCCCGCTCAGGCCACGTCCAGCCTTCGCGAGCCAATCCTTGCTTTAGTTTTCAGGGGAGCCTGCGGAAGGGTTTGGGTGCCGCTCCTGTACCCATCTATTAACTGTTTCCTTACATGTCTGAGGTATATTGTCTCAGGTGCCCGGCGAAGGGGATTTTCCTTATAGATTCGGGGTGCTTGATTTTACCCATGAAGCGGTCAAGCGGGCGGTTCTTTGGGATTAAGGGTTTTCTTTACGCCTTAGCTTGGGCTGCATGCTAGTTCTTGTACCTTAACAATGAATACATGATATAAAAAAAAGAAAAAAAAGGAAAGAAAAAAACCAACCAAGAGATAGCCACGAACCATCTCCTCTCCACCTCCGCAGATTGAAATTTCAACACTACGAGAAATCATCGTCACTTTTCCCCACCCATCTCTCTTCTCTCCCAATGGCTACTGCCTTAGTGTTGACATTAACCCACCTTCTCTCATCCTCTGAGGCCTGTCAGACTTCCCTCCTTAGGCTTCTCGTTCTTGTTTATCGTTGACACCCGCTCATGAAGTTTGGTTCTCCCACTTACCCCACACTTCCTTAGCAACTCGCAGAGAGACTGGCACGGTAGGAAAGGTTCTCGCCTTATTCACGGTGCGCGTTACGGGGCCGGACTCCCGGTCGAAGTAGGTCTCGGCCTGCTGGGCTTGTACCTCTGATGCAGAAAGCCTGAGTTAGGAACATCTCGCTCAGGCCTGAGTCTCGTCGTGGTCCTACAAAGTCGTTTTATGGCCTGTTAGTCGGTTCTGGCTACCCTCTTCGCGATCATTCTCTCTCCCACCTCGTGGCTCTGTCCGCTTGCACCGTTACTGCTACAGGAGTGGCACATTACTGTTTGATCTTCATCTCTTACCGTGAGACCCCTCCTCGGTTACGCCGAGTTGTTTTATTGCACTACCTCGGGGCCTGGTGTCCTACGGCTTGGATCGATGGAATGACGGGCCCAAACGTATGGTCACCTATACCAGCCCCTAAGTCCAGTGGTTTTGTCATGTCCTGATGGTCATCTATCCTCCATGCCACCGCGATGGCTTTCATTCTTGTTTCATTTGTTTAGGGGAGCCTGTGGAAGGGTTTGGGTCTCTCTCCTGTACCTCTCAATTAATTCTTTCCTTACGTGTCTGAGGAATTATTGTCCTAGGTACTAGGCGAAGGGGATTTTGCTTATAGATTCGGGGTGTTTGAGTGTTCCCTTGAAGACGTGAATCGGGCCGTTGTTCCAGTTAAAGTTTTCTTTACGCTATCTCTAGCGTGCCATGCGAGTTCTTGTACAATTAACAATGAATACACAATATAAAAAAAAGAAAAAAAAAGAAAACCGATCAAGAGATAGCATGAACCATCTCTTCTACACCTCTAGCGATTGAAATCTCAACACTATGAGAAATCAACCTCGGGTGGTATCCCTCTCCCCTAGTCTGATGGCCTCGTTGCCTAGACGGTGAAGCTCCTCCCATCCGCCGCTCCCCAGTGGCCCCTTCTGATGGCACTGAATATGGGCAGCCTTTGTCTCTAGGGTTATGGTTACGCTCCTCATCCTCTTCCCCGAACCTGGTTTGTGGCCCTTCGCTTAGGATTTCCGATGGCCCGGTACTGTCGGAACTTGTCAGCACACGGCTGTTAGTCTCGCGTTATTGGTGAAGTAGTTGCCCTGCTGGCACTGCTCGCTGGTATTGCACATCCTCTTTGGAAACATTTCGGGATGGTCATCATAGAACAAATGCTGATCCGGTTTTGGTCGGTCACGTTTGCACTTCCCGTCGTTCCTGTCCCTTCCGCCATTCCACTTCTCAGTTACTTGGCTAGCCCTCTACTGTGTCAATTCTGCCGCTACGCCTCCTGCCGCCCGCCCTCCTGGCCTCTGTACCCTGCCGATCGCCTGGCTTGACAATCGTGGCTGGATGCGCAGAGGTCTGCCCTTTACCGTCGGGGTTTCATGCCTTCTGTCTCTGTACTCGCAGGGCCGGGACATGCAACACCCCCCCACCGTCTTTAATGTTCGTTACCGGGTGGGGCGGGACGGGTTCTCACTCGCCAGACCCCGTCCTTACACTGGGCCGGGGGAGGGTATTTTTCTCGTGATCCCCGGCCGGCCCCCGTCCGTGGCCGACCCATACTCATTCCCTGGACAGGGCCCCGTTTGTTACCACATTTTTTTAATGGGGTATGCATGGAGCGGAGGCCTGAGCGGGGATAGGGGCAGGGAATGCCGAAAAAGACACCCTACCCCAGGACGTTGAGAGGGGCGGGGTGGGGAAAAGGGCCGCAGGCACGTGTTTTTTGAGTTCCTGTTCGCCCCGTAACGAACTCTAACTGTGTTTCTGGCGGACTCGGGGATCAACTTCATCCTGCTACACACTCTCATAAGTGCTGTCTCAGATACCGATCTCCCTCGGGGGTTTGCGCACGCCTCGGCTTCGCGGTCTACATGGCCCAGGTACATCTACCTCTTGTATGTGGGGCCGTCCTATGTCTTTGTCCTGCTGCCTCCTGGGCGCCTACCTCATCTTGAGGACTGGGGTTAGTGGTTGGGCTATGCCTCGGTTGAGTACAGGTTTGGGCTTATGTGTATTTCCTTTCCAGATGGGCATGAGGTTTTCCTTGTTTTGCCAGTTTGTTTGTTCACTGTCAGGGGGTTCTTTCATTGGGTTGCATGTCTCGGGAGGTTTATTGGTTTGTTGAATTCAGGCCTGTGCTTTCCTTGTAGTTTCTACCCTCAGTACCGAGCTTTACTTTCACCTCCACTCAAAGTGGTTAACGGGTTGGGCAGGGTCAGAGTGCTTTAGCCAGGAGAAGTGGGAAGGTCTGTAGTTGGAGGTTTTTTGTCTACATAGCTAGCGCTGATGTAACCGTTGTACCTTAAACAAATATAAAAAGGGAGATAAATAAAAAAACAAAAGAAAAACCAACCAAAAGATAGGGGCAAGAGGTGAACAATGCCCCACTCATTCCCCTTTTTCCTCTGAAGACTCTCCCAATTGTTCTCCCAATCCTGAGGCCCGACACAGGGTGCGAACCTCGCGTCCCAAGTGAGATATCGGCTGCCCTCCACAGGTGCTTCTCATCCTACGCTCTGTCACCGGATACGATCCCCTACTCTGTATGCAATAGGGCTCCCCTCACGGCACTTCAACTCCTGACCCACCTCCTAGGCCCACTCAGGAAATTCAGCTATCATCCAGTCTCCATGAAAAAGGGAAACAGTATCGTACTTGATAAGCCGTGCAAGCCCTACTGGGACTTACCTGCATCATTTAGGGCTAGCCTGCTCCGCCAGACTTTCTCCACGATCCGGGAGAGGGTTATTGCATCCCGTCTCTCCTTGGTTGCCATGTCACTGTACCTTGTGCATTACAAACAGTGCGGCTGCCTTCCTGCCCTCTCCTCATTTGACCCTGCTCTCTTACTGGTGAACACAGTCAGGACTCTTCAATTCCCTAGTCTCAAGGTCTCCACCCTTTTCCTAAACATGAAAGGAAGCTTTGACAATGTTAATGTCTCCATCCTATGTTCCTCCCTGAAGAAAGCGGCAGTCCCTAACTACGCAGTCGCCTGGATTGGCTCGTTCCCCTCCCAGAGGACGAGCTGCCTACTGTTTCAAGGATCGCTTAATACATTCTCCGCAGTCCAAGTGGGCCCCCAACAAGGCTCCCCAATATCCCCACCTATGTTCGTCATTAGTGTGGCCTCTCTTCATATTGACCCTGCACAAAGACTTTCCCTATCCTATATTGACCACTTCGCGTTGTCAGCAGCATCAGCATCATATCGGGGGAACGTCAGTACCCTGCAGTGAGGATTCAGAGAGATCAGGGCCCGTGCTAGGGCTCGTAAGGTAGGCTCTAATGTTCCCAAGCACAAACTCAGCCAATGGAGGACTCGTCTTCAGAGAGACCCTCCTGGTGCCACCTCCCCACCCCCAATATGCCTGGACGGCCAGATCTTTCCTCCTCTTCCATTTGTCATATGGCTTGGGTACTGGTTCACTTCTAACCTGGTTTCATCAGCACACTTCTCCAAGCGACTAAGCTGGCTAGCGATGTTACTGCTCCTCCCCAACCTCCTATATGGGGCCGACATCATGGTCTCCAGCAGATACATGCTTACAAAGATGGATGTCTACTGGTGCCCATTCTCACGCTGGGTGTCGAATTGCTTCACGTCAACCCCTATACCTATATTGTTAGCACAGACCTGCATCCGCCGCCTATAAGCTATTATCCCTCATAAGCGTCCAATGGCCGCTCTAAGGGTGGTTTGCGCTGCATCCGCGATCAACCCTGCGGTGGGCCGTCTCTGCCCCACCTTCCTCTTCCTACTCAAGCACAGGGCACTGGACGCCCACAGCGAACTCTGCACCTGTCTTTCCCCCTATGTAATGCCACTCTCCTGGAAGACCAATCGTCCACACTCAAAAGTGAGGTCTGATTTCACCGTAGATAAGCCCGCCAACCTTGCACCCACCATCCTTGGATCCCTCTCCTTCGCACACCAGGCCAATGCTACTCTCCTCCTAGAGCACACCACACTTGTAAAATGTGTACATGTTCCGGTAACCGTATACAGCAGCAGGCAGTGCAGGATCTCCTATGTTCAGTTTATTTCTATTTGGTTTATTTGATTTGATTTCAGCTTTGCCAGTGTCTCAGAGTCAGATAGTCTATGCTATCGTATTGCTATTGTTAGTTTGCTTTGCTGGAAGTTTATATTTAGGATTCCAGGTATAGAATGGTCATGTAAGAGGCTGAGTTATGTTTCTTTCTTTAGTCATGCAGGATTACAGGATTCTGGTATGTGCGCAGCTACTGTAATGATGGTGATGGCAGGAAGGCTTTTGCTTTTGGGTTTTGTATTCAAACCAGTTTTCTGGTTACCAGAAGACTGCCGACTTGTACCGACCCTCAGTCTAAGAATACACTTGGTTGAACGGCAATCCCTGAGTGCTAGTTGTCCTTCAACTATCATCTCTTACTTCCGGTCCCCTGAAGCATCCCTTAGCACCCGCGCTAGCAGGTCTATTGCCGGTCCTATTGTATTATGGTTAGACAGGAATAAACCTGTTACATCTTTTTGCCTACAGCAGGTGAAAACCCTTTGTGCTCAGGATTGGGAACAACCTGGTAGGATTGATCACCCTCCCAGTATCTTGATAACTCGTTAGAAGCAGGAGCGGCAGGGAAAGGTACTCCCACCTCAGGTGCTACATTCACAATAGAAGAACGCAGGAGCAGAAGCGTTACCTGGTCGGGTAGGGCCTACAATCGTCGCTCAGCAGAACCTACAGATGATATCCCAGAACCAACCACACAGGAACAAACCCGTGGGCCCACGCCAGGCTCAGCCGATACACCAGCAAGAACCAGTCACCTCCGCCCAGGAGATCTAGATACAGATTCAGACGAAGACCACGACATCACAGCTGAAGAAGCCATTCAAAGAGAAGCCCGGCGGCTTGCGGACAGAGCAGCAGCACGTGCAGCAGCTCATAAAACTTGAGAAACTGAACGCCCGCGAGAACTCCCCTACACAAGCATGTGGCGAGCACCTAGCATTCTATGAGTTTTCAGAAGTCAGACACCTACTAGAGCGTCCACCAGAGAGCATAGAGCGCAATCACTACCCGGCACATTCATCCCAGACACAACAGAAAGATACTCAAGATCAAGGAGTGGAAGACAGCCCCCTTAACGACCATATCCACCACCTCCAGACCCAGACCCACCTACAGGCACCATGGCAGATCCAGGGCCGGCCAGGTTGCCCCCTCCCAAGCTCCTCAAGTGACCTATGTTTCGCGGGGAAGGAGATGACCTGAAGCCAGACAAACTCAAGCGATGGCTTAGAACAGTCCAGTAGTACCTGGCGAGATCAGGATTAAATGACGACTCCCCTGGAGTGGCGGACTACTTTGGCGCTTACACAGATGGCAAGGCGAATAACCCATCTCAGACGCTAGATAGAGAAGTAGCGGACCTCAACCTTGCACAGTTAACACAATGCCTTCAGCAGCTATTCGAAGTCTCTACAACCACCAATGACATCTACCACAAGTGGCAGAATGTCCGCCAGACAGCTGGAGGACATCCAGTACGCATAACTAAGATAGCAGGAGAGCTGGCGGACCTGAAAGGATCCATCCCAGCGCGATCGATCTCAGACTATGCACAGAAGCAGCGATTTCTCGATGCTATGGACTCTAGACTATACTGTAATGTTGAGCCCCAGCTCAGACCAGAAGACACCTGAGACCAAATGGTAGCCGTGGCAGAACGCTATGACACTACCATGTAGAGAACTGGCGGCTACAAAGGCAGCGATACAAACCAGACATCTAGCAGCAAACCCCCTACACCAAAGAAAGCGAATACCTACCACAAGCCCTCGACCACATCAACGCTCAGGATTACAGGCAAGCGAAAGGTCCCGGCCAACCAGAGGACCTATACCAAGTCCACCAAGCCGAGTAAGCCTGAAATGGATCACCGCCAGGCAGAAAGACCCTGCTTCTACTGTGACGAGAGTGGACACGTGGCAAATGAATGCCCATAGAAAGAAGTAAAGACCAACCATGTTTTTTCCTCTCAGAAGACAATCCAGACAGCAGCGAAGGCGAATATGAGCCTGATACAGACAGCACAGAGGAGGTAGATGGCAGCGGCTCTGTCAGCACTTACAAGACTACAGTAGACACGCCAAAAGACCGGCCATTCCAGGCACTCGAATTCACTATCAACATAAATGGCAAACCCGCCAGTGCCCTCGCAGATACAGGTACCATTTAAAGTGAATAGGCTACCAGCGGTAGAGAGTATTGCGATCCTTGTTCTTTTCTGTGCTGCCAGCAGCGTCCTATATATACACAAAACTCTCATACAGGAAATACTCTTCTTTGCAATCATTCACCCATCTTCCATCATCCTCCCTTCTTTCCACATCCTTAATCGTCTAACATCTTCCATCACCCAATCCCTTGATCCTTTTCAACTACTTACAGAGTTTTCCTAGTTTCTTCATCTCGAACCTTCCTGACACCTCTCCTCGTTTCACTAACACTATAGTGTGACTTTCCGTTGTTCTATCTTCCCACTAACCTTAGCTTCAAACCTAACCATTTCCCCAAACATGCCATTGCTTCACCTTCCATAGTTTCCAACAATCTCCAAACGAAAACTCTCCTTATCCTAACCTCCGGTGTAGTGACAGTGTCGCATATATGGAACCTTTGTGAATATTCTAACACCATTAGCAGTACCCTGATATCCAACAAATTCGTCACAACACACAACATTCCCTATACAGCTAGGAAGACTTCCGTCACTCTTAAGATGACAGTTAAAGGATCGGGATCAGCTAGCAACTTCGCGGTTGAGGTTATGTTTCAGCTATGCAAGATGAGAGTCGACAAGGTGCCTATGCTGGTCACACCAGTATCGGACTATGATATCCTCATCAGTATGGACGATCTCATAAGGCCAGGAGCGGTCATGGACTGCCAAAAGAACAGCATCTATTTCTCTAAGTACAAGGTCAGAGTTACCTGTGACGGAAAGTCTAGAGAGTCTACATCAGCCATAACAAAGCCACAGGAAGTACCAGACTTCCTGGCGATGTTTCCTAAGGTATTTGTCATAAAGGGACCTGAGGAACTACCTCCAGTATGCAAGATTATTCATAGAATAAGCCTCATAGACCCGAAGAGGCTTTTGAAGACACCCAGATTCAAAGCGCCACACGCCCTAATGACCAAATACAAGGCATGGATCAACAAGCAGATAATCGCTGGTATCCTCCATAGGACCAGTGTGCCCAGAGGAGCCAGCATGTTGGTGGAAGCAAAAAGCCATGGCAGAATCCACCCCTTGGTAGACCTCTGCTTCAGGAATGATAACACCCAGGCTGATCACACAAGGACCCCAGAACAGAACAATATATTAAATATGGTAGCCGGAGGACGATACCGCAGCAAGATAGATCGCGGTGACGCATATTTCCAGACAAGAGTAGACACCGGTGATGTCAAGTCCAACACTATCATGATACCCTTCTGGGGCTTTAACAGCTAGGTCATGATGCAAGGAGATATGAATGCTCCCGGAACCTTTGTAAGGACAATGGAAGACCTATTCCATGACGAATTAGGCAAGAACATACGGGTCTACATTCACGATATTTTTGTTTTCAGTAATACCTTTGAAGAGCATGTTAAGGACATTACGCACGCCTGCAGTAAGCTGCAGAACGGCTGCTATTATGCCAACTCAAAGGAAAGTGTTTTCTTTGCTACTAAACTCGATATCCTAGGCCATATGATAGACCATGATGGCATCCACCCTGCACCAGAGAAGATCAGGACCATAATGGACTGGACAAGACCAGAGAACCAGAAAGAACTCCAGCGATTCAATGGAATGGTTAATTATATCTCGCAGTTCATTCCCCATATCGCGACCATCACAGCTCCACTCACAGAGCTGAGTGGGAACGCTGAATAGCTATGGACGGATCTGCAGGAAGCAGCCTTCGAAGTGGTCAAGCGAGCTGCAGATAAGCACAAAGTCCTTAGACTGATCGACTATAATAAGACAGATATGATATGGCTTTTTACCCATGTATCACCTACAGGTACGGGCGCTTGGATAGGCCAAGGACCAACCCCAGATGCAGCCAGACCTGCAGCGTTCCACAGCAGGAATCTGACGACATCACAAAAAGACTACCCCACACACCAACAGGAAACACTCTCAATTATTGAGGCTATAGAAGCTTTCGCTCCCCGTGTGCTAGAAAGGCAATTTACACTTGTTACAGACCACGAGAGTCTCACTAAACTCATGACACAGAAGAATGTCAATGGACGACAGCAGAGATGGCTAACGCACATCTGTCGCTCAGATTTTAAAATAGAATACCAGCCAGGAGCGAAGGATTTCCTAGCAGACTACCTATCAAGAATCCATGAGGGAACCCCAGGGCCATTAGATATAAGTCTCAAAGACCCCACTATTGATTATAACAGCCTTGAGCTACCTGACCCTCCTTAACCCCTACAAATCAACACAAGCTACGCCTCCTCTACCGACTTTTAGCATAGAATCAGACAACGCCATGTATCACTCAGGCGAAGCTCAGGCCTCTCCCACACTTACCAGTAGCGATTGTATCAATCGTGCCACCCTGAATACCTCAGGGACGAGATTACCAGCAATGGAGTAACCTGCTCCCAGAAGCGCAAGCCCTCGGCCTCCTCACCTGCTACATCCAGTGCACCCAGTAACGATAGTAGAATCTCGATTGGAAACTCTTGGGGTAATGATAGAACTCTCACAATCACTATTGAAATGGAACGACACCACTCAGAAATGAGCTGGATGTCATGCACGCATGACCAATGTGAAATACATAAGTACGATAAGGAAGGCGCGAGCTACTGGCCCATGGACCCTAAGGTCCAGAAGCAGAGCAAGAAAGCAAAAAGAAAGGAGAAGAATAGGACTTCAACATCGAATACAACCCTTGAAGAAGGCTAGGCCTCGCTACTCAATATCACATGCCTCTCAGAGAACCTACCACCCTTCCGCATGAAGAATACTATCCTGGCTACACCTCCGATGGCCTCGCAGGCTCTCAGTCCCATTTACAGCCAGGCAGGTTACAACTCCGATGAGGCTACCAATGCTAACCAATTCCTGAGCACCCTACACTCTCATCTTATGGGAATCCTCGCCCAGCGAGTCAGAGAAGCCCAAGAAACCGATGCCCTCTACACCAGAGTCAAGCAAACTGACAAGAAATTGCACTCTTGCATTCGCGATGGCCTCCTACTTGCCCAGAACACCAATGGGGACGAAAGCCTTTATATACCGGTAGGACCTCTTGAGAAAGGAGTATCCCTATGGGATTTCATCCTCAAGACCGTCCATGAAGGCCTCAGACATTTCTCATCCTACAAATGCTAGTCCTATGGGGCTTGCTTCTTCTGGTGGCCACAGATGCGCCAGGACTTTTTCCTATACAGCCGGTCATCAGATAAGTGCCAGATTAACAATGAGCCACCACCCTACCCTATGGCCGATCCCTTACCCTCCCTGAGCCTGACGAAGCCTACCAATGCCTAGCCATTGACTTCGCCGGCCCTTTTAACAAATCCGATGGATATACATCTATCATGGGAATCATGGACCGCTTTACCTCCTACACGCATCTCACCCCCATCAAGCACGCCGCTCCCTCTGAGAAGATCTTTAAAAAACTCAACAGCACTATCTTCGATGTCCATGGTCTCCCTCTCAGCATTGTCCTTGACCAGGCCTCTCGCCTTACCTCTAAGTTTTGGTCACAAATGATGAAGTCCCATGGTATCCAGGTTTGGATAGCGACCCAATACCAACACCAAACAAATGGCCAGGTTGAGGGAAGGATTCGCACCCTCAAACAGCTAATGAGGAACTTCGTTAACCCCGGACAGAACAACTGGTCCAGCCCCCTCCCTGCTATTGCAACAGGCATGAACGGCGCCCCCCATGAATCCCTAGTCATCTCGCCATACCATGCCCTCTATGGACACCCCTGGAAGATATTCAGCCCTGTCCAGAGATCTGCCAGCAAGGTACCAGCTGTGGACGATATCCTAAATGCCCATGAAGCAACGCGAATCGAAGTACACATGGCGAGAAAGCATGCTCCATTCCACCAGACTGTCCAAGCAGACAAACGCCGCAAACCCCTAACGGAACCCATCAAGAATGGGAGCAGAGTTCTCGTCAGAGGCCGCTCTTATACCTCCTGCCATGTACGATCCAAGAAGCTAGAACCACGCTTGTTCCGACCCTTGAAGGTCCTCGAACATCTACCTGATACAGACAACTACAAACTACACCTCCCGCACAGAATGGCCTACCAGAAACCCTACTTCCACGTTTCCTCCCTTAAGGAATACAGAGAGAACGACCCCGATAGATTCTAGTCCCGCAGAATGGACAAGCCAGCATCCATCCTAATCAACAACGCAGAAAAGTGGGAAGGAGAGCAGATACTCGACTACCACTACCAGAACAACAGACACGAATTCCTGGTTCACTGGAAAGGCTATGAGCGAGCTGACGACTCCAGGGAACCTATCGAGAATCTCGACCACTCCCTGGAACTGATACAGGAATACTGGGACGCTAACCACCCAGCAGAACCAACGCTCCAGATTACCTCCCACTACATTAAAGCTTCCTGGGAACCTATGGAAGTTTCCTCCACACCCTGCACCGCAAACGATTGCCCAGAAGACTTCTGGGAACCCTATGATCACGAGGAATATTATTCTAGCAACTCTGAGCAGGACTATTTCCCCCCAGATGACGACAGCCTCCTATGGTACACAAACGAGACCGCTGAGGCCAGCGACGACTTTGGAATGATTGTTAATTTTTCAGAATAAGGCAATGTAACATGGGTACAAGTTCCGGTAACGGTACACAGGAGCGGGCTGTGCTGGATCTTCTATGTTTACTTGATTTATATTTGGTTTATTTGATTTGTTTTCAGCTCCGCCACTGTCTCTGAGTCAGATAGGCTATGCTATCGTATTACTATTGTTAGTTTGCTTCGTTGGAAGTTTATAATTAGGATTCCGGGTACCAAATGGTCATGTAAGAGGCTGAGTTATGTTTCTTTCTTTGGTCTTGCAGGATTACACGATTCCTGTATTTGCACAGCTACTGGTAATGATGGTGATTGCAGGAAGGCTATCGCTCTTGGGTTTTGTATTTAAACCAGTCTCCTGGCTAGCAGGAGACAGCAGACTTCGACAGACCTTCAGTCTAAGAATACCCTTGGTTGAACGGCAATCCCTGAGTCCTATTTGTCCTTCAACAATTATCTCTTACTTCCAGTCCCCTGAAGCCTCCCTTAGCACCAGTGCTAGCAGGTCTATGGCCGGTTCTATTGTATTTTCGTTAGACATGAATAAACCTGTTACACCTGGTAAATGACGATTTCTATTCGTCTCCTTCTTTTATTCTGACGTTATGGCATGCATCCTTCATGTCCAGCTTGGTGTAGTATTTGGCGGTTCTTGGCCTGTCCAATGCTTCCCCTATTAGCAGTAGGGGGTATCTGTCTTTCTTGGTGACATAGTTGCGTGTCCAGTAGCCGACACACAGTCGGAGCTTTCTATCCTTCTTTTTCACAACCCTTATAGGAGATCCCCCCTCACAGTATGTTTCTCATATCCATCATCCTTCTTCATTTGGCTTGATGGAGTTCCCGAGTTCTTCCAGTTCGTCGTGAAAGACTGCATATATCTTTTTGACTGGTAGTCCTTGTCCTTCTTCGCGTTTGATGTCCAGGTCCACTCCTGGTCGGTGAGGGGGTAGCTTTGTTTTTTCTTCTTCTTCGAATACATCCATGTATCCATGCTATTCTGAAGGTACCATCTCCTCAAGCTTTCTTTTCTTTTGATATTTTCCGCTTTTGATGGCTTGTTCAGTGCTAATATTGACTGATTCAAGGCATATGCCTCCTTCTATTTGCTTGTATTTGAGTATCTCTATGGTCGTGTCCGGTCTTCAAGAAATCCTTCAAAAGGCTTTGGCACTGATCTCGCAGATATGTGTTTTGGAAGTGCCTGGGCTTCCGAATCGTTGTCGACCTCTGGCGGTTTTTCCCAACGTAGGGACTTTATAGCAGACGCTTTCGACTGTTGTTTCTGTGATAAGTTGTGCGATTCGGTCGCCATTTTGGATTCGATCATCCTGGTTGCTCATGTTGGCTAGTACCCCTTTGATTTTGCCGGTATAGTCGGAGTCGATTACACCTGCATTGACAGCAATCTGATGTTTAACTGCCATGCCGCTTTGTGGTGCTATCCTTCTCTAGGTACATCTTGGGAGTAAGAATGATATTCTGGTTTTAACAAGTTCTTGTCTGTGGGCCGGGATAGTCCATTCTTGGTTAGCGTATAAGTCATGTCCTGCCGCTCGTGCCAATCCTCGAGTTGGTATCTTTGATTGAGGTTCAAGTTTCATAACTTGGATCCACTGATATTTCTGGGTTTGAGCTGCACCGAACTCAACCTTCAAGTTCTCTTCTCGCGCCTCGTCCCCTGGTATTGCGTATACCGTTGGTGATTCAGTTAAACACCATGTTCTATATCGTTCTCTTTTGAAGGTGATCTTTCCTTAGCCCCAGTTGATTCGGGAACAGTGTTGCTTTAACCATGGCATCCCGAGGATAACCTCATGGTTGGATAGTCTTGCCACTTGCCAGGTCACTAATTCCGTATTGCTACCAATCTCCATAGGTACTTTCGCTGTATTGGTAATTCGTCCCATAACGCTAGGGAGACCATCCGCTAGGCAACCTTCTCCTATCGTCTTTGCTTGTGTGGTTGTGATATTGTATTTTCTGCATAACCCTTTGTCGATAAAGTCCTCAGTTAGGCCCGAGTCAATCATCACATTGATCGTGACTTGTCCTTTCGTGCCATGTAGTCGTATCTGGACCATAATATAATCGTTCTCGTTGTCTAATATTTCCGCGTTGTTCAGTCCTGCGTAAAGGTTCCTCACCTCAATAAGCTTTGGTTTGGTCGTATCTCTCAGAACATTGCTTATTAGGGACTTTCATCATTTCCCAATTCCTCTCTGGCTTCTTTTTTCATATTCATATGTCATGCCTTAGCTCGGAGCCTCCATTGCTTCTTGTTGTTGTTCCTCGGTTACCTGTTACCTCCTTCTTTGTTGTTAGCCTGTCTTCAGCATGTACCGGCTCGGTGTCCTGGTTTGGCGCATTTGAGGTATAGATTGTTTTTCATCCTTTGTTGGTATTCTTTGGCAGAGATATTGAATACAGGCCTCTTCCAGATAGCGTCCAATTCCATTGGATCGCCTGGATTGTCGTTCTGTGGTCGGCAGGTCCTGTTTTGATTCCTTGGGTTTCGTGGGGATATGGTTTTTTCTCTGCTGGTTACCTCGTGTCGCCTGAATTTGATGGATGCCATCTTGGTTTCCTTTTTAATGGCCCAATTCGCCACAAATTGTGGATCTTGTGAGTCAGATCCATCCATTCCCCACACGTCTTGGAGCTCTGGTCTGAATTCCCTCATTAGATGGTAAGTCAGGGTTGTATCATCCATCCCTGTCTGACTGGCGATTCGTCAATATGCGTTCCAGTATTCTGTTCCTCCTTTCGATCCTTGGACTATTCTTATAAGCTTCACTCTGGCCGCTCCTTGTTCATTGATTTCGCCAAATTGTCCTAGTAACTCTTCTTTGCAGTCATCCCAGCTGCTCCAGCTCACGTCTTGTGGTCTCTCGATATATAGTATAGCCCATTTCAATGCGTCTCCTCTTAATTGGCTTAGAGCGTAGACGATCTTGTCGTTGTCATATTCATTTTCCCATCCCACCCCGTTAAAGTAGACTGACAGTTGGGCCAGCCATCCTCTGAGTTGATCTCGTTCCCGGTGAAACATGCTTGCTTCCTTAATTTTGGGCTTTTGTGTGCTGCCGCCGCGTCCCGTTAAGGCTCCGATGATTTCTTTTACCTGTTTTAGGGTGCGATTGGGTAATGGAGGTGAGGCTATTCCTTTCTCTTTGGTGTCTGGATTTGGGTTAGCTGTGGACCCCATGGCTGTTCTTCTTCTAGATGCTGTGTCTGTCTCTTCCGAATCTGATTCTTCTTCTGAGCTATGAGTCTCAGAGTTTGCTGCTGGTGAGTGTTGAATGGACTCTGATAGGGCTTCTCCCACTCTGGCTAGGTCTATTTCTGCTTCAGTGAGGTCAATCTCCTGATCGACAGGTTGTGGAGCCGTGTTGTCGTTAGGTATTGCAATGTGACGCAACCAAATGTAACAATCCTATTGTTGAGCGAGAATGCAACATGTAACAACAGCCGTCTCGTATGTAAGCGAGTCTCTGATTTCAGCTCCAAGGGGTAGGAAGGTAATATATTTTCTGATAGTACAGAACTGGCTTGCTTGTCGTTGAGTGATCCGTCGTAGGATACTATCTCTTCGGATAGTAACATGGGTGGATTGTCGTCCTTGATAGAACTATCACATTAGTTCTATATTCGGGCAACCCGTCAATGAGACTATTAAAATAGCATCTGCGTTCTTTAAGTGTAGGCTCTGGTAGAGGAGGTGTGTGTGTAAAGAGATAAAGAGTAATTGTATTGCAACTTAAGTGTAGAAGAGTACTAAGATAGTTGCGTGAAGATCGTATCCCTTGGTGGTTTTTTTTTTACTTTTCTTTATTTTTATCTACCTTTTTATATTTGTTTTAAGGTACAACGGTCACGTCAGTGCTAGCTGTGTAGACAAAAAGCCTCCACCTACAGTCCTTCCTGCTTCTCCTGGCTAAAACCCTCTGCCCTGCCCAACCTGTTAACCACTTTGAGTACAGGTGGAAACAACGCTCGGTACTATGGGTAGAAACTACAAGGAAACCACAGCCCTGAATACAACAAACCAATAACCCTCTACAGACGGCAACCCAAAAGAAAGAAACCCCTGACAGTGAACTAACAAACTCGCAAAACAAGGAAGACCTCAAGCCTATCTAGAAAGGAAATACACTTAAGCCCAAACCTGTAGCCAACCCACCCATAGCCCAACAAGGAGCTCCATTCCTTCCAGAAGGGAGAGAAACTCAGGAGCCAGCAGGAGAAAGACATAGGACAGCACCACGCACTAGTCGTAGATGTACCTGGGCCATATAAACCTGGAAGCTGCGGCGTGCGCAACCCCAAAGGAAGATCGGAAACCAAGCCAGCACTCATGAGAGTATGTGGCAGGATGAAGTCAATCCCGAGTCCACCGGAAAAAAGGCGCAGAAGATGTATGTCCCCAAAAGGACAGACTCGGAGGCACAAGGCATGAAACCCCGACACAAGCAGAGACAACCACACATGCAGCCACAATCATCAAGCCAGGCGATCAGCAGGGCACAGAGGCTAGGATGATGAGTGGCAGGAGGCGTAGCTGCAGTATTGAAGCAGTAGGGTGCTAGCCAGCATAAGGGAGAAGTGGAAGGGCGGCAGAGACAGTAACAACAACAAGTATTAAGATGACCGACCGAAACGAGATGACGATCTTTCCCATGCCGACAGCGCCGAAACATTTCCCTGGAGGAGGTACCATACAAGTGGTCAGTACCACCAGGGTAACCACTTCACCGATAACCCAAGACGAACAGCCATGTGCTGACGAGTTACGAACATACCGGACCTTTACGAAAGCTAAGTGAGAGGCCACGAAGCAACTGCGGGGAAGAGGATGAGGAGAGTAACAGTAACCCCCTAGACAAAGGCTGCCCATAGACAGTGCCATCAGAAGAGGCCAGAGTGGAGAGGCGGACTGCGGGAGCTTCACCATTCTAGACAACGTGATCATGAGAAAAGGGGAGAGAGATACCCCCCGATGATCATTTCTCATGGTGGTAAGATTTCAAGTGCTGGAGGTGTAGGAGAGATGGTTCGTGCCTATCTCTTGGTCGGTTTTTTTTTCTTTCTCTTTTTTCTTTTTTTTATCACCTTTTTTATATTTGTTTAAGGTACAACAATGATGTCAACGCTAGCTATGTAGACAAAAAACCTCCGACTAATGGCCTTCCCGCTTCTTCTGGCAATAAAACCCTCTGACCGTGCCCAACCCGTTGACCACTTTGATTAGAGGTGGAAACAATGCTCGGTACTATGCGTAGAACCTTCAAGGAAGCCACAGCCCTGAATACAACGAACCAATAACCTCCTCAGAGGTGCAACCTAAAGAAAGAAACCCCTAACAGTGAACCAACAAACTCGCAAAATAAGGAAAACCTTAAGCCCATCTAGAAAGGAAATACACATAAGCCCAAACCTGTAGTCAACTCATCCACAGCTCAGCGACGAGCCACATTCCTTCCAGAAGGGGGAGGAACTCAGGAGCCAGCAGGACAAAGACATAGAATGGCACCACACACAAGAGGTAGATGTACCTGGGCCATATAAACCACAAACATCAGCAAAAATAATACCCTGCGTTCTGTGCGTCCTGTGCGTCTGACGCACCTGACGCCGGAACGCAAATCGCGAATCAGGACGCAACGTCGGATCGACGTTGCGTCCTGACTTTGCGTTACTTG
>Ga0307509_10005409_pt1 | contig 17774 bp, 12 predicted proteins | sample 10_EM_MG_FD_202245 | JGI IMG/M metagenome (GOLD analysis project Ga0307509, IMG submission 202245) | Populus trichocarpa ectomycorrhiza microbial communities from riparian zone in the Pacific Northwest, United States - 10_EM | ecosystem: Host-associated > Plants > Roots > Unclassified | place...
TTTGCGCGTCTGTAGTCGACGGCCGTCGACGGCCGTCCACCCCGTCTAGGACGGCGCCAAGGCAGTCCGTCTCGTCCTTCGTCGTCCTCACCCCGTCTTGGACGGACGGGACGACTGGATCTAGTGCTAATATACGTATATTATTATAAAAATTTAATAATAATAATAATATTATGGTATTTTTGACCAGGCTTTTTATGCCATACATACAATACATACATGCTCTAAAATTGTTAGCCATCATAGGTTAACCCTGAAGTGCCAACTGATGACTGGCTGAAAATAACATTTTGCCCTAAGATTATGCTGGGGATTTTTCTCCTGACCGGAATTTCTTTCTGTTATTCGTTAATGCAAACTCCAACAACTGAAACAAGAAAGTGGAAAAGATGGGTCGTATGAACTTCGTAGCCTGATTCTTTGCGGGGAAGTCATATTTCCTATTTTCAACATAGTTGTGCAATTGTACCTTACATTGGATATTTCGCGTTCATTTAAGAATCAAATAAAGTGCGTATGTTATAATATTATACGGTATTATACAAAATGGTATAAATACAATCTCATGCGCTAGTTGGAGCACCCTTCAATATCTGGTATGGTCAACCGCGGGGGAGTACTGTATCTCTGCCAATGAAGGGGCGAGTGAGGGGGCGTGAACCTGGGAAACAATGGATGGTTCTTTCCTGTATAGATAGTCGGGCACACCCCCCTAGTTTCTTTCTCGGTTAGCCTCGGTTGTTTCAACATCTCGATATCATAGAACTTAAATCGGTTCCTTCTGTGCAACCCCCCCGAGCTCTATTAGCCCCTGGGGGCCCCTGATTTGGTTCGATTAGCTCTTCCAAGTCTACTCGGTTCCACTCTTGCTGCGTATTAATGATGCAGCGACTGGGTCACTCCCCCGGGCCCTCCATTACTGTCGCGGCTAGCGGAAAGGCATTTGTTGGAGAGCTTCAATACCACACAAGCCCCCTACAAGCTATCGAAACCCAGTCCGGAGTCCTTGGCACCAGGAAGTTGCGAAATATTTCCAGAAGCACCGCTCCCGGCTGACTCAACATCTATAATAGTGTTAGAAGTTGGTCTTATTCTGGGGGGGGCGGAGTTCCCTCTCTTAATAAGGCCTGGAGCTTTCTTATTTGCCTTAGAAAATAGGGCCTTTGATGCACTTTTCGCCCATTCTCTATGTGGGGAGATTTGGACTGCCTGGCACATGCTCGATTTATTTGGGTTCTTATGCACAATATTAGAGTGGGTTGACCCGACTACCCTGCGCTGAATTGTTATTTTTGTGCCGGGTAGCGTGAGTGAATCCTGCAATTTCTTGTCTTATCATTGTTTGGGTGGTAGAGGGGACCGAGAGTATTCGGGAGAGTTCGCAAGGAGCGTGGGGGGGGGTTTGGGGGGTTAGATTGGTAACTTTTAGTAAAAATAATACTAAAAAGAGTTGGTTGGGATATAGAGTTGAGAGTAGGGGACGAGGTATGTTGTGATAGGTCAACACAAATGCGAGCGGCAAGACAAGTGTGAAGAGTTTGCACCTATAAGAAGAACCTTTCTTTATTGCCTCAGTATTCTGGTGGTTTCAGAGAGAGGTTATATTCGATTCTCAGTTGGTTTTGTGAGGCTTAGTGCTGGAGGGTTCCAGATATTCTGGCTAATTTCTGTCGACTGCTGCAAATGGCTTTTTGATAGTTTTTATAACCCGAATCCTTTTCTAGTGTTGGCTAGCTACAGGGCGGATTCGAGGACAAGGAAGCTTTGGAATATATCTAACCTAAAAGCATTCTGTAATTACCTGACTTGGAGTAAAATTTTAGGCCAAAACACTAAATTAGACTAGGCTCGGATTAGTTGCTATAGGGCTGAAGCGAGGAGAGGTGACACGGGGCCGATGCATCTCTGCTTGTTACTCCACTGACACATTTGTGGAATTGTTCTTCCGGGGGCGGTGGGGATCCGTCCCGTCGTCTTGTGGTTTCGGGGATCTTGAGGGCAGTTTCATCCTTGGAGATATCAATAACAAGGTGGGGGCTCTTAGGATCCCAAGAGTATGGCCTTCAGAACAGCCTCAGGCGTTATTGCTTTCGCGATTTGAGAAGGTCATATAAGATGGAAACTCCTGCGAAGGAGGTCATACTTTACCCGCACTTCGGGAGTTGTGCGGTTTTGTTACTGCAATCCTTACGGCAATACCGTGCCTTATTATCTAGTCAGATGAGGTTAATGCCGCTCGTGGAATCGCGATTGCGAAACCCTGATCTACTGTAGAACCTCAAGCAATTAGATCGTGTGCTACGTGATTCGAGTTTTCTCCTCTGGTGAGGTCTGGTATTTTTTGTTTTTTGCCCCCCCCACCCATCAGAGAGGCAAGGCGACACACCTTTTGCCGGGGGTTTCGCCCCTCTTCGAGAGGAGGAAGCCTTGCACTGCCTAGCACAGGGTCCAATCATTTAAGATTCTACAGTGGTGCCAGGATGACTGCTCTCTTGTGCGGGAATTTATTTGCTAAGACTAGAAACACATTCAGTGTAGTGTTTGGTTAGTCATGCGAGATAGACTGGGTTTAACACAGAGCTAGTGGAAATAGGACAGCTATCTGGAATAAAAACCAGTGCCAAGCAGAATACCGGTAAGGTTAGAGATTCCTCCGGTTATCTTCGGTTTTGAAGCTTGAAGATCATGGGCGCCAACTAGGGATTCGTATGATATATCCCTGTGAAATTATATAGGAGGCCTACCGAGCTTGAATTTCACTAGACCTTGCATTAGTTTTGTTAAACTTAAAAACTTGTGACAATGGACGAGTGGCCGGTTTTGGTTTTTTTAGCTCATTTGATAGTGCTGCGCTTGCTGGCTACTTTAAAACGGAATCACTGTGGACTGGAACATAATATGGCACGAAACATGTGGCAACTGTACTCGAGTACCGTAAAAACTCGAATAATTGAACCGTATGCTATGAAGTCCAGAATTTCCTTCTTTGGAACCGGGCAAAAAGCACAGTAGAGGCACAGCCCCTTTCCCCCTTCCGAGGCAGAAAAAAAAACAAAAATTTCTTGACCTTACTGAGAGAGGAAAGTCTAACGACATAGCACAGGGTTTCAATTATCCAAGCTTCTACGGTATGATACTCGTACATGCTTTAGGTTATTGTCCGTTAACAAAATTAATCGTACACAAACGATCCATGGCAACACAACTCTCCTCTCCCTAATATATAGTTTAAATAAAGATATTGAATCACCACCCCTCATTTTCAACACCACATAAAGATATTCCTATGGATCAAATATTAATTCCTACTATGTATTCTACTATGTACTTATATTTAATGTCTTTTTATTTTATTTTCGTGATAGTGGGGTTGGTGGGAGAGTGCTGTTGTCATGGCCAGAGCTTTTCCTGTTCGTTGATGTACGGTTAACTTTGTTAAAGCACAATACGAAGCAAGCTGTTCCCCGACAGTCGTTCCCTATCACTACACATTCCGGCTGAGGTGATATACCAGGGTGCGCAGGTGGGGATTCGAAACATTTCCGCCGATCCCATGCAAGCCTTCATGGTATGTTTTCTGGACTCATGGAGACACTCGAGTAGGCTGTACGGTAGGAGTCTTGACAATTGGGTCGGGTGTAGTGTCGTCAGAGTTGCCTCTTTGGTAAGGCTTGGTGCTTTTTCTTACTTTTTTTCCTATCACTAAGAGGGCTGAGCGGCTCGCCCCCCGCGATCATTTCCCCCTCCTTTCCAGAGTAGGGCAAGTTTCTACTCGAGTACAGGAGAAAGAAACTTTTAAGGGTGGGATTTCCCTCAAATAGTGGCCACCGGGCGCTCCCAGAGAGACTTTTGCCATCTGCCATTCATTTAAAGGAAATAACTACCAAGAACACGTGCTTCGAGGAAAGTCCCGAGGCACTCTTTATTTGACCTCATAGCGTAAGAAAGGATTTCATCAGGCTATACGGTATATCCAAGTTCCAGGCATAAAGGGCCAGGGTATTTGAGCCTGGGTTCAGTATGGGTGCTTAGATATGCATAAAGTCTCGGGTGCAAAATGAAAATTCGGAAAGAGTGGCGACCAATAGTCGCCTGCCACTGGTAAGACCTTTTCATAGCAGCCCTTATGATGTCAACCACGATATCATGAACCGCTATTCAATCCAGCCAAATATGTACAATTGTGAGTGAAACAAATTATTCCCCTTTTATGAACAACTATCCCCTTCTTTTGAAGACTTTCTGAAACGTTCCTCGCCTGAATGGTTGTTAAAGAAATTGGGGTTCACGATTGCTGATTTGAGATTATTAAAGCTGACATCACAATGGTTGCTATGAAAAAGTCTTGTTGGTGGTGGGTAATTATTGGTTACCACTCTTCCCGAAGCCTTAATTTGCGCCCGAGTAACTTGCCATACGAATTTTTGACTGTGTTCAGGTTTTTTATGCCTGGAACTTGCGCGCAGGCAATAGCTGTGTAAAGCCTTTTTTCCCGGCCTTCGTCGAGATAGGTGGCTGAGATTTAGGAAATTCGCTCCAAACGCCCGGGGAAAGTCACCTAATAAGGAGACTCGAAGCTCTCGGTGCTCAGTATATCCCCTGACAAGAGGTTACACAATAGCGAATTGTAAGGCTAGGCATAGGTATCCAATAAACATCTCGTTTCTCGCTCCTTGCTGAAACTAACTTATACTTTACTTATTGCACAATACCGGTATTAGGTACGATAGAATGAAGAGGGTTTCGGAGTTGCTAATTTAGTGGCAAACACAGGTTTTTACAATACGACGGAAAAACAAGTTTATGGACTGTAAGCTCAAGTGGTGATCAAAGCAATGCTGATGTATTTCTGCCGATTGCCCTGATTTCAGCTTGAAGATCCTTAATAGGGGGTTGAGTGGCAACAACCATTCAAGAAAAATAATAATACTTGGTATGGTAATATATCACTCTGCCACAACGTTGATACCGGTACTGGTACTCCACTCGTAAAATCAAACGATATTACAAGGCACTTGTGTCGGTAAAGTTCTCGTAACGCCTGAGGCATACCGTACCGTACTGTAGACTACTTGCACCTGTGGCGAGATTGGCCCCCTCAGCGAGATTTGTTCGCAACCACCAATCAGCATATCACAACTGACTTGGCATGGGCTTATTAAGGGAAATCTCGTTGAGGGGGCCGATCTCGCCACAGGTGCAATCAGTCTACTGTACTCGAGTAGAAACTCGAATATCACATTAATTGGCGGGAACCGGCAGACACTTTTGCGTTGAAATAAGAAGTGGGCAAGGTGAAACATACAAGTGCGTCAAAACTAGAGCCCTGAAGGCCTCAGTCCTAGCTATAAAGGCTTAACATATAGCGCTTATCGCCATTCCGAGGCAATAAAAACCTTATTTGAACGTGCTAACACCTGACGGTTCTCGCTATCATACCGGTAGCTGATGTGCATCGTGTGTCAAGTTATCTGGTCAACCACTTTAGACTACTAGTACTCGAGTAGAAAGGGAGCGAAAAACACCGTAGAAATAGAGCTCACCAGCTCTTCTGAGAGGCAAAAAAAAAAAGAAAACTCCGACGACAAGCGAACCTTTCGGTTACGGTACTCGAGTACCGTAAGAACTGGAATAATTGAACCTCGCGCTAAGACGTCTGAAATTCCCTCTCTTGGATAGGGGCTCGAGAGCACTGCGAAAACTGGCCCCCTCAGCCTCCGACTTAAGACAAAAAAATAAATAATCGTTGACCTTACCAGCATAGGCAACTCCAACGTCAAAAAGTTAGGTTTAATTATTCCAGTTCTTACGGTACTGTAAAAACTCGAAAAAGTCGGTATGCAGGTGCAAGGATTACGGCCAATCGCAGGGCAAATTTGTGGTCGGGCTCATTGTGCTGGACGATTACTCGTAGAGTGCGATAATCCTTGCGCTTGCATACCGACTTTTCCAGTTTTTACAGTATTCGGCTTTGTGCGGCAGGCATGTAGCTGTATCTTGGCGGTAACGATGGAGGGGTCTTAGAGCCAGCATTTTTGCTTCTACGACCCTGCCACATATCGCAGGTTCTGGGTAAACTCGACCCGCTGCTATTACCTGTATGGTAGTTACTATCTCCCGGAAAGGCGAATTAGCTACGGGGTTAGTCCTTAAGAGGAGCAGTGGTTACCTTAAGAAGCATGGTGGGGGTCGAGTTTACCCAGAATTTGATACCTAGGGTTAAAGGAACTTTCCGGCACCAGCGGGCAACGATTAAGGAAAGCGAGTTAATAATTTATAAATCCCGGTAGACAGAATATCGGTACACTGGCGCTTAAAGTGAGTGGCCCACGCTTCATGACTCAATAGGTGCGATCCAAGGCAGGATGTGCTAGGTGGAAGATACGGAGCACAGGACACTATATCGACATAGCTAGGAAGGATTTATGATATCGAAGCAATTGGCCCTCCCTTGACTCGTAATGGGGCGGCGTTTGCGACCACAACTGGCATTGCATGCCTCCCAGGCCCGGGCGAGAAGGCCAGTATATGTAATCGCGGTCGTGTTGCAAAGAGCAACTGACTCGGAGTGGGGGGGGGGTAACGAATAGGAAGGATACAGCGAACAGCCCACAAATTTTCGTGCTTGCCACTAGCTTTTCATGTGTTATTAGCTGTCTCCCTCTGCTCGCCGTCTTTACCATATGAAATCGCTCAATGTGGCGTGGTATAAATATTGGTGCTGTCAGAGCACCTTGCCCAACTAGCAAGATAAGTTAACTTGCATCCTTTCAACCACTCTTCGCCACTCTTCGTTTGATTCACAAATATTCGCTTCTAGCTTCCCACAAATTACGCCCATTTTTACTTCAGTTAATTCAGAGCACTATTAGGACTCAAAGAGCCTCAAATTTGAGAAATGAACACGGCTCAATCGGATTTGGTTGAGTGGTATAAACTCGAGACGGAATTCTTTCAGGATCACGTTAGACATACAAGATATGTGGAGAGAGGGGGAAATAGGTATAAGAAGGTGAAGGAGGATTGGAACGACTGTGGGGAGCTCGGCACGGGAGGTTTTGGTGTCGTCTATAAGCAGGTTCGGGGAACTACGGCTCATTATCGTGCGGTGAAGACGGTTGATAAGAGAAGGCTACCCCACGGCGTTGACTACTATAGGGAGCTCCTTATAATGGCCATATTGGCAAAGGTTTGTGTCCTTGTTCCCGAGGGGGTTGCTTTGTTGTTTAACGGTTAGCTGCTTTAGCATCCTCTATTGTTTGTGAAGTTCCTGGGATGGTTCGAAAAACCCGAAACTCTCTTTATTGCAATGGAATATCTCCCGGAAGGCGATCTTACCAAGCATCTCGGCTCGCCGCTACCCCAAGAGACCGTTAAAACTATTTCAAAGCAGGTGCTCGAGGGTCTCAAAGTAATGCATCAAAAGGGGATAGCTCACCGGGATCTAAAGCCTGCGGTATTATTCCTATCACTAAAATTTCCCCTTGATTATTTCGTATCGGAAAAATACTGACAAATGCGTAGAACATCTTTGTAGTTTCGATGTCCCCAGTCCGGGTCAAACTAGGGGATTTCGGAATATCAAAACGGATCCAGCCTGAAGCTGTCACAACCTTTAACACCCAGGTGGCAACCCAAATCTACGGCGCTCCCGAGGTTCTAGGGCTAGACTCTAGTAGTGAAACCTCAGTCTACACGAATTCTGTTGACATTTGGTCACTCGGATGTGTGATATATGAGTTACTTGCAGGGACACGGTTATTCGCCTCAGAAACTCAAGTATCTCGTTACTTCTTCGGGATATCGCCCTTTCCCGAGGATAAGCTAAAAGCGCTACCAACCCCAACAGACGATGTCGGAATTGCATTACTAAAGTCTATGCTCGAAATACAACCCGAGGATCGCCCTACCGTAGCGGATGCGTTGGGCAATGCATGGTTGATGGGCCTTGAGAGTGACGATGAAGATAGTGGAGACGATCAAGACGAAATGGCACAAAGTGGGAGCGAGGGAACTTGCAGCGGGGAGAGCGAAGGCAGACGAACTACTCGTGATGAACCGAAGCAAAGAAGGGGCCAAAGGAATTCGATTATCCGGGACGACTCAAAGAGCACTCTGGGGAATGTCGCATTAGGGGCGGAATCTGAAATTGACACTGATATGGTGATGCAAGGTGCTGAGGAAAAAACGGGCCCGCCGTATTCCACAAACATGTCCCCAAGGTAGCACCCCAGATACCGAATTCAACCTATGATAACTATGAAATGTGTTGCTAATGAGAACTGGTTGCTGAACCATAGACCTCCCGCAAGCGATCCCCCGACCCTAGACCCTTACCTCGATTCGCCGACAAGAATTCGGAACTGGCAAACCTACCCGAACCGGCAAGCCAGTTTGAGGTCAGACGATTCGGAAACTTCAGAGCATGAATCCTTGCGGACCTCCGGGCCTAATGCCAGTGGAGAGAATGGCGGGAGCTGGGGTGGCCCAACCGCGGGTCCTATGGGGGGTCTTAACGTCCGGAAAACCTCTAATGCTGGACGGAATCCTAACGCTGGTTGGAATCCAAACCAGAATCCTAACGCTGGCTGGAACCCTAACCAGAATCCTAACGCTGGCTGGAACCCTAATCAGAATCCTAATGTTAGTTGGAATTCTAACCAGAATCCTAATGCTGGCTGGAATCCTAACCAAAATCCTAACGCTGGTTGGAATCCCAACCAGAATCCCAACGCTGGCTCGAATCCTAACTGGAACCCTAATGTTAATTCGAATCCCAACCAAAATCCCAATCTCGGGTGGGTGCTTAAGTCTGGAGGGAATCCAAATGCTGGATGGAATCCCAATGCCGGAGGGAACCCTAATATGGGGTGGAACCCTAATGCCGGAGGGAATCGAAACCTCGGCCAAACCTATTAGTAGCCGAACATAGTTTAGTCTAAGGAAACGACATCAGCGACGGAAGTGAGGGGGGAGGGGGAGGGGTATATAGGAAACTGGAGGAGTACATATATCGCGCATCGCGGAGGATGGGATTATGGGGGGGCAGGGGGTGTGAAATATTGGGCTAGGTTTCAGAAAGATCAATCACGATTTCGCTGCTGCTGTACTTGTACCCAGTGTCGGATTCGGCCTTATAAAGCTAAAGAGGAACCCACTCTGCCGAGAGATTCTGGAACGTTGGTTGGGAAACTTGGGATTGCTTGGCCTGGGATATGTTTAAACGATTTTTCTAGATTTTAACAGTTGAAGCTATTTTTCTATGCAAGGAGACTGGGGTTGGAAGTTTTGGGGATAAACACTGGCTGGGTGTATTGGAAATTTGTTAGGCAAGTTTGTGCGGTGGCTTTTGTCTCTGGGGGGGTGGTTTTTTTTTGTCTGCCTTTAGCCATTTCATTGAAAATTTGATAAAAAAAAGTGTCATACCCTCGGGTCTCACTTCTTGAGGACTTTTGACGGATGGATTATTTAAATTTATTTTGCACTGAATAGAATACTGAATATAGTATTGGATTTGTCCCGCTGCGAGCCGCGAACCATTAAGCAATGTGCTAGGTGCGTTCTGTAGAGCATGGGTAAAGAAACACTAGACCTTACCAGAGGAGGCCGCTCGAACGACATAGCACACGATTCAATCAGTTGAGAACCCAGGATATCACCGGATTCTAGGGAATGGAGCACTTGTTTATTTCCCCCCCCACTCTGGCAATCCTAGGCTCTCTTCTCTACCAATACTTGGTTATGCGATAGTCTACAACAGTACGGGGACAAAAAGATTCGTCCGGGACCGATTTTTGCGCCAAATTTGACATTTTCAAACCGACAATTCCCCGACACTGCTTGCATGGAAACGCTTCGGGTGTTTCCTCCGGCCAGGGAGTGGCGGTCTATTCGAACCTCTGGGAGTAGAAGTTCAAGGAATCAAAGCTGCGCTTCCATTGTTTATGATTACATCAACCTGGGTGAAAGTGACCTAGATTTTTGTATGGGACTCCATACAAAAAGGTACATGGCAACCAATTCCTGATACTTAAACTCTCCGTCCTTTTGTCATATTTAAGAGTTTTGTAACATTCAATATATTATCTACGGATTTTCTAATACACAGCCAAATTTTTGTGGATTCTCATAGAAATTGTGGTCTGGGGGAGGGTGGCGAAGTCGGCTACTTTTGGTGCAAAATGGGTATCGGACGAATCTTTTTGTCCTAGTGCTGTAAAAACTGGAATATTCGAGTAGTGTGCTGTGTAATCAGAGTTGCCCCCTCTACCGGTAGTAAGGTTTGATGTTTTTTTGTTTTTTTTAAGTCTCTCAGAGGGGCTGAGCCGCTCTTTTGCTGTGTTTTTTTTGCCCCTTTTCTAAAGTAGGGAATTCTCGACGACATAGCACACGACTCGATCATTCCAGTTTTTACGGTAGGACAAGCCATTTGTCAGACATGGCACCCCTTGGAGAGTTCTACGACCTACTGGCACTGTGGAGAAAAATAATCATGATCGGAGAGCGGCCAGAAACACGAAAATGGGTTGGCTCTCAATCTCCATTTAGAACTCTAGGATCTCATGTTTTTCCGATCTAGAACCGAGGGTAAATTTATCAGTTGGCTCTTGGACACCGCATACCAGCATTCTGGGTGACTGTGCAAAAAAAACGACTCGAGGAAAACAAAGTACTATACTATGAGGTGATCTTACAGTTGTCCACATGTTAAGTCAATATAAATTACTCACATAATATCCCACTGATGGTAATTCCGCGGTATGTGGGGTGCCCCCCAATGCCCAGATGTCTTACCCAATATCAAATCAATCACACCTACTCGGGCGCAAATGAAATACTCGAACATGAGAGCGCGACAACGATTGCCCCTCATCCACCATCATACTATCGTACCATTCTGCCAACCTCACTACTCGAGTATTACCGTACCTACTGCCACAACAACCACAGCATCGGTTGTTTTCCAATATTTTCACCCCACACTTGTTTTCCTTGAGGGTATCTTGCAGAATAGATATCTCTCTTATTTTTTTTCTAGTACTACGGTAAGTTGTGCTACTTTTCACTTGCTGATTGACGATAAGGACAATTTTTGGCGAGGGGCGGCGTTGTCACTAGCATTTCCACTCGAGTAGTATTTAATTTGCGCCCGCGTATGATACCGCGCCCAAGTGGATTTCCAACGGAGAGCGCTAACTTAGAGGTCTGATGAGGGAATTTACCCCACCACTACACTCCAGCTCTTTATTGACGATACATCACCTTTATTTCGTGCGCAGAAATATTGGCCAATGGGTGTTGATCGTTATAAACACTGGTACTGTGCAGCGATCCGGAGGTGCTTAACCCCATAAATTTAACCCCTGCGGTGTTAATAGTGCTGAATTTCCCTACATCACGATAGAATAAAGACTAAAGACTAGTTCGCACTTCTCTAGAAATGTCGATCGAGTGATTTCAGAAGCATTTTCAGGTCAAGTTATGATGCAGATATTTTTCCATCAACAGTCTAAACCTGATATATTCTGAGAGTGATGTTGCACCCAAATACACACCCCGTCCAAATACACAGTTCGTTCTTGATTGGCTGAATCTTAGTAATCCGAGGAACAGGCCAATCAGTGGAGACTAACTTATGTATTTGGGGGGGTTGTGTATTTGGGTGCTCCGCGATCGTAGCCAACATCTGGAATCATGTATAGCATCGATCTACTACCGAGCACTTACGGTATGAGGTTGAATCCTCCAATTAAAATACCCTGATTTCGCTAGTGTCTCTCTGGCACAATGTAGGGAAGTTTAGCACTATCAACACTGCAGGGGATACTAGCTATACCTGGCTCTCACTGGCCAAAAAAAACACCTTGGGGGGCATGAACAGTATCCACCCCGCAACCCAACAACAAAAACGCACCATTGAAGAAAGGCAGCCTCAATCTAACAACCGACACTTTCGTCATGGGCCGTCACTCGGTCCCGGTGTAGGCTGGTACTGTGGAGGGGGGAACGGTTACCGGTGCGGAAAATTTTTCAAGCCAATAGTATCTCGCGGTCCAGAGCTTTAACTAATGACACTGCCTTTTCGGGGTTGGCGTTGGTCTCTAGGAATCTGAACAGCAGTGTACATCCGAATCTGGGCCGGCATATAGGGATTCCTAAATAACACACCGGGAGTGTGTCCACATTTGCGAATCTAGTGGAGCCTGATTCAACATGCACAATCGGTACCACATAGTCTAGCGGGGCTGGCTCTCACTCTGAGAGGTCAAAAGAAGGTTTGATTCAGTAGGCGAGCTCGCTTGTGTAACGTATAGTGTGTCATGACGAGCCAAAACACTGTCACACGAAACATGTCTCATCGGTACTAGCTCTTAGTTGCAAACCGAGCTTGCCTTTCTGAAGGTCCTATACCCCATGCGTTCCCGCTGACTATGATGTGCGCGGGTGTCAATAAGAATTCCGAACGCCATTTCCTCAAATCCCACACAAATATGGATGGAAACAAGTGGCATGTTTCCCAATTTATATAGACACACTCGAGTAAGCTGTAATAATTGAATCCGGCGCTGTGTCGTTGGAGTTGCCCCCTTTTTTAGTGTCCGGTGCTTTTTTTCATTTTTTTCCAGGTCACTCGGAGGGTTGAGGTGCTCGCCCCCCGCTGTCATTTCCCTCCTTTCTAGAGTAGCGAATTTTTGACTGCATGGTTCATGGTCCAAATACCCAAGTCTCTATAGTAGAAAGTAGCCTTCAGGGGTAGGGCTTTCCCCAAATGATTGCCACAGGGTGTTGTTTTAGATATTTTTTGCCGCTTATTTAAAGGAAATAACTAAATTTACTGATAAGGGCTACTTTGGGAAAAGCCCTGAGGCATGCTTGTTATGGCCTCTTAGCGTAAAGTGAATTTCACCCGGCTATACCGTATATACGTATTCAAGGCGTGAAGATCCGGGGCGTTTGAGTCTGAACTTAGTATGGGAGCTCAGATGGGCATAGATAATCGGTCATACAAAAAATTTCATCCCCGTGCACAGGTTCTTGGTGCTAGGAACTTGTATTCACACAATCACAGAGAGTAAGTTTTCGCCCAGCCTTTCGTTGAGATACCGGAGGCTGGGAGCTGAAAAATTTGTTCCTAGAGTCGGAAATAAGTCATCCAATGCGGAGACTACAAGCTCTCGGCGCTCGGCATATCCCCAATTAGAATGAGCGGTACAGCTCAGCATAGGAGAAAATTAAGTACAGAGGTATCACACATCTTTTTCGTTTTAAAATATCAGGTCCTACTAAATGGGATGGTTTCGGAGTGGTTAGCAGCAAACACATGTTTCCACAATACAGGAAAGGAACAAAGTGAGCAAACAGGAGGCTGAAGGGGTGACGCTCAAAGTGGTACTAATGTTTTTCGGATGTGTGCCCGGTGATTGGGTTTGAAGCTCCCTGAATATTGGATTGGGCTATAGAACAACTAAAGAAATACTTGGTATAACATGCCACTCCGGCACGGCGTTGATACCCCACTAGTGAAATTAATTGTATCGCAAGAGACTCATGTCCATAAAGTCCTAGTAACACCCTAACTATGTGTGGTAGTATTCTTGCAAAGATGAGGGAACAACAATACAGAAGGGGTAGTAAACAATTCATAATTCTCGATAAGGAGAGGTAGACACACATTTAAATTAAGTAGTTTTTACTCGTTATGAGCGTCAATGGGTCGGGCTCAAGGCAGTGTACGTTCCATTTGTGGACGACATTCTAGCATAACACTTGGCTCGATCGTTCGCGATGGCCTAGCAAAAAGCCCCCCATGGCGCTGCCCTTAACGGAGTGGCATTTGTGGACAACTGCTATGCCATGACACCCATGTCAGAGATGAAAGGCCAATTTATGCAATAGTGGCCGTGCTCGCAAAAGCAGACCAACCGGGAGGCAACGGATAGGAGGGATACAATAAATAGCCACCAAATTTGATGTTTGCCACCAGTTATTTGGTGTATCATTAGCCATCCCTCTCTGTTCGCTGTCCCTCCCTACAATGTGAAACCGCTCAACGTGGTGCTGTATAAATAGCGGAGCTGTCGGAGGAGCTTTCGCAGCTGGAGAGATAGGTTAGCCTGCAACCTTTCGGTCTCTCCTCCCCACTCTTAACTTCTCACAAATATTTTTTTCCCCGGCTTCTCATCAGCAGGAGCGATTCGGCCCTACCCCCACTTTCATTTCCTCAGCTAATGGGGGCGTGTCTGGCACTCAAAGAGCCTCAAATTTCAGAAATGGGCACGGCTCAATCCAATTTATTTGTGTGGTATAAACTCGAAGCAGATTTCTTTCGTGGTAATTTTAGACACAAGATATGTGGTGGGGCCCGAAAATGGGAATGGAAGGGTGCAGGAGATTGGAGCAATTGCCTGAGGTTAGACAAAGGGGATTTTGGTGTTGTTCATAAGCAGATCCGGGAAACTACTGGCCACTCTCGTGAGGGGAAGGCGGTTCATATAAGAAATTACTCTCCAAGTTCGATTATCATAGGGAGCACCTAGTGCTGGCGATATTGGCAAAGGTTTGTGTCATAGTTCCCGAGGCGCTCCGCCCTAGCTTACCACCCATCCTGGCTTGCCTCGTTGCCTAACTAACGGTCAGCTGTTTTAAATTCCGTCGTTATTTGTGGAGCTCCTGAGATGGCTCAATGAACCCGAGACTCTGTATATAGCAATGAAATATCTCAAGGAAGGCGATCCCACCAAGCATACCGATTCGCCGCTACTACAAAATATTATTTAGAATGGTTTGAAGCAGATATTCGAGGTTCTTGGTGCAATAAACCAAAAGGGAATAGCTCACCGGATATAAAGACGGCGGTATGCATCCTGCCACCAAACATCTCTCTTGACAACGTCGCGTCCCAAAAATACCAGCAAATCCATAGAACATTCCTGCAGTCTCGATGTCTCCCGTTCGAGCTAATCTGGGAGATTTTGGATCATCGAAATAGGTCTGGGCTTAAGCTATCACCTTTTGCTGCTAGATATCAACCCTCAGCTACAGCACTCCCGAGATTCTGGGTTAGACGCAAATAGTGAAATCCCTGACTATGCGAATTCTGTTGACATTTGGTCACTCGGATGTGTGATAAATAAGTTATTATACTTACAGGAACACAGTTACTCGGCACAGAGGGCCAAGCATCACTTCACACCTTCGAGAAACGGCCCTTTCTCGAAGATAAACTCAAGGGCTATCATTCCGATAGACGACCTCGGAATTTCGTTATTAAACCTCATGCTCGGAGCACAACCTGAGGGCCACCCTACCGGAGTGAAGCCCTCGGAGCAGGAAGAGCGAAGGCAGACTAACTACTCAAGGCAAACCGAAGAAAAAAAGAGACCAAAGAAATCGTACAACTCGGGACGGCTCAAAGCGCGCCCCGGGTGATGTAGCATTAGCGGCGGATCTGGGGTCGCAATGGGGTAGTGGCCCTATTGTCCTGAAATCGGAAACTGCCACTGCTATGGTGACATGGCTGGACGTACCCTCCGCTGAAAGTTCACTGATTTAGAAGGGGTCCATGAAATCGGAATCAGTGTTCCGAACCGCCCGGAGGGCCCACAGGGATAACTCCAAGAAAAAGTGAGGGGGACTGTATGGGATTGCCGGGGATGACTGATGACGGCGAGTGACCCCCGATGAAATATGAGTGATGTATTATGATGCTATGTAGCAGACGAAGTAAATAATATCCCTGCAGGAAAGAGAAGAAGGTTAAATAGATTATCAAGTCCTCCGAGTATTAAGATGAGACCCAATTCATTCTTCTCTGACCTTCAATTTCTCTTTCAAGCGTCTCCGTGAATCGTTGTTTCTTAAAGAGGTATGCTTGCTCGCTTATTAGTTCACCAACGCGACACATGATTTGCAAGATCACAAACAGTGAGGGGATTCAAGGATTACCGTTCGATGCTCCAGCGCGCATTCGTCAAGTGCGTTAACGCATATAAATGTCCGCTTCGTCGTTGTGATTTTTAGACTTGGACTCAAAACGATATACTGCACGGCGAAACGAAACAGCGCCAAGGAATCACACACGACACGATCGCACACAGAAGCGGGGGAAAGACTCTTCTCTTCACAACGACAACTCCTCGCTCAACGACAGAAACCTCCTTGTGATCAGTCCCATTTTGGGTTCTGAACAGTGTTGTTCCTTGATTCTTATCGTCCCCTCTTTCATGATAGCTTCAAGTCTTTAACTTCAAGTACTCCGCTGGGCTCGGCTTGATTTTAATTCTTTGATTTACAAGCTCTGTTTTATCTTGTTCATCAATCTTTGAGGTTCCTCATCTTCCCCACTGCTTTCCTCTTCCTTCGGTCGGCTTGCCCTCTGCTTATTCCTTCCTTTGGTGGTTAACGCACCTGCTTCTTCCTCCTTTGGTTGAGGTCGGCGGTTTGCCTCCCTTTGGTACGGTCGAAAGGTCGGTGGTTTTCTTCCCATCAGTCGGTTAGTCGTTATGGTTGGTCTTCCTTTGGTCAAGTTGATCGTCATGGTCAAGCGAGGTTCCTCAACCTTTTCTGCCGCTGCGGTCGCAAGATCGGGTCTGGCTCTCGGTCGGATGGTCGAGAAAACTTTGGCCCTCGAGGCTGAGGTTTCTCGCCTCCGGCATCACGTTTCCGTCCTCTCCCGTCGGCTACATTTGTCCGCTCTGGAAAGTGAGTCCCTCCGCTGTGAGCTTGATGCTCTTCGTTCGGCCGCTTCCCTCTCTCGTGAGGGTGACGGTACTGACGCCCCTTCTCCCCGTGAGGAGGTGGTGGATATAGTGGCTGTGCACGCCCCGGTGGCTGTGCCTGCTGCGCCTACGGTGGTGTCCCTCGGGGCGCATGTGGAGGCGTCGTTGGTGACTACTGTGGCTTCCGCTGTCATGGCGCAGGAGCCTGAGCCCGATGTGGCTGAGCCAGAGTTGCCGGTGGTACAGGTTGAACGGTCGCCGTTGGCGGATGGGCTGTTACCAGACGTCACCCGTGTCGTGTGCGTTGGGTAGACAATGAGGGCAGCGTGGCTTCTCGGAAGGGTCGGGTGGTTGAGGTTATTTCCTCGTCACCTCCTCCGGTTCCTGCTGGTCATTTTGGTTCCCCGGTGGCTTCGGCTGCTGGGGGGGTTGGATCTGATCGTCATGCTCGTGATCCTGGTTTTATTACCGTTTGCCGTGGTCGGTGTTGGAAGGGGCGTGGCGGGCGCCATTAAGATTGTGTTGGATTTCTTTTGTCGTGTTTCCGTGACCGGTTTGCCGGAGTGTGGGCTTGGTTGTGGCTATGACCTCGCTTAGGGTTGTGTTTGGAGGATGGCTATGGGAGGTGGATTTACTTTGTTCGTACCCTAGTTGGGTGGTTTATTGTGTGATTCCCGTGTGCTGGCCGGATACACGGACTTCGGTCTACGAATCGTGCGGGTGGTACTTTTCCAGATGTACTGCGGGCTAGGCAGGGTTGGGACTGGTGTACTCCTTGGAACGTACTGCCATATGGTTGTGCAAGCCCGGATAGGTAGTCGCTCCATTAGCTATATAGTTATAAATAAAAGAGATTGAAGCTCAACGACACCTGTCCACTAACTCAACTAACTAGGGCAAAAACAGAAGTATATATCATCACAAACTCTTCCTATCCTCATCAGGAGGTACCTTCAGACAGTTTGCTCCTTGTCCCACCTTTCCCCCTTTTTCCCGGAAACTCATGCTAACAAAATGCAGAAACAATCATCACTTCATCACACCCTCCGTACTTTT
>Ga0307509_10005410_pt1 | contig 17774 bp, 19 predicted proteins | sample 10_EM_MG_FD_202245 | JGI IMG/M metagenome (GOLD analysis project Ga0307509, IMG submission 202245) | Populus trichocarpa ectomycorrhiza microbial communities from riparian zone in the Pacific Northwest, United States - 10_EM | ecosystem: Host-associated > Plants > Roots > Unclassified | place...
CCGCCTGATCGCCGGAGTGATAAGGGATTGCCTACTAGATCGGACCGAGTTTCACCAGGCCCTCTATCGAGGAAACCCTCCGGGTTCTTGCTTTCCTCTTTAGGAAGGGACGGTCACGAGGCTAACGCAAAGGATGACATTGGAATGTATGGAGTGGTGCATTGATCACTACTCTATTTCTTTACAATATTTTCAAGGGTGCCTTTAAACCACATGCGCAGACCTCCTTTTTTCGCTTTTGTTTCGGTGCCCACCATTTGCATAGACGTATGGGATGCAAAATGGGGATCGAATATTGGAATCTCTGGCTGTTTAATGACAACCGGTCCCCCCCTTGTGGGAGCTGACTCTGGTGCTGGGCTTTGTGGCAGTGGTACTGGGGGCAGTGGCACTTGAGAACTAGAAGATGGCTGGATATTAGACGTGGACAAGCTACCCGTAGTCCCCTGGATTGCCTCCTGATTCTGTAGAGATTGATTGATGGATGTCAAGTTACCTTCCACGGCGTCGCACATCTTACTCACCAGTATTTGACCTGGGTCGTTTTCTATAGTTGTAGCGGAAGAGTCTAGAGAGGCGGGTTTCACAGGAACAGGACTGTCAGCCTCTTTGAGCGAATTCGAGGCCGGTGATGGATCTCCAGGGACTTGTGAAGCGTAATTTCGCGCGAGGGGAAGATCGGGACGAGGCGAATTAGAGGCCGGGTTGGAGTTGGAAATTTCTAAACTGGCAGAAAACGGAGAGGTACTATCAGGTAACTTCTGAACCTGAATCCTGGGTTGTGTTTCTTGGTGAACTGAAGGGGGAGACGGTATTTGGCTGGTCCGCGAATATGTTGGAACCTTCCAGGCCGAGGAGGAATCTTCCGTTGATACTTGGCTCATCCTCGAACTCGAGGTGTTGGCCTTCGGAAGGTATTGTAGTGCTGGAGTTGGATCATTCACCAAGGAGTGTGGGTGAGGGAAAGCAGGTGGCTGCACCTTTGGAAGGTGTTGCAGCGCTGGGGTTCGATCATTCACTAAGGAGCGTGGGTGGGGGACAACAGGTGTCAAATCCTGGCCAGGTCTAGAGGTAGAACCACCTTCTGGTGCTCTGTGACGTGGAGGATTTGCATTTGAAGGATCAGAATGGTTCGGGAAGTAAACTTGCGGTACGGGGTTAGGAGGTAGTTGGGGGGCAAGCATTGTTACAACCTGTAAGCGAGGCTTAGTTGGTTCGCAAGAATGAAATATTGTAAAACTGACCTCAGGGAAAGCGGCAGCAGACGCCTCGAATTCTTTGTCGAGTTCCTCCACAGTTAAACCCGGAGTTAGCCCAGGTACCTTGAACGCAGAGGTGAGATCCTAGCAATGCCTGGTCAGAAACCCTCACCTCAACAAGAGTTGCGGTTGAGGAGTCATCTACGGTGGCCACAGGTAGCTGTCCCACGTTCCATAAAAGCAAGTTGTGCGATCCTCCTATTAACAGAAAGAAGGCCGTTATGATCGTGCACCTTTGAATAAGGTTCACTTACCTTTCTCCCGTACAGCAATCAAGTCGTTATCGTCATCCAGATGCCAACCATTACCATAAATCTCGGGCAGCGACCGACCAGAGAGATCGCTAAGAACCCTATTCGATGTGTCGCGGTCTACAATAAGGTGCAGAGGGCGGTTGCCTTTGTAATTTTCAACAGAATCCCAGACAAAGAGAGCGGGGATATAATAATGGAGATAAGATCTGGATTTGGAGACTGGGGACGACGAAGAGAAGTGCTTCTTCTTAGTGGGAAACTTGGTGTAAAACTGAGGGTTCTGTTTCAACGAAAAGGAAGGCAACGATTTATCGATGGCCTTTTCCCAGAACAACCTGTGAAGGAGAACATTGAGACTGGCGATCGTTTCAATCTTAACTATAGCGCGTGTGTCACCAATTTTGTGAACGAAATGAAATATAAGAGAAGCATCGCACCTTCAAGGACGTGTGAGGCAGGTAGCCACTCCTTGTTTGCTCGCTTTCTTGGTATTTCAGGCCACAAAAAGATGCTTAGCGTTAAATTGGCAACGTGCTTCACGGATTCCAGCTGGAACAAGTACTTCCAGAAGAGGAATAAGAAATAGAAGAACAGATATCATACCTTAGCCCCAGCGAGTACTTTGATTTTCCTTATCCAGTTTCCAGCATTGTAATCTTTCTTCGAGACCTCTTTCCAGGGTTGAATGACTTGGCCTGATACTTCATCTATATCCGGGGCTAACCTTGAGAGTAGGATGAGGATTGACATGGTCTTTTATAGCTGTATAACTCACTGCGTCAGTGTCACTTTATATTTCTTGATATAATCGCGCAGGCACTGGTCTGCCGCCCTGAAGGCATCGTTTGTATCGGTTTGATGGTCGCGAGGCGCTTTTGTCCCTAAATGCAGAACACGATCAACCTCTTCAAAGAGCCTGTGGTTTAGCCGTCGTGAGCCATCTCCTGAATGAACCTAGACTACCCACTTTCGGAGATCAGTAATCTGGTCTACTGTAGCACCTGAGGGAGGCTGCGGTAATCGTCTGCAAGCAAGGACTAAGGTGCGACTCTGGAGAAAGTAGGGTCGTGTGGTTTTGGTAAGTCGAAAGACCGGGTCTTTGAAAAACTCGTCTGCAATGAATTGGCTAATCATTCCAACGAAGAACGGAGGGTGAGAGGTAGAGTGATGGAAGATATTTGAGCGCTAAGAAGGATTCGCGGCAATATCGATAACACTGGGGTACTACTTTTCGCGATCTCTGACATATCGGAGTGTGCTGCTGGTGCAGGCTGTGCACCACGTTCACTCCATCGCACTCGGAAACACGTGTGGTTCGGAAATTCAAATACTCACCCCAGGATCTACGTAGCGTAGTTGAAAGGTTGAACGTTCAAGAAGCTTGGTTGAAATTTTACTAATCTAGGTACATAGGTCGCTACCTGAACTCTAAATTCTGGGCAGGAGGTCACCAATTGCTCAAACCAACCAACCAAATCCGTAAGGCCTTCAGACTGAGTAATGACTCGGACGTTATATTTCGAGTTAAGCCATGCAAGCAAAGAGTCGGACTCGTACAATTCGGGGGTTATCTCTCACCTGCCTGCGACATTTTGAAGTTTTTTCTTGAACCATCCTCGCAAGCCGCCAGTGGGTGTTGCTGGGGAATCAGATTCCACCATTCTCATGCTCGGAGAACCAGGCGAGAAATAGGCATTGAAAAAGGCTGGACTGCTTGGAGTAGCAGGGGATGCATTCACATTGATCGCTGGTATCCTCGGTGGTGCCCTCGTGGAAATAGGATTTAGAGTTTGGCCGACCCCTGTTGGTGTAGGTACAGGCATTTGAATTTGGTTATTGCGTTCTGAGTCTGTTGCTACAATATGGTTCAGTCCGAGCGGAGATCCAGTCGTTTGATTGGGCCGTGAACCGCCTGCTGTCTCAGGTAAACGTGGTGTGGGCATGACCTACGATCGAGAGTAAGAGTGGGATCTGAGCTGATAGGAAAGCGCGTACTTACCATGCTTGAAGACAAAGTCGCATCTGAAGGGTTGTTCCATATTGGAAGATGAAATCTCGAAGCTCCTTCCTTGGATGTAGTCTGGTTGGGAGAGGTTACGCAACTCACGTTCAAGGCGCATTCGTCAGAGAATACAGGATTATCACAAACCTGAGAGTGCGCTTCGACCGAATCTGAAAAATCACGGTCAAGTTCTTCTTGGCTTAGCCTTGAACCCAAGTCGACAGGCTCGCATGTCGATGAGAATGAGAAATGGGTCTTCTTTATAAGGTAGACTCACATCATCAATCAGGGTTGTGGCTGAGGGGTAAGATAGATGATCACTAAATGGGTTTTTCGTATTCCATATGACTATTGCTGGGGAAAGACCTGGGGAGGTATGTTAGTACACGCGGAGCCGCTGTTAAATTTGATACGTCGTCGCCTACCTTTTAATTTCACTGCTATGCTCACAACATCATCGTCCAACTGCCAGCCATTGCCGCATCGATCCGGGAGGGCTACTACCTTGGACCGGTTTCCAAGCGATATATGCCGGTCCTTTGCGCGATCGACAATGACATGCAAGGTCTTGAATTTGGTAACATTACTCCGAACGGCAACGGCTGGAATATGCAATAGTTCAGAGGACGACGAACGTTGATTAAAATCGGCCGTTTTATCAGGAAACGTCAGGTAAAACTGGGGGTTGTGTTTCAATGAAAGGGATTTCCAATGGACACTATGTTCGTTGAGCAATAACTTGGATTCAAGGCGTCTGTGTAAGAGGATATCGAGAGTAGCAGTCTTTTCGATTTGAACTATAAGCCATATAAGCTTTTTGTACGATTATTGATGAAGAAATTCAAACCCGCACAGTGAAGGTAAGAAGATTCATACATCCATCCTGCAGCTCCCGGCTTTCTAGGTATTTCTGGCCATAAGAAGATGCCCAGTTTCCAGGTAGGAATAGATTTCAAATCTTTCACCTAAAACCCAGCCTTGATCAAAAGAAAAGGACTTCAAAATAAAAAAGAGCGATCTTAACCTTGTTCTGGATATCCACTTTGACCTTCTTGATCAAGCCTTCAGCCATCCGGTCTTTCTTAGCGACTGCCCCCCAAGCCAAATCCTTGGCTTTTGGTAGGTGATATTTCTTGGTGTAAGCATGGACGTGGTCGTACTGATCTTTGAAGGATTTGTTGGCCGCATCTATCTCTTCGTCGCTTAACCTTTTAACACCCCAAGCCAGGGTACTTTCGATCCCTTTCAGTAGCCTGTAAGGCTGTGTTATCAATGAATTTTAGAGGTTACGAATAAGTATAATATAGACGTACTCGTTCCACTCTCTGATTTGGGCTCTTTTATTTGATGCAGGCGGTGGGAGTCCGCGGCAAGCGACGACGAGGTCTAGGCTTTGGTGATAAAATGGCCTCGTGGTTTTCACCAACTGCTTCAGAATGTCTTTGGATAGGCTCTCCGCCACGAATACACCGACAGGCATCTATGACGCTTAGAAGATGAAGGACCAAGGTCGCCGTCTTGCACCTCGTTGTGCACATGATTCGACCATGAAGGTTCGAAAGTTTCCGAGGAATCGAGGACCAACCACTGAACCAGAGCCGGCCAGTTTGCTGCAGTTTGACGTGTCCAACGTGTTGATGAAGTGTTATATTGGCACAGAAATTCCAGATAGCTTCGAGCACTTCACGGAACACGTGGTGCCACGCAGGTTCGAGAATAGAATTTATTAGAAAGATCATGAGCGGTGTAAATGATGATGGAGGATGAATCACGCAGGAATTGGTGTCCCCTAAAATGGGTTTCTTGCGAATGCCGATACGAATTATGAGAACGTTGACAGGAAAGTCGCTGGGAAAGTTGCTTTACATTCCAAGTCTACAAGCGATGATTATGTAAGATGTGGGTATTTGAGAAATAGAGTAATCTACCGCAAGAGGAGACATTTTCTTACTCTTTTCCTTCGCGGATGCCGGCCCCCGTTTCTGCAGCGGCCAAGAGGATCTTGAATAGGAATGGAGCTTTTTCCTGGTGCCCAGATACATGCCAAGTTTCAATAAATTGTGGAGTGATTGCGTCAAGACCAGGTAACTTCTCCTGAACTAGGTCCATTTCATCCCTCACTTTGTTCGAAACGATCTCCAGCGCATAGGGCAATATCAATTCTTTAACTTTTTCCTTTCCTGGCGCGTTCGAAGAAATACGCTCGAGAATTTCGCTGAGCTTTTTGCTTTCTTTGTAAAGTTCATCCCAATGCTTCAAGTTTGCGTCATCAAGGAGGTGAAGTATAAGGTCAAACGGACTGAGACCACCTTCGCGCGGGATGGAAAGCACGTCCTCAAAGCGCTGGACAGGAGATTTGAGTGCTTTTGGAGGTTCGGCATCGAGAGAACCTTGATCAGAAGAATCCTATTCAAACATTTCAAATGGGGTTGAGCTACAAGATAAAATATATTTGAGGTTCACATGCCATTCAAGTCGAGCATTAGAAGGTGCGGACATGGAGTCAAATTCCTCACAGTGAGGGCCATTATATATCCAGTGCGATGTGACCATCTTCCTCTTCTTTTCGTGTCTTGAAATAGGTCTCTGGTGTCGACGGGGAAGAAATTTAAAAGTCGAAGGTGGTATATAAGGACCAGAGGTGCCCGTTTCTGTTGAGAGATTGGGGAATGGGACAGGAGCTGACCCAGATGTTGAGGTCGAAGCTGTTGCAGTCGCAGAGAATTGGATGAAGCGTTTGTCGGAAGTAAATGGCTTGACTTTGGCAGCTCTCCGAGGCTTTTTTGGTGCAGGTCTTTTTGGTGCAGGTCTTGCTGAAGCGAGAATATCAGCAGCACTTCTAGGAAGCATAACTACGGAGGGCAGGCAAAACGTAGTATTGCAACCAACCGGGAGTATTTGGCATAAACCCGGGGACCGGACGATTTAGGAATGGTAAAAAAATCATCGAACCTATAACGTTCAAATATATAAATACGCGCGGTACGGAGATTTAAACCTCGATCTGTATAACACAGGATTTTCTTCTTATACAGTCGGTTACCAGTCTATCTTGCAGGCATTATGGTCGGCCCGTATGGGGTAATGCACAATCTCAATACATTACATTGGGAAAGTTGTAGTTTGACTCGGATGCCAAATAACTGAACAAGACGGTTGCAGTAACCTAACCCTATAAATGTCCGCATCGAGCATCGATGAATCGGGCTGATGGAATGTGTATGGATTCCACTTGCAAGGTCGTACTGGTGGCCGAATTTGTCTCTGCCTACACTTCCAGAACAGAAGTACTTGGCAGAGAGCACGCATCTTGTCAGCGTCTTGTCGCAATGATGCGGACAAGAGTATTGAAGCCAGGTTCTTTGGGATCATGAGGAAGAATCATTCTTGGGCTGTAACTTACGATTCATCTGTCAAGCGAGGTAGCCAGGAGACCAAAGTCTTAAAGCTTCTCAAGATTCGTCCGGGTGGAGGTAAATGCCATCTATCGAGGTATTAATAGGGCCATTAAAACGATCAATAATACCAAGAGCAAGCCTTAAGACACACCTAATATCTGTAGTTGTCCTGTTGAACGGATTGTGCTGCTCATGCCTTGGTCGGTGGTGGAAGGTCTCCACGAAGCACAGTGACACGGCATCCAGGGGAGGAAGTCGAGGCATTGGGGGAGACTGGTACTGGGACTGAGGTATCCAGAATGCAGCCGTGAAGAGTGGTGCTGGAGAATGTAAGTACGGGGTCCATAGCTTGATTTGAACCAAGATTACCCTCCCGCGCGTGGCAAGTTGCAACGGACACACTTTCCGTCCCCTCCCCACAGACTGCTATAGATACCGTTACAACACTCACAGATGGTCCTTTGGGCATTCGGAGTGAGAGCAGGAGGCAGGATATTTTTCAATCGGCATGCAAGCGATAGAGTTATCAGTGTGAATGTGGTAAGCACTTACTGCAAGCTTCGTTATCGCGAACGGAAGAATATGCTGTCGTCGCGAGTTTGATGTCAACTAATTGGCTAATTGGATAAGATCTCGTCATGGTGGTGCAAGACATCATGCAGCAGTAGATAAGTGATTACAAGGCACGAGAATCTATGGGGCGTACAAGAGTCATCTTTACCCGCCCTCGCTGGGTATTCTTATCCTTCTCCACCTCAATGCGAACCGTCACCTTGTCGAAGACCGCAATCGTCGTCTCGCCAACCGTGATCGTGTAATTATCTGCATCAAACTGCATGTCCTTCTTAAACATCACCAATCCTTCAATCCCCAATCTAATCCATTGTAAATCAGAAAAAAGGCCAATGAAGTAAGAGCAAAGAGTAAACTCACTTCGATACAAATACACCAACGCCATTCCGGAATGTTCGAATCACAAACGCTTCTTCCAATACTTCAGCAGCCTCTCCAGACACTTTCTTTTCCCTCTCTCCTCGACCCTTCAAGGCCAGCCCGACATAGAACTCCACGCTGGCGCGTCCAGCCATCTGGGCCATCCGATGTCGCCTATTAACTACATCCAAAACTCTCTCGACGTGAGGTTTCGAGTGCAAAGAGGCGTGTAGAGGAGAATAACCGATGGCGGCAGAAAGTTGACGATGGGCAAGAACATCTGCTCGAAAGTTGAGAGACAGATCTTTGGAAGACAAAAGATGAGCTTACCAGCATAACGACGAATCGGACTGGTGAAATGTGTATATATCGGACTCGCGAGGCCATAATGGCCGAATGTATCTTTACCCACACTTCCAGAACAAAAGTACTCGGCAGAGAGCATGCATCGTGTCGCCATGATGCGGACAAGAGTGTTAAATGCAGGTTCTTTGGAGTCCTGAGGATAATCTTAGTTGGTAATTCAAGTTCTTAGGTCGTCCAGTGACTCACAATACATCTGTCAAGCGAAGCAGCCAGGCCACCAGAGCTGGACACGTCGAGCTTCATTTCTTTCCTCTTCAGCAGAATATCTTGAAGTTTCTCAAAATTTGTCCGAGGTGGAGGTAAATGTCGTCTATTGAGGCATTAAATACGGTCATTAAACAGGAAGAGCAAGTCCTAAGACACACCTTAAAACTGCAGTCTGTGGGAAGGTCTCCTCAATTTTCCTCGCAACACTAATATTAGCGAGCAACATGAACTCCTCGACCAAGCTGTTGGTCTCTCTCAGCTCCTTTTGCTCGACATCAATAGGATCGGAAGATTCAGAACTATCAAGATGAATTTTGACTTCTGGAGAGGCAAGATTCAGTGCTCCTGCGTCCATTCGTTTTTGCTTCAGCTTTTGAGCGAGGCTGTTGAGAAGGCGAATGCTCCTCGTAAGCTCATCCTGTCGGTTTCTGGAAAAATATAAATAGCGTTCAAAAGATTCCCCATATTGACTCACGGATCATCCTTCCGGATCTGAGCTTCCTCGTATGTAAAGGCAGCTTTCGATGCAATGACCGACTTTGTGAACCTCACATTCACGATTTCAGCATCTTGCGTCATTTCCTGGGAAAATGTTTTAACTTCGAGAGCAGGAAATCAAATAGCATAATCCCTACCCAGATCGCTGAAAACGCCAATCGCTCAACAAAGGGCCGCAGAGAGCAAAGATTCGTTCCAAGGAGAGCAGGCAACATGTCAATGCGCTTATCGACCAGGTATACAGTAGTTCCTCTGGAAGCGGCCTCGCTATCCATGGGTGTATCTGAATGTACGAAGTGTGATACATCGGCGATGTCTGGGAGGGTAGGGTAAATGCCGCGTCCAAAAAAGGTAAATCATGGCACTTACGAACGCCAGCCTCGATGTTCCCATTCGGGAGTTGTCGAGCATGTAGAGCGTCGTCAATATCTTGGCAGCCTAAAAATCATCAGATAAGTCAACAGGTGAAACGAGATAGATTTCATACCTGGAGGATCAATGCTACAGATAAGCACATCTCTCAAATCCTCTCGATTTTTCCACTCAGGGCTCAGATCGCTCTTCGGAGGAACAACCCACTGTTCTCCCTGTTCCGGTAAGCAATCCAAAATAGCCTTTCCAAACGGCCTATACGGAACTTCAAACTCCAGCAGCAAACTCTCTTGCTCAGCCTCTTTGCTCTCCACCTTTCCCAGGGCCCGTACGAAGTGCCCTTCGGGGTATCGTGAGGTGACATCCCATCGATCGATTGTGACGAGGATCTTTTGGCCAATGAGGGTGGGTGCTTGTCGTGTCCGTAGCCGAATTCGGGGTAGCAGCCGCGAGACGGGTGTAGCAAAGACCGTTTGTTGAGAGAGGGAGGTGGCATTGGATGAAGTTAAGGAAGTGCTGTCGATGTGGCACACGTATGCTCTCCAATTCCGCTTGATAATACCGACGATGCGCCCTGTGGGTTGTTTTTCGGATGTTCGCTTTTCTGATTGAAGGAGCTTGCGTTCCTTGACAAGAAGTTCGTCATCTTCGCCCTCGCCCTCTTCACCCGAGTCGTCCGCATCGTCATTTTTCAAAGTTGCTGCGAGAGAAATATGCAAGGGTCATTGAAAGGTCGCGAAAAAAAAAGGCTGCATACAGTCCTGGTCAACGACCTCGTCCGCAGGGGCTTTCCACTCCTTCTTATCAAAGACCTCAACAACTACGATATCACCGTTGACCGCCCTGTTCATGTTTTCCCGACCAATGAGTAGAACCGGTTTCGTGAAAGCTGGTACTGGGACGCTACCCTCCAAATAGTTGTATTGGTTGGCATTAAAGTGGCCTTGATGCAGCTCTCCGGCTTTTACTCCTGCGGCCAGCGTGCCTGTTGGGAGGTACTGATGCAAATCATGAGACTATGAAAGATGAGATGGTCAAAACTCACTTCGGGGTACAAAGCCTGGCGCCCTGCAACTGCTTTGGTTGGCTCAATTTCGTTGGATCCCTCAGCAGCGAGGAGATCTAACAATTTTGTTGCATCCTTCATTCCTTCCACATATTTCCGCACTTTTGAGATGAAATTGACGTCAATGATTTCCGAAAGTGGAGGGGGTCTAAGCAGGATTTACCTGAAATTGAGGAAATGCCTCCTTTTTCTGCCTTGTGTCTGTTTGCCGCGTCTTCAGTCATCAGAACCACGGTTGGTACGATTGGAGCAGCTCGCCCGCGAATTGGAGGTCGGTTAATGGCAAGATGTGAATTATACCATGCCGTGGCCTTTCGTATGCCTTTTCCCTTTCATTTAACAAAATTTCGGCATGAGATAGGAGGATAATAGCACCTCGGTCGTTTCGGTCATTAGGAGTCTCCCCTTCCTCTCGAATGATGGCCGTCTCCCTAAAATCCAGTATAATGCAGTAAAAAAAACGAGAAAGCAGTAACTTACGATCTAAACTCATTATAAAACACCCATATCTTCTTGTCATCCATCTTGGTCAAGGTCTTGAGGCGGTTATACAAAGGCAATGAACGATGTCGGACTTCCTCGAGCACGGTTTGAAGGAGGATGATTGGTGGATCGAAAAGTGGGGATTCGATAAGGTCCATCTATTCAAGACAACTGAGGATAAATGGACTTGTAGATGACCTTGCGCTTGACTCACCTGAGATAAAAAGAGATTTGTATCTGGTAGAATAAAATGCCCATTTGGAAAAGATGGATGTGTTCTGTCCCCTGAAGCAGGCAGGCACGTCTGTTCGCATTCTCTACAATCATGTATTCCACAAGAGACGTCGTCGCGAAGATACCGTTCGCGAAGGACTGCAAATACAACGTTACGATATCACCTCATAGAAAAATCGAGAGGTTTCATACCCTTGATAACCTTCCCTCGCGCCGTCTTCTTGAAGAATTTGCGTTGGGTTACGACCGCCTCTGTCCTTGTGCGTTTTAATATTGTGATTTCGACCATGATTCTGGCCCAGGACGAGGATTATCGAGATTCGAGACGAGGGTCACAACAGAAAAGCGTCGGAAAGACGGCCCGGACCTTGCTTGAAATGTGACCACCATGATTTGCTTCAGCAAACTTCAAATGAACGCGAACTCCACCCAGTTGCTTTATGCTCAAAGGATTGTAATAACTACCACCACCTACTTTGACAATTCGTCTCTGTGTCGTGGGGCCGACAGCCTCCTTGCCGCTTTCGCTCACTCTGGGGGCTCGGACTCGACTCACCTTCTGTACTATCGCCATTCTAAGTAAGTCGGGCATGTTCTCAAAGCCTCTGGGGGACAAATTTTCATGGTTTCGATGAGATTTTATCTGTCGAGAGGCCATGTCGGCCTCCCTTGTACTGAAAGACTAACATTGGAGGTGGCTATGCCTGACAGTAGTGTAAATAGGAGGATCGACGAAAAGGAACCTCGATGTTCTTCCTATAGATTTCGAACTCGATTCCAATATTTTTCCTGCTGCTCAACTCTATACAACCATAACCTGTCATCTTGCGGCTCCAGACCACCGGCCCACCTGCTACCGCAGGCGAAGTTTACTAAATCATCCACTTCTTTGGCAGATCCTGGATCTCCCATGTATAAAATTGTTTTGTTCAGTTCGGGCCCGGTATTCTAGCCCTTTTAAAATTTGTTCTCCCAGCTGGATCTGCCACCAAACTCGCAACTGCCAAGCTGAAAGCAAGTCATTAAGATTCCAAGCAACCCTCCAGAGCCTGCAGTGGGAATTTTTTGGGCTTGGGAAATATTGGGATTGACATTCACTGCCGCGACCGGATTATTTTGCCGGGGAGGCAAAATTGACGGCAGGTTGTTAAAATTTTGCCAAAGACACGCGACCCCACTATCTGGAACGGCAAAATATGACTTGGCAAAATTCAAACAACCTGCCGTAACATTTTGCCTCCTCATCAAAATAGTCCGGCCCCGGCAGTGATTGGCCCCGCAGTCTGCGGCGCCTTTTCAGACTCGGAGGCAACTATAGGCCAGATGTCTTTGTTTTGGTTCCACGGATCTTCAATGACGTTGAATGATAACATATCTGTTTGCACCGGAGTCTGCATCGTGGATATTCAAGGTTAGCTACGAGTGAGAAACGCCAAGTTTTTCAACTCTATTGTCGAAGGTTATGAAGGGAAGATTTATGTAGTGCAGAATCAGGAATCGCGTTCGATAATATGATGACGTCTCTTCTTAAGTCCAACGAGATATTACCGTCGCGTTCCAGAAAGCCAGATGGGGGGAGTGAGGATTTAGGCGATCGCTATGCCATCTCGTGCAGTTTTATAGAACTCAAAAAAAATGGTATCGTGCCTTGTTCTCTCCATTAATAGCTTGCCTGACGCCTTCCTTTAGGTTAAAAACCTTCCCCTTATATTATAAAGCAAAAGACTTATTGCAAACAAGGGATTTGTCCAACTTGGTCAACGGATATTTGTCGTATAACTTATAAGGTGCACGGGGCAATAGTCCTCTTAGGCATCGCAAGAACTATACTAGTGACAAGGAATTATATATTTGCAAGCCTCTGGATACTTATTAGGATTGGGTTAGGTACCGTTATTCGTATGTCTTTAAGAGAATCATCCTCCGAAAGCCAATCTTGGGGCAAATCGGCACCAGCGCTTATCCCTTGTCGGGTGCCGACGGCTCTTTACTTGAAAGTTGAGGCAGGATATCAGCCAAAGTTCGTTACTTAAAACAAGCAATAGCCCAGAAAACGAACGCCTGCCGTAGTTCTCATGGAACTGGCGTTTTTTGGAATCACCCTGGATTTAGTCCCGCGTCCATGATCCGCTCAAGATTTCTAACCAAAACGAACTTATCCATGATATCATTGGTCAGAATGAGTACGCGTCATGAGGCTCGTGGAGTCCAAGCAAAGATTTAAAAAACATCTCTAGCCCGCACGTCCAATATACAGCGCCAGCACGTACGCAAGCCACTCAGCCCGTCTTGTTCTTGCTTCTCTTCCCAACTTGGGCCTGGAAACCACTCTTGATAGTGTTAACAGACCGTCGACTACCGCATGACTCGCACGCCATGAAAAAGATACGATTCTCTTTTGTAAGCAAGGTGTCGGGAGATTTGCAGGTCTTGCAGGTTACGTATTCGACTGGAAGGGAGAGGATCAGAGAAAATTTTCCTAAAGGAATAAACGGATACTGACCCATGTATCGACGGAGGACGTTTTCGATTTGTTTTTGCTGGAAACGACCTTTGATAACGAGTCGTCCAGCACCGTCGACACTTCCCGTGGTACCCATTTCGGCAAAGAGGTATTGGATAACGTGCTCAGGCTAAAAGAGAAAAGAAAATAGAGATGGGTCATCTAACGGAATAACCATTAAATTTCAACTTACTTGACGATGCATCTTTTTGCAGATATCAGTGACATTGGCGAAAATGGATTTCTTGTTTCCCTCTCGGAAGAGTTGTGGTGGGGCAATGGTGTATCGTTTTTTGGAGGCGCTGGAAAGAAGTGATGGATTGGCAGCATGTAGGGAGGCGTAGAACCGCGTTAATAGCTTTAAAAACAAGATCACCACAAGATCGGGGCAGGTTTACCAAGAAGTGCGTACCTCCTGATATGTGTAATCACGATCGCTCTTCAGCCATGGCTCTGTTCCTGCATCCAACCCGACTGGCGCGTCTCCCGCGTGAGCGAAAGGATCGTCACCGAGTTCCTCTTCATCGATGTTGTCAAGATGCGAGCCATCTGGTTCCGGACCATCGTCGTCGTCGTCATCTCCGCCTTCAGTTTTCGGGGCCTTGGCCTTTGACTCGCCAATCTCCTTCTCGAAAGCGTCAAGATCGAAATTGGTTTTCTTCTTTGTAGATTTCTTTTTCTTCTTCATGTCAGAGAAATCAAGGTCATCGGCCGTGATTGTAGGTCCTTCAGCGGCAGGTGTGCTCTCTTCGACCACCTTTGCTGGAGTAGAAGTTCCAGAATCGTCTCCCTGTCAAATTCATGCGGCGATCAAAGAGGTATGTTGGTATAGAGATGATATAAACGCACGAAATCCAACGGGATATCCTTCTTCTTTTTCTTTTTCTTCATATCCCCAAACATAGCTTTGTAGTCCTCCTCGTCCTTGTCCTTCTTCTCCGCTTTTGCCTCTGAGGCACCTGACTGCGACATCAGTTCATGGGCAGTGGTGGGCCCGAGATCGACTGCTTCGCCATTGATAGTTGTATTGTCGATGGTCTCCGGGGCTGGTTTTGTTGGGTCCGCGTCGGCACCGAGAGGGTCTTCGATGAATACGACGTTCTTTTTCTTGCGTTTTTTGAGGGAGGGATCGAACAACGGTTCTTCTGACATTTTTGCGATGATCACAGAGGTTTGTCTGATCAATCTACCTAGAGATTTAGACTCCGATAGCGTGGGAACAAACAAATGCAAAGCCGAGAGTGCCCGAGTTCACTGCCAACGAAAACCTTCAAAAATCGTCCAACACGATGCTTGCTCGTCGTTCCATCGCCCGCGCCGCCGTCGCGCACCCTCCAGTGCTTGGCGCCGCCCCAGCCGGCGCCAGGAACATGGCCACCCTTCGCGAAATTGAGCTGCGTCTCAAGTCTGTCAGGAACATCGAGAAAATCACAAAGGTCGGCGCGACCAGCTCCGGGGAATATTTGTATCTGACCCTATTTCGCGTAGTCGATGAAAATGATTGCGTCCAGCAAACTTGCAAAGGCCCAGAGGGCCATGGAGGCCGGAAAGACTTACGGTATTGCAAACAAGGGTCCGCGATGATTATTTATTCTATTTATTTCGCCCGCTCATAAAGTGAACAGAGGTCTTTGCTCACGTTCCTTCCGACAAGCCCACCCCCAACAAGCTTTTCATCATTATCTCATCAGATAAGGGTCTCTGTGGCGGTATCCATTCTTCCGTATCCAAAGCCACCCGCCGCGCATTGGCCAATGCAGAAGATTCCCCTCTCGTTTCAGCCTCCACCAATGATTCCACTGTCGATTCTGACGCCTCCTCCATCGTCATCGTTGGTGACAAGTCAAAAGCCCAACTCCAACGTGTCTTGGGCGACCATTTCCAACTGACTTTCAACCAAATTGGACGTGACATCCCTACATTCGCCGACGCTGCTGCTGTTGCCGACCTCATCATCAAGAGCGGCGTCAAATATGACTCTGTTGTAATCGTCTACAACAAATTTGTCTCTGCCATTTCGTATGAACCTGCGGTTATGGAGGTCAAGGGAGAGGAAGCTTTGAGGGAGAGCAGTGTGTACCAATTTCCTATTTCGTTAAAGGAAAATCGTTGACGTTGCGACCTATAGATTCGTTCAAAGTCTACGAGAATGACGACGATGCTACAAAGGACCTTGCTGAATTCTCGCTCGCTAACGCCATTTACGCTGGTCTTACAGAGGGTCACGCTTGCGAACAAAGTGCTCGGTAAGATTACTTACATTTCTAACGTCTCTTGTTTTATTCACATCTACCTTTTTTTCAGCCGCAACGCCATGGACAATGCCTCTAAGAACGCCTCGGACATGATCAGCAGCCTCCAAATGAAGTACAATCGTGGCCGCCAAGCCGCTATCACCAACGAGCTAGTAGATATTATTACTGGTATGTCGCGATGTTCTCTGTTCGGTTCTCATTCATATAAATCCTTCCTTAGGCGCCAGTGCTCTGTAAGCTTGTCCTAGTGTGGAAAACACCTTATAGATCTTTCGCTCGTGCCAAATAATTATTAAATTGATTAAAATCTTTTGAGGGTCATCTTTTGAGAATCTTATGCACCCCATGGAAGTGTTTTTTTCGAGCTTTTCCAACTAGGTGCTGGGTATCCTTTGCCCTGGCAGGTTGACTGATTTTTCTGCAAGTCCCTCAGTCCCCTTTAGGTGGAGTCTGGGTGGAACGAGGTGTCGGATATTATTACCAGTACGTCCCTGTTGTCTTGTTATTTTTGGTTCTTATTCATGTAAATCCCTCTCAAATGTCAGGTAAACACGCCTCTGGAAAGGATAGTGTTCTATTTGGCTGTTTCCCCAACCATAGCACAAGCTCGCTGCTTCCTTGTGGGCAAATATGGGAAATCCGGACATTGATAAAAGGTTCCAATGATAGCCGCTCGTCTGTTGCATGGTTTCTTTCTTACTCTTTTTTACTCGACAATCTTGAAACCTTTAGACGTATTTGCGTCCACCACAGCCGAGTGGTCGCACACCTTGTCAAAAGCTGTTGCGTCTGGGTGATTGCTCTTTCATACGAGGCCAACCCGTGGCATGCCATGAGGCTCATGGACCGCATCTGTTCAGGAAAAGTACATAAATACCAGCCGTGGATCAAGTTGAAACTTGCGAGCCTCATCAAGCCCGTCAATGGCTTACATCGATCCCTTGTTCGATAAACCTTTATTTGGACTCATCAAGACCCAACGAGCCTACTCTTCCCAGAGCTGTGCCCTTGGTTCTTGCTTGCAGATGACTACCAGAGCCAGAGTCTCCCTCAGATGCCATGGCGCAAATAGAAGATCTCCAGAAGTGAATACTTAATCTGAGTTCGTTCAGCAGAACACTCAGCCAAACAATAGACTGTTATCACAAATTCGGGGACTACTTTTGGTGATGCTCGTCGCCGAGAGTAACGTGGCCTTTATAATTAGGGCGGTGCATGTTTATGTCGCACAAAGTGACTCTAATGTAAGTTTCGATTTTATAACTAGAAGTGTATATAGCGTTCATACTGCCGGGGTCAAGGCCAGCCCCAAATACAGAATTTCTGATTCTGTATTTGGGGCTGGCCTTGACCCCGGCATTATTACAGATAAGGTTTGGATGAGCGCGCGCCGAGGTATGATGTCAGTGATTCTATTTCTTACGAGTCGCTTTTTTCAACCTGAAGCTTTGGGGCACATGGCCAATTTAACGCGAGAAATCTGGGTGTGGTCGGAAACACCAAGAAAACAGGAGAATGGCAGGTGACTGGTGACCGACCATACATAGTACATACGGCAGCTTCGCCATTCCAAGGGCTTTCCATAAGTGGATGAGTTTTGATCTACTTAGACCGATTTTGAGGCACGTGATCACGCCGTGCCTCCTTCGCGTTCCGTCAGGCTTCCTTTTGCGCGTTTAGGGAGGTCCTGGTCGGGTCAAAAAATTGGAAAATTTCGAAAAATATATTTACATTTATTTTAAACATATTTACTATGCAGAGAGAGTTCTGGGCTATTTTTTATTGCCAAATATCCCAATTTTCTCGAATTTACCCAGGGGAGCAGGGAAGGATGGAATTTGGCATCAGTAGTTTCACGATTTACTTCTTTTGGGTTGTGCAAGCGAAAAAAAGCGAAAAAAAGCGACAAAGTCACAAGTTCAACAAGCCGCGTCCCTTTTTCAG
>Ga0307509_10005411_pt1 | contig 17773 bp, 20 predicted proteins | sample 10_EM_MG_FD_202245 | JGI IMG/M metagenome (GOLD analysis project Ga0307509, IMG submission 202245) | Populus trichocarpa ectomycorrhiza microbial communities from riparian zone in the Pacific Northwest, United States - 10_EM | ecosystem: Host-associated > Plants > Roots > Unclassified | place...
GTGCGCAGCTACTGGTAATGATCGTGATTGCAGGAAGGCTATCGCTCTTGGGTTTTGTATTTAAACCAGTCTCCTGGCTAGCAGGAGACAGCAGACTTTGACAGACCTTCAGTCTAAGAATACACTTCATTGAACGGCAATCCATGAGTCCCGGAGCCTGCTTTGTCCTTCAACTATTATCCTTCTAGCTACCGGTCCCTTGCAGCCTCCCCTTAGCACCAGAGCTAGCAGGTCTATCGCCGGTTCTATTGTATTTGCGTTAGACAGGAATAAACCTGTCACAGCAAATGTGGCATCAACACTTTGCTCAGCTCTACGAAACCTCTGTTAAAGGCCTCCTGCCTGTGACCTTATTTGAGTCAAATGCTACTGCACCTCAACAAAACCGAGTCTGTGAGGTTTGTGTTAAGTCAAAACATAAAAGAAAGGTTGAGCACAAACCAGCACCACGGACAATTCAGCATTTAAAACATGTTCACTCCGCCCTCTCTGGACATATTGTACCTTCCTCCCACTCCGGTTACAAGTACTTCATTCTTTATATCGATGACTACTCTTGTCCAACCTGGGTCTTCTTTCTATAAACGAAGTCTTCAACAGAGGGTGTTTCGGTCTTTCAGCAGTTCCAAGCACAACTAGACAAGCTCTTTCCCGAATGGCTAATTACTCGTTTGCGATCTGACAATCGGCTTGGGCAGTACGACAACTTGCTATTCCGTGGTATCCTCTGCATATGTGGAATCACTTTTGAACAGAGTCCACCATACACCCAGTCGAAAAATCGGCTCGCCAAACGAATGATTCATATGATAGTCACTAAGGCCGGAGTACTACTTATTGATTCCCAGATGGTTGACAACTTTTGGGCGGAAGCTATATATAGGGCAGTGTTTTGGGCTATGAGAACGCACTCCCAAACTCTTGACAGAATTACCCCTTACCAGAACCGGCAAGAGAAAAAGCCAGAGCTTAGTCATCTAAGAAGATTTGGGTGTCATGCTGTCAAGTTAGTTCCTCAGGAGTTGCGAAACGGGAAGTTTACTGAAAGATCCAAGCAGTGTATCTTCCTTGGCTACGTACATGATACCACAGGCATTTGGCCTCTTTGGGATCCGGCTGGAAGTCGGATTGTGCAGGCCTCAGATATCATTTTTGATGAGTGTAAGGTCTTGGGTACTCGGAAGGGTGATGGTGCAGAGGTAGACATTCTTAAAGCCGATGTACCAGAATATATGCCACCCGAAGAGGAATCGGATACTGTTATTGCACCACACCAGCTCTCATCAGGCCAAATTGGACTCCAATCTGGTACGAGTACTTTAGAACTACGAGATTGAATAGCCAAAACTGCTACTACTACTCCTTCAACAGTGGAGGTTATGAGCGAGCGCCCTAAGTGTAAAGGAACTCAGGCAGAAGAACCTACCAAGAAACAAAGAAGTTCTCCTAATTCCACAAGTCACACAATGGCCAACGTGGATCATTGCGAAGAAGGTTCTCCTGCTGAGAGTATAAGGCTTGACAAATCCTCTCAAGACCCTATTACTTTTAAACACTCACAAAGGCTTTTGGACAATGTGAAAGGGCACCCCTATGCTGCGATAGCAAGTACCATTTCTGGTCAGGGTTTACAGTGGCTGGGTCTGAGGACGACCAGATTAACAACCGGGAAGCACACAGGTCGCACTATTGTGGAAATTGGAAATCCGCCATTAGAGAGGCGTTTAGGCCATTGATTGATAATCAGCCTTAGTCGGTAGGCTTAATATCTGACATTAATAAGAAGCATGGCATACATCCTATCGGATATAAATGGGTTTTCAGAATGAAAACCAACCCCGTTTCAACAATTTCTTTCAAAGCTCGACTTGTTGTGAAAGGCTACGAACAACAGCTATTTGGTGAGACCTTTGCTCCTGTTGCTGGACTAACAAGTATCAGGATGGTACTAGCCTTTGCGGCCCTCAATCAGTGGGAGATTTACCATTTAGCGGTCTGTACAGCATTGCTCAATCCTGCGCTTGAGAGTCTAGTCGATATGGAAATGCCAGAAGGAAATGATTGGCTTCAGCCACAGACCACACAACCCTATTGTGAGACAAGGTACGCTTTGAAGCGGCATAAGGCTCTTGATGGCTTAAAAGAAGCTCTGCGGCTTTGGTACAATCATATAACCAAGTACTTACATACGATTGATCTTCAAAGTTCACCAACCAATCTGAATCTCTACCATACAGAGGACTCCCAACTGCTGCTGGTTCTCTACGTAGACGATCTGCTTATCCTATCCCCATATGTCAAAACAATTGATCAACTAAAGGCGAAGCTTCAAGAAATGTACAAAATGAATGATTTAGGTACAGCTAAACATTTTCTAGGTCTTGAACTGATAACAACCGAGAACTGTCTTTACCTACACCAAAACCGATTTGCAAGGAAGATTCTCCGGCGATTCGGAATGGACCTCTGCAATGGCTTCTCAACTCCACTAGTGGTCCAGCAACTATTGCCTACAAAAGATGACTGCCAAAAGGCTGATCAGACTGAACACCAGTCCATCCTCTGGTCCCTGATGTATCTTTCAGTTTGAACACGACGCGATATCTCGTACGCAGTTAGCCAACTTGATGAGTTCAGCATCAATCCTAGTACAATTGACATTGCGTCATTGAAGAAGCTACTGCAATAATTCAAGCAAACCAGATTCCTAGAAATTTGGTACCAACGTTAAGCGATAACAGTACCATTGGCTTCAGCTCTACCAATTGGGCTTTGCGACTCAGATTTTGCTGGGGACCTCAGTGACTCAAAATCAACTGCTGCATATGTCTTTACACTTGCTGGAGCTGCAATCGCATGGAAATTGATGAAGCAGACTCTCGTATCACTATCGTCAACCGAATCTGAATACATCACCGATTCAGAGGCAGCTCGAGAAGCAATCTGACTCCTTAGGCTCTACTATGAGATCACAGCAGCACCCTACTCCTCACAACTTCTCTACGGTGACAATATGGTAGCTCTTCACCTTATCCAGCAACCAAGAATTAATGCTTGGTCAAAGCATATTGCGGTTCAATACTATCATGTACAGGACTGTTACCAGAAGGGTCTTATTTCCTTTTAATATCTCAGCACAACTGACAACACCGCGGATATCCTAACCAAACTACTTACTCGTGACACCCAGCAAAGGCACACTCAAGACTTAGGATTACAGTCATTTATTCTACATGCACCTTAAGCTTTGCTGTACCTTTCCCTTTATATGAACACCTGTAGGCAGCACTCTTTTTCCCTATCACTGTAGCATAATAGGTTTTTAATAAGGCTGACCAAATGTTTGTTGTTTCCTTGGATCGCTCTTCTACATAGTTGGGCGAGTAAGCAGAGCGGTATGTACGGATGTGACACAAAGGGTGGGAGTCTTGCTTTGTGCTACTTTATTGTTTCCTTTCTTGTTTTAGTTTTTCTTTGTTCTCATGCGCTACCCTAGAACAGTCTTCCTTATCACTTGGTTGTGTACAATGTCTATGTGGGGGAAGGGTGGGTATATGACATTTGCATCTGTCATTGTCTATTGAGATAGGTCAATCAATCAACAATTCCACTGCCAAAACCTACGCAATTTCACACTTAGATCACAGAACGAGCGGAGAAGCAGGCTGCAACTTAACATCAACCAGGAATTCACCACTCAAGGAGGGAGATTTACTTTTACAGGGGAGGTATTTACTCAATCAACGTCATGGAAGCAAGCTGAAGACAAGAGAGGAAGGCGTGCATGTTTCGTTAGATGTAATATATAATGGAAAAAACGAACATCTGTGGGATTTCAATATAGGGGAGGTTGTCAGAAGAAAGAAAAGAGCCTTCAAACGATAGGATTTGTTTGAATGATCTTAAGGTTTACCTACCGAGAAAGGTGTTACAGGTGGCTAACATAGTAGGATTTCCGGCTAGATCGGCTAGAGATATTTGAGGTAACAATTTGACTGTCAGAAAGGCACACGTGTAATTCAACCATTTCATTATCACTTTTGGGTATAATGAAAAGCTCTAAGAAAATGGCCCGGGTTGTGCACTTGAAATCCTAACCAAAGCATGTCCTAGGCAGATAGTTTAAGCAGCGGCTCTAAAAGGTTGTTAGATTAACTCTTTTACTACTATATTGTTATATTCTAGAAGCTTTTGGCAGTAACGACCCTACAGAGAGGTAGCTACAGTGGACTACACTCAAGCCCGTATGGTATACCAAGAGGTAACCAGATTGATGATGGACCGGTATACTTAGTATACTACCAGTATGCATGAGTTGGTAGATGTGTCTACAGAGTGACTCGGTGACATCGGGTTAGACAGGGGAACCTTCGGAGAGGATGTTCACTTAAAGTTCAGGACACATGGTAAAAGTTGCACGGGTCTCCACGGCAACATTATGTGTGGTCGCGCAGACCCGCGAAGGGAATCAAGGCATGAAGGGGTAAATTTACCCTACCTTAGAAACAGGATTACCTTACCATGGGGATCCAGTTACCCTACTGAGGTACTCCAGTTACCCTACGTTCACCGAGAAATTCACTGCAGAGATAGGGGAAAGTCATACTACTGTACTTGCACATTCCAAAAGTATCCGGATGAGCAGCCGGAAGTCTTGGCGGTTCCATTTTTTACCCTAGGCCAAAAAGGAAAATAGAGCGAGTGATCGTCTGTGATGCCAACTGCCAGCCTATTCCATTGCCAGTAGGTCCCCCTTTCACAGCTCGGTGGTCCAGTGGGTAGTCTGTGAGAATATAATATACTTTATGAATAGAATAGACTTTGGTAAATGGAAATGGGGAACAGGTAAAGGGTGTAGGGGGGGTGTATGTGTCCGGGCGAGGTGTATCCAGATTATTGAACCAAGATCCGAGTAAGGTGAAGAAAGAAAAGAAAAGAGATCTAGAAGGGTACATTTATGCTTCAAACTTATTTCCACCATCGTGCAGCATACGCCTTCCCATAATCATAGGCAGCTTTGATATCGCATTATTAATATCTTCAATAGTGATCTTCTCCCATTCTTCCACGAAGACCTCTCTCATTTGAAGCGGAGTAGTAATTTTCTCTGCTTCTCTACGCCGTAGAATACGGGACTTTATCAAACACAATATATGTTCAATGGGGTTGAGGTCCGGTGAGTTAGCTGGCCAATCAACTTTCGGTATTCCTAGCTGTTCACGGGCTGTATTTGTGAAGTCGGAAGAATGTGAAGGGGCGTTGTCTTCCATTAGGGGGAAATTTGGAAGACCAGCGATTCATTCGGTGCAGGCCGGCCACAGAGTTGGCTTACACAAATGATTCACATATCTCCATGAATCGACACCTTTCCCTTTCCCAACCTTGAGCGGCCGAAAGGTATACTTCTTTCCCCGGAACGATTCCACAGTTTTCACCTTCTTTCCCTCAGCTCTCCCTACTCCTCTCCTCTCTGCTGCGACCCGGAACTCCAGTTCCCGCAGATTTCTGCATTCCTCAAACAATTTCCAGGCAGCATTAAGTCTCTCTGTTTCTCCAGCCCTCACCCTATTCATTTCCTGAATCTCTTCTTTTGCTTTCTGTTTTTCTTCTTTTGTTGTAGCCGGCCATAAACAAAATGGCCATTTCCATCCGCAAGATATAACCCCCCAGCACATTACGCAGGTGCCATTTTTTTCCTTGGTCCCCACACAATCGTCGTGCCAGTTTTCCCCCTTTTCCCTTTAGACCAAAGATTTGCGGAAAACTGCTCCCACCGCGATAGACATTTCATCTGTAAACATGTAGTCCGCCCATTCCACCTGTGGCCTCCATATCGCGCATTCTAGGTAATAGTTCTATATATGATACGTTAACCCTACCAAACAGCAACCAACGACATATACCGTAAAATCACTTGAAATCCGCCAGGTCATGCAACTCTCTAATCTCCAGACTAGCACGCGTATTACCGTGTACGCGATCCTATTAATCTGCCAGGCTAGACCTTGTTCTGGCTAACAGGGGAATCAGAGCTGATAATCTGATAGTGGATTCCAAGAGTTTTTATGGTAATAGAGGTATTCAGCCCTGGGGTTTGAACAAGTCTTTTTTAGGTACTGGCTCTCTCGGGCAACTTGTTACAAACAAAAAAACAAGGTACGTTACGAATTGATTGAGTCTCTGTTCTAGTCTGAGAATAGGCTTAAACTCTTCATGGTATGCGTGAATACCGCGGGGAGCCAGAGCTGGGAAAACTGTTCTATCACCCACATGCGAGAGTCCAGCCTCACACCAAATATCCATGAGCTTCATCCTGTAAGAGGTTTATTCCTGTGTAACGAAAATACAATAGCACCGGCGATAGACCTGCTAGCTCTGGTGCTAAGGGAGGCCTCAAGGGACCGGTAGCTAGAAGGATAATAGTTGAAGGACAAATCGGGCTCAGGGACTCATGGATTGCCATTCAACCAAGTGTATTCTTAGACCGAAGGTCTGTCGAAGTCTGCTGTCTCCTGCTAGCCAGGAGACTGGTTTATATACAAAACCCAAGAGCGATAGCCGTCCTGCAATCACGATCATTACCAGTAGCTGCACACATACCGGAATCTTGTAATCCTGCAAGACCAAAGGCAGAAACAAACAAACAGTGGGCAGCCTTTGCCCGTGTTACATGCCCATTCCATATCCGGAATCCTAAATATAAACTTCCAACAAAGCAAACTAAACATAGCAATACGATAGCATAGCCAATCTCACTCAGAGAAGGTGGCGGAGCTGAAATCAAATCAAATAAACCAAATATAAATCAACTAAACACAGGAGATCCTGCACTGCCCGCTCCTGTGTACCGTTACCGGAACATGTACACATGTTACATTCCCTTATTCTGAAAAAGCAACCATCATTCCAAAGTCTTGGCTGTCCTCAGTGTGCCATAGGAGGCCGTCGTCATCTGTAGGGAACTAGTCCTGAACAGAGCTGCTAGAATCATATTCCTCATCGTCATGGGGTTCTCAGATGTTGGGTGAGCAGTCGTTTGCGGTACATCGTGTGGAGGAAACTTCCATGGGTTCCCATGAAGCTTTAATGTAGTGGGAGGTGATCTGGGGCGTCGGTTCAGTCGGGTGGTTAGCGTCCCTGTATTCCTGTATGAGTTCCAGGGAGTGGTCGAGGTTCTCGATGGGTTTCCAGGAATTCTCAGCTCGCTCAGAGCCTGTGCAATCAACCAGGAATTCGTGCCTGTTGTTCTGGCGGCAGTAGTCGAGTATCTGCTCTCCTTCCCATTCTTCACCATTGTCGATTAGTATGGGTGCTGGCTTGTGCATTCTGTGGGACGTGAATCTATTGGGATCGTTCTCTCTGTATTCCTTAAGGGAGGACACGTAGACGTAGGGTTTGTGGCGGGCAATTGGGGGCGGGAGGTGTAACCTGTAGTTGTCTGTGTCAGGTAGATGTTCTAGGACCTTCAAAGGTCCAAACCAGCGTGGTTCTAGCTTCTTGGATCGTCCAGGGGAGGAGGTATAAGGGCGGCCTCTAACAAGAACTCTGCTGCCATTCTTGAAGGGTTCCGTTAGGGGTTTGTGGCGTTTGTCAGCCTGGACAGTCTGGTGGAAGGTAGCATGCTTTCTGGCCATGTCTACTTCCATTCTTGTTGCTTCATGGGTGTTGAAGATATCGTCCACCGCTGGTACCTCGCTGGCGGATGTCTGGACAGGGTTGAATATGTTCCATGGGTGTCTATAGAGGGCATCGTATGGCGAGATGCCTAGACAATCATGAGGGGCGCCTTTCATGCCTGCTGCAATAGGCGGGAGGGCGCCGGACCACTTGTTCTATCTGGGGTTAATGAAGTTCCTCATTAGCTGTTTGAGGGTACGGATCCTTCGCTCAACATGGGCATTCGTTTGCTGGTGGTATTGGGTCGCTATCCAGACCTAGATACCAATGGGCTTCATCATTTGTGACCAAAGCTTAGAGGTAAAGGGAGAGTCCTCGTCAAGGAAAATGCTGAGAGGGAGGCTATAGAAGTCAAAGATAGTGATGTTGAGTTTCTGGAAGCTCTTTTGAGAGGTAGCGGCATCCTTGAGTGGAATGAGATGACTGTAGAAGGTAAAGCAGTCCATTATGACCATGATAGATGTATAGCCATCGGATTTGTTAAAAGGGCCGGCCAAGTCTACAGCTAGGGATTGGTTGGCTTTGTTGGGGTAAGGGAGGGTAAGGGATCATCCATAGGGTAGGGTGGTGCACTTGTTGTTAATCTGGCACTAATCACATAACGGACAGTAGAGGACAAAGTCCTGGCGCATCTGTGGCCACCAGAAGAAACAAGCCAAATAGGAGTAGCATTTGTAAGCTGAGAAATGTCCTAGGCCTTTATGGACCATCTGGAGGATCAAATCCCGCAGGGATACCCCCTTCTCAAGAGGTCCTACCGGTATATAAAGGTTTTCGTACACATTGGTGTTCTGGGCAAGTAGAAGGCCATCCTGGATGGAATAGTGCAATTTATTATTGTTTTCATGACCCTAGTGTAGAGGGCGTCGGTCCTAAGGGCTTCTCCAACTCGCTAGGCGAGGTTAATTTTGAACAACCAGGTTCAGGCACCGCGGATTCCAAGTTCGGACACGGATTGATGCAAGGTGATTGTATATAGCAGATATAAAAGAATACCATTCAGATGAAAGCTTGTAAAAGGAATGGACAATCAGAAAATGACCAAACGGAAGTGAAGAATAAGATAAGACAGACAAAAAGAGGGAAGCGAACGATGATGAACTGATGATGAACAAACCAAGGGAAAAACAAGGTTCGTTATATCCTATCCTGCCTCTATAACATGCTACCAGTGGATGCACAATCCTGCTTCGCGGTCCCTTCCACTGAGAAGTTGCGATATCCTCTTTCCCGAACCAGATCCCAGGTTTCATCAGAATTTTCCGAGGGTATCAACAAAGTGGCCAGCCATAGGTTGAGCGTGAAACAGAGGGTAAAGCTGATGTTCGGTTATCGTGAGTGTTCCTGTTTCAGTGTGGTGTGATTCAAGTTTGATCCTGTTTCGTCGGGTATGCCGGATGAATGTCGGATATCGTCTGAAGCTAATGATGGTGGAACAGCCCTTCAGCAACGGTGTGTAATAGAAGATAGTAGTAGCGTTTCTTATCCAGCGCGGATGAGAATATATGCATGTGAGGAGCGGAATAATTTCCAACAGATACCAATAAGGCCCGAGTGTAGGCAGCTTAGGAATTGGTTTGCATTGGTTGCCTTATCAGAGTAATAGCCTACTTGGCTGTAAAGGGGACTAAAGGCCAGTGAGGCCATTGGCGGTGTAGCTAGAATGGTATCATTCATACGAAAAGGCGGGAGGCTTTCTGAGAGGTATGGGATATCGGGGAGCGAGGCCTGGCCTGCCTTAAGGGCTGTATTCGATGTTGAAGTCCTATCCTGCTCTTTTCTCTTTGTTTGCTTACACTGCTTCTGGACCTTAGGGTCCTTTGGCCAGTAGCCTGCACCTTCTTTTTCATTCTTATGTATTTCACACCTATCGTCAGTGCATGACATCCAGCTCATTTCTGACTGTCGTCGTTCCATTTCACTAGAGAATGGGAGAGTTCTATTCTCATCCCAAGAGTTTCCAATCGATATTCTGCTATCATTGCTGGCTGTGCTTGATGTAGGTGGCGAGGAAGCAGAGGTCTTACGTTTCTGGGAGTGAGTTCCTGCATTGCGGGTAATCTCACCCATGAGGTATTCAGGGCCGCAGCGCCTGATAGAGTCACTGCTGGTAAGAGTGGGAGAGGTGATGGCTTCGCCTGAGGGGTACATGGCGTCGTCTGATTCTATGCTAAAATCCGTACAAGAGGAGTAGCTTGAATTCATCTGTAGGGGTTGGGTAGGGTCATGTAGCTTAAGGTGGTCATAATCGATCGTGGGGTCCTGGAAGCTTATATCTAACACTCCTGGGGTTCCCTCATGGATTCTCGATAGGGAGTCTACTAGGAAAGCCTTCGCTCCTGCTCGGTATTCTATTTTAAAATCAAAGTGCCTGATGTGCATTAACCATGTGTGCTGTGGTCCATTGAGATTCTTAAGTGTTATCAGTTTGATGAGACTCTCATGCTCTGTCACAACTGTAAATTGCCTGTGTAGCAAATGGGGAGTGAATGCTTCCATAGCTTCAATGATGGGGCGCGTTTCTTGTTGCTGTGTGGGGTAGGTGCTTTGTGATGGCGTCAGCTTCCTGCTGTGGAACCCTGCAGGTCTGACAGCATCTCTGGTTTGTCCTTGGCCTATCCCAGCGCCCGTACCTGTAGGGGATGCATCTGTAACCAGCCATATCATATCTGGCTTATTATAGTCGATCGGTCTCAGGACTTTGTACTTATCAGCAGCTCGCTTGCCCGCTTCGAAGGCTGCTTCCTGCAGATCCGTCCATAGCCATGCAGCGTTCACACTCAGCTCCGTGAGCGGGGCTCTGATGGTGGCGATGTGGGGGATCAACTGCAAGATATAATTAACCATTCCCTTGAATAGCTGCAGTTCTTTCTGGCTCTCTGGTCTTGACTAGTCCATTATGGTGCGGATTGCCTCACGTGTAGGGTGGATGCCATCATCGTCTATCATATGACCTACGATATCGAGCTTTGTGGCAAAGAAAGCAGTCGTATTTCGGTTAGCATAATCGCCGGCGTTCTGCAGCTTACTGCAGGCGTTCTTAACGTCCTTAACATGCGCTTCATGGTGTCACTGAAGACAAAAATATTGTCAATGTACACCCATATGTTCTTGCCTAATTCGTCATGGAATAGGTACTCCATAGTTCTCACAAAGGTTCTGGGAGCATGCATGTCTCCTGGCATCATGACCTGGCTGGTAAAGCGGCTGAAGGGTGTCTCGATAGTGTTGTACTTCATATCATCTGGATGCACTCTGGTCTGGAAGTAGGCGTCACTGAGATCTATCTTGCTGCGGAATCATCCTCTGGCTAGCGCATTTAATATAATGTTTTGTTCTGGGATCTGTGTGTGATCTGCCTGGGTGTTATCGTTCCAGAAGCTGCGGTCTACCAGCGGTCGGATTCTGCCATCGCTATTGGCTTGCAAAAACATGCGGGCTCCTCCGGGCACACTAGTCCTATGGAGGATACCGGCGTTCATCTGCTTGCTGATCGATTCCCTGTATTTGGGCAACAAGGCTTGTGGCGCTTTGAAGGTGGGTGTCTTTAAAAGCTTCCTCGGGTCTATGAGGCTTCTCCAGTGCATTACCTTTCATACTGGGGGCAGTTCCTGGGGTACTTCTTTGACAAATACCTGGTGGAACATCGCCACGAAGTCTGGTACTTCCTGTGGCTTTGTCATGGCTGAGCAAGTCTCTCTAGATTTTCTGTCACAGGTAACTCTGACCTTATACTTGGGGAAGTAAATTCTGTTGTTTTGGCAATCGATGACCGCTACTAGCCTTCAGAGATCGTCCATACCGATGAGGATATTCATAGTATGATACTGGCGTGACTCCCTTAGGTACCTTGTTCACTCGTCTCTTGCCTAGCCGAATCATAACCTCAACAGAGAAGTTGCTAGTTGATTGCGATCCTTTAACTGCCATCTTCCGAGTGACGGGATTGTTCCTAGCTATGTAGGGGATCTTGTGTGTTGTAACGAATTTGTTGGATATCAGGGTACCGCCAATGGTACGTGTATCTGTGAGGGCTCTGGCGGGCTTGCCATTGATGTTAATAGTGAATTCGAGTGCCTGGAATGGCCTATCCTTTTGCTTGCCTACTGTAGTCTTGTAATTTCTGACCGAGCCACTGCCATCTAGCTCCTCTGTGCTGTCCGTATCGGGCTCACATTCACCTTCCCTGCTGTCTGGGCATTCCGCAGAGAGGCGAACATGGTCTCACGGTCCCCTAATGAGACACGGGTTGGCATAACGTTCGTGTTCTTTCTTTGGTTACAAGGTTGCTATGAGGGATTTCCTTTGTAAGGTTTAAGACAAATTGTATTGCCAGTGTTTCCTTAGTTACGCGGATATGCGACTCATACTAGCGTATGAGTCGGGTGGCCAAGGCTGTGCTAGGATCTCCTTGTATATAAGTGTAACAGGTTTATTCCTGGCTAATGAAAATACAATAAGACCGGCGGTAGACCTGCTAGCGCTGCTGCTAAGGGAGGCTGCAAGGGACCGGAGGTAAGAGATCATAGTTGAAGGGCAAATAGGACTCAGGGATTGCCGTTCAACCAAGTGTATTCTTAGATTGAAGGTCTGTCGAAGTCTGCTGTCTCCTGCTAGCCAGGAGACTGGTTTAAATACAAAAACCCAAGAGCGATAGCCTTTCTGCAATCACGATTATTACCAGTAGCTGCGCACATACCGGAATCCTGTAATCCTGCAAGACCAACGAAAGAAACAAACAATGCTCAGCCCTCGCCAGTGTTACATGACCATTCCATACCCGGAATCCTAAATATAAACTTCCAACAAAGTAAACCAAACATAGCAATACGATAGCATACCCTATCTGACTCAGAGGCAGTGGCGGAGCTCAAATCAAATCAAATAAACCAAATATAAATCAACTAAACATAGGAGATCCTGCACTGCCCGCTCCTGTGTACCGTTTCCGGAACATGTACACATGTTACAGTTCTTCCTCGCCACCAGGTTGCACCAATTGCGCAGGCGCCCACCCTGCGACTCACAGAGATTATGTCTCCCATCCAACTCCGCCCCCTCTCAGGCGTTCAACCGCTGCCGACGAGGTCTTCCACCGGCCGCCCGCTGGCGACGAAATCGACATGGCCACCGACGACCGAGACGTCTCGCCCCCCCCTTCACCCACCCGCTCCCTCCAGTCGGCCTTCGAGATAGCTACTCCATGGGCCAGAAGGACAACGATACTTCCAGCCTCTTTAAGGCCCGCGCCTGGCTCTGGTCAGCTCCCGCCTGTGGAGCCCCAAAACCCCTCCCCTATGAGCAGAACACCATCTGGCCTGGCCAGCTAATGCAGTACGACCAATGCTCAGGGGGTGGTAAGCAGGTCTCGCCCCCCCCGCCGAAACCCTTCACCCTTGTTCAACATTACTGCCTCGGGAGCTGGGATGTGTTCCTTTCTCTGTTTGGGTCATTCACGCAACTGGCCCACCCTACTTCCATTGTAACCATGCAAGACCCCCCAGTCTACAGGGGCAAGCTCCCCTCTTTTACCTTGTTTGGGGTTTTTTCTCCCCCTACGACCGGCGGCTGCAAGCCCCCGGCTGCCATTTCCGTTTATAGCTCCTTTCTGTCTTCTATTTCTCTCTTACTGCGGTTTTTTGCAAGGGGGGACGTCATGGCGCTTGACCTCTTCACCCCTGATGGTTTCTTTAACCCCTCCACCACTGGCTTCACAATAATCAACTGTTACAGCACCAAAGGTCGCTCCAACAACACTCGTTCTGTTCCACCAGACATTATTTTTCCCTCCAGCCCGCTTCCCACCCTCACCTTGGGTGACCTGAATATCCACCACCCCACAGCTGACCCCCTCAGAGTCTTCAAAGAGGACGAGATTGCCACCTCGTCCCCCTACTTCGACAGGGCCACCGACCTAGCGTTCTCCCTCCTCAATACCCCTGGTGTTTTCACTCGGTTCTCAATATCACTTGTTGTACACTCTGGCGTCCTGGACCTAGCCTTTGCCTGTCCTCTCCTTTCACCCTACCTTTCGGAATGGTCCGACCACCTCCCCTCCACCCGCTCTGACCATATCCCGATTCTCCTCCGCTTTGAGGCTCCTTTGTTTTGTGCTCCCTCCCCGACCCCTAATTGGGCCCTGTCCGACTGGGCCACCTTGGAATCTTCCCTTAAAGCTACAACTATCTCGCCCCCCCCCCTCCTCCCCCCCATGCGCTCCCTGGATGTTTGGTTCAGCACCAACCTAGGCACAGTCACGTCCCAATTTGCGCTGCATACCCCGCTGAAGAGGGTGACCTATCGATCCAAACCGTGGTGGTCGGAGCTTTTGTCAATCTCAGGAAGGCCTACAACTACGCTCTCCGCTCCACGAAGCGAGGCCGTTTCGATGCCGCCCTCCTCGCCTCCACAAGGGCGGCCAGATCTGCCTATTTCACAGCCATCAAGAAGGCAAAGAGGGACCAGTTGTCCTCCTTCCTGGCCTCAGCGTCCCCCCAGACCGTGATGACGGCTAAGAGATTTGCCGTCCGCCACCTTCCCCTCCGATTCCCTGAGCTCCCGGGCGCCTCCGCACCACCTGAACTCAACAAGGCGCTCCTTGACTATTTCTTCCCCCGCGCACCAACCGAGTTTACTGATACAATCCTGCTCCAGCTCAGAGAATGCCTCCCTTTGGCAGCGGACGAGGTTAGCTGGGCCCTAGCCCGGTCCTCGCCTTCGTCGGCCCCAGGGCCTGACGCGATCACAAATTGGGTATGGAAAAGGGTGCACCGCGTGGCCCCTCACCTCATCTACGACCTGCTCGCCCCTTTCGTACTCTATGGATCACACCCCCTCACCCTCAAGAGCGCCGATGGCATTGTGCTGGACAAGCCTGGGAAGCCTTCTTATGACTCCCCATCATCGTTCCGCATGATAGTTTTACTCCAGACCTTCTCAAAGATCCTCGCAAGCATAATGAACTCAAGACTCTCCTGCGTGGCTCGGGCAACTGGCCGCCTCAACCCCCACCAGTGCGGCTCGCTAGCCGGCCTTTCGGCCTCAGACTCAGTAACCACCCTCACCCACGAGGTGAAGACCCTCCAGATTGCTGGGAGGAATGTCTCCACCCTTTTTCTAGATATAAAGGGGGGCTTCGACAACGTAAACCCCACCACCCTCTGCCGCATGCTTAGCGCCAGAGGGGTCAAAGCGCACCTTGTGTCTTGGACCAAGTCGTTCCTGGCTGGCAGATCGTGCCAGCTCTTGTACCAGGGATCCCCCAAGGTGTTCGCCCCAGGGCTCCCCTGTCTCCCCTCTCTTGTTTGTCATTTACATTTCCCGCCTTCACTGCGAGATCCCCGAGGGTCTCTCCCTCTCCTACGTGGACGACCTTAGTCTGACCGTATCCTCTGCATCATATCGGCGCAACATCCAGATTCTAGAGGGGCTGTATGCCAGGCTGAAGGCCAGAGGGACCACACTGGGCGTGGGCTTCTCGGTCCCCAAGACGGAGCTTATCCACTGGCGTACGAACAGGGATAGATGGCCCATCTCTAATGCTGTGATCTACCTAGATGGGTCGGTTTTCAAGCCCAAGGATGAGGTCAGGTGGCTGGGCTACTGGTTCACACCCTTGATCTCCACTACCCCACACTTTGGCAAGAGGCCAGCCAAAGCCCAGGCGGCCTTCGTGGCGGTCAAGCGACTCTCCCCTCCGGGGATCGGCCTCGCCCGCTTCCTCTGCCACAGGCGGGCCTCCTCCCTCCTCTTCCCCATCTTCAGCTATGGCGCGGACACCTTCGTGCCCAGAGTCCACATGACCAGGAAGCTCTCCGCATTCTGGCACAATGTCCAGAGATGGACAACCAACTGCTTTATGAGCACCCCCACCCACATCCTAGCCATAGAGGCCTGCCTCCCACCGCTTGAACTCCTCCTTACGTACAAATGCCGACTGGCCCACCTTAGGGTTCTGTGTTCCCCCCGTGAGATCAACCCTGCAGCTGCAAGGCTTCCGCCCTCGGTGCAACCTGCTTCCCTTCACCGCCACTCACCAGACCACAGGGCCCTAAGCGCGAAGAATGCGGGCAGTCGTCTGCTCCTCCCGTGGATCCAGCCTAGACCACCGTCAAAGAACAGGGAACACCTCCTCCTCGATGCCCTCCCGCACGCAATGTTATTCCTCCCGGGCCCCGATAGGCTTCATGCACTCCCAGTAACCTCCCAGCACTTGCTTGGCGAGATCTACCCGACCCCCCCCAAGCCGCTCGTACCCGCAACTTGAGCTTAAAGGCAAGAACCTCCTCATGGAAGAATGGGACGAGGCCGCACCAGATCCGGCCAGATACCCATGCCAACCCTCGCTAAAGCCCCACCCGTTCATGGGTCTAGACAAGTTCACTGCGTGCCGTCTCCACCAGATGAGATCCGGCAAAAGCTACCTCAACACCCACCCCTCCTGGGACTGCGACACCCCCACCCCCTGCCCCAGCTGTTTGAGCGCCCCCAAGACGTTCGAGCACGCCATCCTCCGCTGCTCGGCCAAGGAGCCGGCAAGGACCCGCCACCTTCAGGGAGTCCTTGACATTGGCCCCGACGCCCCTTTGTGGTCCCCGGCCGCCCTCCTGGGCGACCTCGCCTGATTCATTAAGTCTACGGCTACAGCCTTCTCCCCGGGGATGTTTTCCCGCCCGTCCTCCTCCGCTGGTTCTATTTCTTCCCGGTCATCTAATGTAGTTTCCTTTGGTTACTTTATGTGTTCTCAGGAAGGCTAGGTTTATATCTGTTGCTTTTCATGCTATCCGCTGGTTCAGGGGAGGGTTTCCTTTGGCTGACTTGTTTGAATTTCGTGCCCGTATGTGGGCCTGGGACTGGTACAGACCCCAGCTGAAGAGTTTTGGTGCCGGATGTTTCTTTTGTTTGTTTGTTTTGGATTTTGGGTTTTGTTTTCGCTATTGCTAGCGCTCCATGCGATTTCTTCTATCTTAACAACGAATATATGATATAAAAAAAAAAGAAAAAAGGAAAAAGGAAAAATAAAAAAGCCCCCTATTTCCTTTCATCTTTCTTGTCCGCTCCACCTCCACCTCCAGCTATTGAAATCTCAACACCATGGGAAATCATCGTGTGAGTGTCCTCCGCCTCTGATCTGCCGGGCCCATACCAACTGCTCGGGGGTTTATCATGCCTTCATCTCCTTCCTCTCTCTGCGGCGTTTGGGCCTCCCCTCACGGGGGTTATGGATTCCTTTCTGGTTCCCTTCGTCTTCATTGAGAACGCTCGCGTTGATGTCCTGCCCTTTACCCCGCACTTCGCGACCCGTCTCGCTTCGCGATTTGCACCGTTGGCAACCCTCCCTCCTCCGTCAACACGCGGTCCCTAATTTCGGACTATCGGTGAAGTAGCTGCCCTGGTGGCCCTGCTCTCTGGTATTGCACTCTCTCCTGAGTTGCAGGATCGGTACAGTCGGCATGCGAAAAACTGTGACCCCGTCTCCGTCCTCCGTGTTCGTACTTCTCGGTTGTTTGGCGAGTCTTTCTCCTCCCGCTTCCCACCCGCTAGATCCGCTTGCACCATACTGCTACGTCCTTCTTTAGCTGGCACCTTACCTGCCCCATCGGCTGGCACCCTACTGCCCCTCACGATAGCTGGCACCTTCACTGCTGAGTGGCTCTCCTCGCTGGGTGGCTCCCCTCGCCCTCCTCATCCGAGTCCGCTCCCGCGATTTACTCTACGGTCGCAAACCTCGCGTTAGGTTACACTGTATCATGGTATAGCACTACCTCCGTGGCCCATGCTAAAGTCCTAAGCGTCTCCGATTTTCCGGGCAGTCCGCCCATGACGAGGCCTTGCCCCTGCGCCGCTAGGTTTGGGGAATTCCCTTAGGCAACAGGCAATAGTAGTTTTATCTTTCCTTTCTGTCGGCCTTGGGCCGTAAGATTCTTTTCTTTTGTTTTGGGTGGCCCGCCGAAGGCTTTGTGTCTTTCTCTGGTTTCTTTTCTATACTTGTCTTTCCTTACGTGTCTGGAGGAAGGTATTGCTCCGTCTTGCTTTCGTCTTAGGTGCTATGAGGGGGGAGGATGGGCTCTGGGTTAGAGGGGTTTGATTTTTCCCA
>Ga0307509_10005412_pt1 | contig 17771 bp, 16 predicted proteins | sample 10_EM_MG_FD_202245 | JGI IMG/M metagenome (GOLD analysis project Ga0307509, IMG submission 202245) | Populus trichocarpa ectomycorrhiza microbial communities from riparian zone in the Pacific Northwest, United States - 10_EM | ecosystem: Host-associated > Plants > Roots > Unclassified | place...
GAACCCGTCTGCGGGCCACCTTCGTGGCCGTCGCGATCGCCGCGGTCACCGGCACCACGCTGGCCGGCAGCCCCGCCTCCGCCGCGCCGAGCACGAACACGTCCCAGTTCAAGGGCGTCAACTGGGCGGACCCGCGCGACAATTACGCCGACGACCCGGTCGTCCTGTCGGGCCTGTCGCTCACCGACACCTACGCCCAGACGTACACGAAGGCGACCCGGGTCATCGCGGCGTTCCGCGCCAACCTCGGCGCCAACACGGTACGGCTGCCCATCAACCCGTACACGGTGAACGGCAGTTACTGGAAGTCGTACCGCGGAGTCATCGACGCGGCGACGGCGCAGGGCTTCAAGGTCATCGTGTCGTACTGGGAGGGCACGGGCGCCAACAAGGACGGCTTCATCGACGACCCGGCCACGTACTGGCCCATGTGGGACACCGTGGTGAAGACCTACCAGCACAACCAGCGCGTCTACTTCGAGCCGATGAACGAGCCGCACGGCTACACCGACACCGAGTGGGCCGACCTCGCCGCCAAGTGGCTGGACACCTACTCCAAGGTGCCCCGCAACCGGGTGTTCGTCAGCGGCGCCGGCTACAACGACCACGTCACCACGGTCTGCGCCGACCCGCGCCTGAAGGGCACGTACCTCTCCCTGCACCACTACGGCTTCTGGAAGGACTACGCCACCTACGACCAGTGGGTGAGCGACCTCAAGGTACGCCTCGGCGACTGCGCCAACCGCACCGTGGCCGACGAGTTCGGCGCCCCGATGACCACGGGCCTGAACTACAACGTGCCGACTCCTGCCGACAATTCGGTCAACTTCATCCAGGCCGACACCGACACCTTCCGCAAGCTCGGCATGGGTTCCGTGTACTGGCCCGGTCTGCGCACCGACGACACGTACTCGATCCAGAAGCTCATCGGCGACACGGCCCGCCCCTGGCTGGAGACGACCAACCAGTCCGGCGCGGACCGGCTCGCCTGGGCGTGGGGCCGGGGACGGCCGGTCAAGTCCTGAGGCGGCTGCCTGATCCGTCTCCGCGACAGGGCGACGCGGGGGCGGATCCCGGCACCTGACTCATGGTGAACGGCGTGACCGCGTGCGGGAGTTCACGGCCGGTGCGCCGGGGAGAGCGCCAACCTGCGTCGTTCCAGGTCGACTTCGGTGATGACGACCATGAGCCCGTCGCCCACGCCGAGGCTGCCCTCCGCCGTCTCCACAGGCAGCTCTGTCAGTTCTCGTAGATGGACCAGTCCCTCGATGCCGTCGGCGACCCGGACGAAGACGCCGATCGGGACCACCTTGGTGACCTGTCCACGCAGCGTCTGCCCCACCGCGACCCCTTCGGCGAACACCGCGAAGGGGTCCGGCTGCATCCCCCTCAAGGACAGCCGTGCCTCTCCGTTCCAGTCGTCGAACTGGAGGAACTCGCACGAGACGTGCTGTCCGACCCGAACGACGTCCGAGACGGCGTCGAGGTGACGCCATGACAGTTCGGGGATCGTGATGAACCCGACGCCGGGGAAGACCGGATGGTCGGGGCAGTCGTCCAGCGACACGAACACGCCGAACCGCTCGATCGCGGCGACCGTCCCGGAAAGAACCTCACCGGGTTGACGTGAGGTCAGGAACGCCCAGAGTTCCGGGTTCTCGGTAGCGGTCATGGCCAGCCGCACCCGGCCCCTGTCGGGATCGACGGTCACCGCCTCGCCGGTGATCCGCCGGCCGATCTCCGCGACCTCAGCCGTCTTCCGGCGCCAGGACACGTCCGCCGGCCGGACGATCCCGAGCGGGCGCGCGGAGAACCCGTCCAGGGTCACCACCACCCCTTCGGACCGCGTGACCTCCGCGACGGTCCCGCCGCAGATGTCCCCCACGTGTATCCCTGCCAGAAATTCTCTGACCGCCCGGTCGTCCACCGCTGCCCCCATGCCGTGAAGCCTCTCACGGGGAGTCCGCCTCACGTCGGGACCGGAACCTCACGGGCAAGATTCTTTACCTACGAGGCTTAGATCGTCCACGAGAAGTCCCCTCCGCCGCCACTAAGTGGTGGTAGGTTCTCCGCTTGCCGGGCGGCAGTCGAACCGCGTTCCTGCTCGCCCTTCTCTCGGAACCACAGACAGGAAAAAGCAATGACGGACCAGGAGTCGGTCGTACTCCCGCCCCACGTCGAGGACCCCGAATTACTTCCACCGGGAGTGACGTCCCCTGCTGAGGGGAGCCTGCTGACCTACTGGCAGGATCGTGTGGGCCAGCACGTGCACGATTCGTACGCCGGCGTTCGCCTCATGAAATTCCCCGAGGATCTGCGGATGTTCGAACATCTGCTGTGGCTTTCCCGAGCCCAGGTCGTCGTGGAACTCGGCACCCATTCAGGCGGCTCGGCGCTGTGGTTCCGGGATCGGCTGCGGACAATGGCCGCCTACGGCCTGATCCCCCAGGACATCCGCGTGATCTCCATAGACCTCTCGCAGAAGAACACGCACGACGTCCTGGCCGCGGCCGACAGCCGTTACGCCGAGCACATCACCCTGCTCGAAGGGGACATCCTCGACCAGGACACCAGCTTCGCGGTCGCCGAGCACATTCCGCAGGGCGCGCGCTGTCTCGTGGTGGAGGACACCCGGCACGCCTACGAGACCACCGACGCGGCACTGCGCCACTACTCCCGGTTCGTCCCGGACGACGGCTTCTTCGTGGTCGAGGACGGTCTCATAGATTCCCCGGAACTGTGCGTGCACATACAGCCCCCGGGCGAGACCGGTGGGGTCGTGTCGGCGGTGCGCGACTGGCTGGCCGGCGATCAGGGGCAGTTCTTCCAGGACAGGACGGACCTGAACAGATACGGCGTTTCCTGCCGCAACATGTGGTTGCGCCGCAAAGCGGCACCGCCCTCCGACTGACGGTCAGTCATCTCCCGCCTTGACGGCGGCGACCTCACGCATTTCCGTGATCCTGCCGTCGAGAACGGTGAAGATCGACGTCACCCGGAACTCCTCCCGACCGGCCTCCCCGTCGATGACGGCATGGTCGGCGCTTCGCGGACGGATCAGGATGTCGTGCTCGACGACGACCCTGTTTCCCGATTCCAGGTACGTGTAGTACGGCACGCGAACCTGCACTTTCTCGTACAGCTCGGGAAAGACTCCGAAGTGCTTCCGCAGCGCCTCGATACCGTCCGCCTTGACTCTGCCGAAGGTGACGATCCGCGCGTCGTCCGCCCAGTAGCGGTGAATCTCGTCGAGAGCACCGCCTTTCTCGACGTCACACAGGTCCGAGACCCACGTGTACATACCGTTGAAGAGATCCCGATGGCGCTCAGTCGCATTCATGGCCGCAGAGCGGTCCTTTCGTGCCCGAAAACAATGCAGACCCCCGCCGCAGGACAGGGTGAGGACGATCATCTTGGTCGCCGCACAAGAACAGTAACGCCCCCCTTGGTCACCGCACAAGGGGGGCGTTGCCGTGGGTTGACATCTTGGTCACCGACCAAGTTCACTTGCCTTGTTGGTCGGCGAACAAGAGAGTGAGCGAGGGAGATCATGCCGAAGACATGGTTCATCACCGGAGCCTCGAAGGGGTTCGGCCTGGAATGGGCGGAAGCCGCGCTCGAACGAGGCGATCAAGTCGCCGTGACCAGTCGCTCGGAATCCGCGTTCGACGACCTGGTCGCGAAGTACGGCGACGCGGTGCTGCCGCTGCGGCTCGACGTCGTCGACCGCGATGCGGCGTTCGAGGCCGTGCAGCAGGCGGTCGACACGTTCGGCGGCCTTGACCTCGTCATCAACAACGCGGGCTACGGCCTGTTCGGCATGACCGAGGAAGTGACCGAGCAGCAGGCCCGCGAGCAGATCGACGTCAACGTGTTCGGCGCGCTCTGGGTCACCCAGGCGGTGCTGCCGCACCTGCGCGCCCGCGGATCCGGCCACATCATCCAGGTGTCGTCCATCGGCGGGGTCGTGTCGCTGCCCGGACTGGGCCTCTACCACGCGTCCAAGTTCGCCCTGGAGGGCTTCACCGCGAGCCTCGCCGCCGAGGTCAAGGACTTCGGCATCAAGGTCACCCTGGTCGAACCAGCCGGATACGCCACCGAATGGGCCGGGCCCTCCGCGGTACAGGCCCAACACCTGCCGGCCTACGACGACTTCCGTGCCGCGATGACGCGGATCGCGGCGCGACGCGGCGACCCGAGCGCAACGCGTGCGGCGATCCTCACCTTGGTCGACGCGGAGCAGCCGCCGCTGCGGATCTTCTTCGGCGAAGGCCCCCTGGAACTGATCACCAAGGAGTACGGGGCACGACTGGACGAGTGGCGGAAGTGGGACGACGTCTCGAAGCTCGCGTTCGGAGCCTAGCCTCGCGCTTTCATGAAGCGGGCTGTCCGGCAGGCGGTCAGGGAAGTAGAAAGTGTCTCTGACCAGCGAGAATGAGGATTACTGAGGTCCTTGTTCCCGCCCCTGTCGGAGGCACTTTCCAGGTGAAGCAGCCTATCGGGTCCTATCCCCATGTCCTTGTGCGGGATGACGGCCGGGCCGTGTAGCCGGACGGCATCGGGTGCCCGGCGCGCCGCTTTCACCTTCTTCACCAGGACGTCGACCAGCGGGCGGAGAACTGCCCAAGTGACCTTTTGCCGCATCCGCTCCACTCTGCGGACACACGACGGAATCTCACGTTCCAGCAGGGCCTGCGGCTGTCGAAGCTGCCGCACCACAAAACGCTCGACGAGTACGACTTCTCCTTCCAGCCGGACCTCGGGTCCCACATACGTTTCACGGTGTGCCGGAACACGGTCAATGATGCGTCAGTCGTCGGCGAGAGCCGCGTGGACGGAGGAGACGGCGCCGGCACCGTCACCGACCGCGGTGGCCACTCTTTTCGTCGAGCCCGCGCGCAGGTCACCGACCGCGAAGACCCGGGGTGCGCTCGTCTGGAACGGCAGGGCCGTACCGGACCGGCTGTCCGTGAGGACGAAGCCGTGGTGGTTCTTGGCCACGCCGTCCAGCCAGCCCGACACCGGGTCGGCGCCGATGAAGCAGAACAGGGCGCGGCAGGCCAGCCGGTCCCGCCGCCCGCCGGATCTCTCGGCGACGATCGACGCGAGGGTGTCGTCGCCGGCCAGTTCGCGGATGGTGCTGCCGGTGTGGACCTGGATCCGCGCATGCGCCCGGATCCGGTCGGTCAGGTAGGACGACATCCGGGCTCCGAGATCGGTACCGCGGACGATCAGATTCACTGTCGCACCACGGCCGGCGAGGGAAAGGGCCGCCTGCCCGGCCGAGTTGGCGCCGCCGACGACCGTCACCGGCTGGTCCTCATAGCCTCGGACGTCCAGCTCGGTCGCGGCGTACCGGACGCAACCGGACTTCTCGAAGGTCGTCCACTGCGGCAGGTCGAGGTGGCGGTAGTGGGCCCCGGTCGCGGCGATCACCGCGCGACACCGGATGCGTGTGCCGTCCTCCAGCAGGACGGCCGGTCGTCGCTCGTCGGAGAGGTCCAGGCCGGCGACCGCGCAGGGCGAGTGGATCCGTACGCCGAACTTGAGCGCCTGGACCATCGCCATACGGGTCAGGCTTTCGCCGCTGACTCCGTGCGGGAAGCCCAGGTAGTTCTCGATGCGGGCGCTCTTGGCGGCCTGGCCGCCGAGCCCGGCGCGGTCCAGCAGTACGGTGACGAGGCCCTCGGACGCCCCATACACAGCGGCGGCCAGACCCGCCGGGCCGGCGCCCACCACGACGAGATCGACCGGGCGCCCGTCGACTTGATAGGTGAGACCGAGCACCTCGGCCAGAGTTCTGGGCGTCGCGCGCCTCAGCAGCGAACCGTTGACCATCGCGGCCGGGAGGTCGTCCTCGCCGAGCCCCGCCAGGCTCATCAGCGAGCGTCCGGGGTCCGAGGCCGCGTCGAGCCAGGAGTTCGGCAGGAGCATCTGCGCCGCATAGGTGCGTAGTTCGAGCGTCTCCGCGGCGTACGGCCGGCCGACGAGCTCCAGGGCGTTGCCTGCCGCCCCGCGGATCACCTCGCGCCGTTCCCTGAACGCGTCGATCAGTGTGTCGGCGATGTCGACCTGCTCGGCGAGGGCCCGGCGCAGCATCGCCGCCCGGATCCGAACGACCGTCCCGGCGATCACCACCCGGGCGGTCAGGTAGACGTGCTGACCGGTCAGCAGGTTGAGCTCGCCGAGGAAGTCTCCGGGGCCGCCCCGGTAGATCAGACGCTCCGGCTCGATCGCCGTCGCATCCCGGACTATGTCCACGGTCGCCGACCGGAGCAGGAAGAAGTCGTAGGTGTCGTCGCCTGACGTGTACAGGTCCCGGCCCGGCTCGGCGTGCTCCACCTCACCGTACTCGGCGAGCCGGCGGAACTGTTCGTCGTCCAGGACCGGCCCGCGCTCTGCCGCAGCGTCGTTCACGTGATTCCTCCGAGTAGGGCTGTTTCAGGCGCGAACTGGAACGGGCGTCGGCTTCACCCGGGCGACGGTCGTGACGTAGAGGAGCAGACCCGCGGTGGTGAGGACGAAGCCGGCCCACACGGTGGACAGGGTCCCCCAGCCGGCGTCGAGGGCGACCGCGCCGCCGATCGCGCCGAGACAGTTGGCCAGGTTGAGGGCGGCCAGGTTGAGCGTTCCCATCAAGGTCGGTGCGTCCGGTGCGAAGGCGGTCAACCGGACCTGGATGGTGGGGATGGCGAACATCATGGTCGCGCCGACGCCGAACAGGCAGGGCAGCAGAACCACCAGGTTGCCGCCTGCCACACCGATCAGTACGAGGAACACCAGAGCACCGCCGTAGCCCAAGACCAGACCGCGGTTCTCGTACCGGTCGGCGACACGTCCGCCGACCTGGTTGCCGACCGCCATGCCCAGGCCGAAGACGGCGAGCGCGATCGGGATGAGCGAGGCGTCCCGCAGCGCCGCGTCAGTGACGAACGGGCCGATGAACGTGTAGACGGCGAAGATGCTGGAGATGCCGAGCGCCGCGACGGTGACCATCAGCCAGACGTCCCGCCGCCGGAGGGCACCCAGTTCGCCCGTGAGGGAGCTGCCGCGCAGGTCATCGGTGCGCGGCAGCCAGGCCACCAGGGCCGCTCCGGCGACTAGGCCGACGGCGACCACGGTCCCGTACATGGCGCGCCAGCCGGCGTGCTGGCCGATGAAGGTGCCGAGCGGCGACCCGGCGATGGTGGCGACGGTGAGTCCTCCCATCACGGTGGCGAACGCCTTGCCGCCCTTGCCCGGCCCGTACACGTAAGCGGCGACGACGGCCCCGGCGCCGAAGAACGCTCCCTGCACGCTGCCGGTGACGAACCGGAAGACGACGAACAGCACGATGTCCGGCGCCAGGGCGGAGAGGCCGTTGCCGACCAGGAACAGCGCGATCAAGCCGAGCAGCAGGGTGCGCCGGTTGGCTCGGGCGGCGAGCAGGGTGATCGCCGGAGAGCCGATCATCACCCCGAAGGCATAGGCGGTGATCGCGTAGGTCGCGACCGGAACGGACACGTCCAGATCGGACGCGAACAGCTGGATGATGCCGTTGCTGCCGAACTCGCCGGCGCCGATCGCGAAGGTGCCCAACGCCAGTGCGAACAACGTCAGCTTCGGATTCCTGATGGGCGACTTCGCGGTGGTGTGCCGCTTCTCCTCGGCGGTGCACTGACTGTCGTATGCGTGCTGATGCATCGTCTCGTCCTCGGCAGGAGGGTCGGTTGGACGGCGTACGGGCCGGGGCGGACGGGGGGATCAATGCCGCCGAGCGCCAGGAAGGCCGCGGCCGGGCCGATCACCCACCGTCCGCCCCAGCCCCTCGAACATCGCCGTCCCCTGCCGGCCTCGTCGGCTCGGTGGTGTCAGCGCACGGCGCGCTTGACGAGGGCGGCCGTCGCCGCCGGCTGCGCGATCATCGCGACATGCGAGGTGTCGGCCTCGAAGGTGTGTGCGCCGGCCCGGCGCGCCATGAACCGCTGCGCCGCAGGTGGCAGCACCTGGTCGTCGCGGCCCACGAGGTACCAGGACGGAATGGTCTTCCAGGCCGGGGCGCCGGACGGCTCCCCGAGGGTGCGCACGTCCGCCGGCCGCTGGCCGGCCCACATCAGCTCGGCGGTCGCCTTCGGCAGGTCCCCGGCGAACACGTCGTGGAAGAGCTCCTTCTTGATGTAGCCGTCGACGAGTCCCTCACCGTAGGGACGGAAGTCCAGCGCCTCCTCGCTGAGTCTGCTTCCGGGGTACTTCGTCTGCAGGCCCAGCAGCGTCTCCCCCTGGTCGGGGGCGAACGCGGCAACATAGACCAGGGCCTTCACGTTCGGGTTGCCGGTCGCGGCGTTGGTGACGACGATCCCGCCGTAGGAGTGCGCGACGAGGACGATCGGGCCGCTGAGGGTCGCGAGGATTCCGGCCAGATAGGCGGAGTCGGAGGACACGCTGCGCAGTGGGTTGGGCGGTGCGATGACCGGATAGCCGTCGCGGATGAGCCGGGAGGCGACCCCGTTCCAGCCGGATGCGTCGGCGAACGCGCCGTGCACGAGTACCACGGTGGGCTTCTGGCCGCTGCCACTGCCGCTTCCGGTGTGCGCCTGCGCGGTGGGCGCGTCGAGTGCGGCGCCCACCACGACCGCGGCGGATCCGGCCAACAGCCCCCGGCGAGTTGTCGTCATGGTTGTATACCCTTCGGTATCCGGTGTTCTCGGTGGTGATCGCGGTCAGCGTAAAGCCGCCCACTTGACGAGCACTGAACAGAAATCCGGGCACCGATTCCGTTGTTGTCAAGCCTGCCTTCGCGCAAAGCCGGAATTCACGTCGACGGAATACTCGCCGGCGAAATTAAGTTGCGTCCCCGCTTCTCATTCCTTGGCCGCTCTGCCCCTCAGGGCCTGCGGTCAGGCATGGCCCCCGGTCCTGGGAGGAGTCGTTCGGCGGCGGCTCGGCGTAGCGCAGGCCGTAGTCCCGCATGGTCCGGACGGCTCGGTCGAGAACAGCTTCGGCCTGCTCGTGCGATCCGGCTGCCAGCCACATCTCGGCGAGCAGCGCCCAGTGGTAGGCGATGCCCCATTGCGGCGGATCGAGCAGCCGTCGCAACGCGCAGACGTACTTCTGAAGAATGTTCAAGGCACTGGAGGGGGCGCGGTCGCCCCAGATCAGGTCGATCAGCTCGCTCGTACTGATCGACTTGCCCGCGCGCGAGCAGGACCGCGAGCAGATACGACTGCTGCCGAGGACCGGGATCCAGCTCGACACCGTCGCGCCAGCCGCAACAGACCGAGAACCAGCAGCCGCAGAGACGCAGCGGAGGAAGCCACTCTCTTTCCCGTTCCCAGCCTTGGCCGGCCTTCGCCGCCATCCGCCGTCCGCAGTCGCACAAGTCCCGCGGCAGGCAAAGCGATTACCAATGATTTCCGACTGGAAACACAAAGCAAGCAACCAGAATCGACCAGAGTGACAGCCGCAATCGCGGCGGACCCCTCCCAACGGTACCCGCTCGCCCGATACGCGCACCAAAGCGAACTTTACGGACATCGTGGCGCCGTCCACGGACGGTCAACTCCACGTCAACTGGCGGGCGCCAGTCTTTCGGTGCGCGGCGGCGTCCATGCCCACCGGGCCGCTTACCCCGCTGACGCGATGACCTCGAATGCCCACATCGGCTGAGATGAGCAGGACTTACCCCATGAGCTCCGTACTACCGTTCCGAAGAATCGTGACCGGCCATGACGCGTCCGGCCATGCGGTGATCACGCAGGACGCGCCGCCGACTCGCGTGGTGGAGATCGGCGGGCCCGGTGGCCCGACTTTCTACGAGGTGTGGAACACACGCCAGACGCCGGCCGTCATCGACCGGCAGTCGGGTGAGCCGGCGGAGAACGGTCTGGTGCTCGGACCTCCCGAGCGTGGCACTCGTATCCGGGTGATCGACTTCCCTCCGGAGGACGACCGGATCCGGAACCTGACGGGGGCGGAGGCGGCCGAGAAGTTCGGGGAGATGGGCGGTGCCGACGCCGCACGGTCCGACGCCGGCGCCCCGCATCCCTTGATGCATCGCACGCAGACGATCGACTACGGGATCGTCGTCGAGGGCGAGCTCACGCTGATTCTCGACGAGGGCGAGACCAACGTCCGCACCGGGGACATCGTGATCCAGCGCGGCACCAACCACGCATGGGCAAACCGGTCGGCCGCGAACTGCCGGATCGCCTTCGTACTCATCGACGGCCAGTACACCGACGGACTCTGAGAAGGAGGAGCATCGTATGCGTATTCGCCCCATCCCACCCGATGAGCTCGACCCCCCACTCCGCGAGGTGCATGACGGCATCGCCGGCCTCGTCACCGAGGAGCAGGGCCGCGTCGTCATCCTCGACGACGACGGCGCGCTCGTCGGGCCGTTCGCGGCGATGCTGCACTTCCCCGCGTTCGGGGTTCCGGCGCTGTTTCTGCAGCGGGCGGTCGCGGCCGAGGCGCACCTCGACCCCGTCGTCCGCGAGGTGGCGATCCTCACCGTCGGCGCGGCTTACGGCGCCCGGTACCTGCTGTACGCGCACGAGCAGACCGCAGACGAGGTCGGTCTTGCGGCGGCGCAGATCGCGACGCTGGCGGCGGGCGGGCGGCCCTCCGGGCTGAGTGACGAGCAGGCCGTCGCCCACGACGTCGCGAAGGCGTTGACCTCGGGGCGCATACTGCCGGACTCCACATACGACCGGGCCACGCAGTTGCTGGGCCCTGATGGGGTCGGCGAGCTCGTGTTCCTCATCGGCAGCTACTGCCTCATCGCGATGGTGCTGAACTGCTTCGACGTGCCGGTCCCCGGTCGGGAACCGTCAACTGCCCAGCCGTGACGCCGACGAGGTGGCTGCCGGCGATTGCTGCGTTGCGGATCGTCGCTGCCCAGTGCTCGGCCATCAGTTCCTCGGCACGGCGGGCGATCAGGTGGGCGTCGCGCTCGACGGACAGTGCGTGCGCCCGCTCGGCGACGGCCCGGAGGGGGCGCCCGGCTCGCCGCGTGCCCCCAGCACCCGCGCCCGGGGCAGAAGCAGCAGGCTTTCGGCGTAGCGCTGGCCGTACGTTTCGATGGCCGAGTCCGCCCGGTCGAGCGCCGCGGCGTGCCCGCACGCTTCGGTGTCCGGTGTCCTCGCTGATGAACGCAGGACCAGTTATTTGACGGGCACTGAACGGAATTCCGGGGCCCTACAGGGGCCGCTTCACTATTAGGGTCCGTCTTCAAAGATCACCGGATGGTGGATCATGGTGGGGTGATACGTCGCCATGAACTCAGCGATCAGGAGTGGGAGTTACTCGCTCCACTCATTCCGCGGGCCGCGACGGGCCGGCCGCGTGTGGAGGATCGGCGGGTCGTCAACGGGATGGTCTACAAGATCCGGACCGGGATCTCCTGGCGTGACCTGCCGGATCGCTACGGCTCATGGCAGACGGTCTACACCCGCTTCCGCCGCTATGCGCTGGACGGAGTGTTCACCCGGGCCCTCCGGCAGATCCAGGCCCACGCGGACGCGGCCGGTGACGTCGACTGGCTCGTCCAGATCGACTCCACCATCGTCCGGGCCCACCAGCACGCCGCCGCCACCGGCCGAAAAGGGGGACCCACCGGCCGGACGAACCAGACGATCACGCCCTCGGCCGATCCCGAGGAGGCCTGACCACCAAAATTCATCTCGCCTGCGACGGCAAGGGTCGCCCGCTCGCGATCCTGCTGACGCCCGGCCAACGCCACGACAGCATCTGCGCGCGTCCCCTCCTGGAACGGATCCGGGTCCCGCGGACCGGACGTGGACGTCCCCGCTCCAGACCCGACCAGGTCATCGCCGACAAGGCCTACAGTTCCCGAGGATTCCGCGCCTACCTGCGCAAACGCGGCATCGCCTGCACCATCCCGGAGAAAGCCGACCAGCAGCGACACCGGCACAACCGCGGCAGTCGCGGCGGCCGGCCACCGGCATTCGACCGTCGAATCTATCGCCGCCGCAACCTAGTTGAGCGCTGCTTCAACCGCATCAAGGGCTTTCGCGGCATCGCCACCAGGTACGACAAGACCGCCACCTCCTACGAGGCAGCGGTCAGTCTCGCGTCATTCCTGCTCTGGGCAAGATCAGTTTGAAGACGGGCCCTAGGCGGCTACCTGCCCGGTGTAGAGCCGGTAGGCACGCTCGGCCGAGGCGTAAGGGATCTCGCGCCACGGCCAGGACTCCGGTCCCTCTCCGCCGAGGAACCAAGCCTTCTGATTGAGAGTGAGTTCAATCGGCCCTGTCGGGGCCGTAGACGGCCGATCTCTAGCCGAGGGACCCGACGGGTCGGCGTCCGCCGTAGCAGCCTTCGTAGGGCCACTCTTGGGCTTCCGGCGCTTGTGGGTCTCGTGCCCGGCCTTGACGGCCGACAGCACATCAGCCGGGGCAGTGAGGCAGTAGACGACGGTATCGGCGCCCGAGCGGGCCCCGGTGTCCGTGAGATAGTCGCACTCGACGAGCTTCTTACGGTGGGGATGAACCTTCGTCGCATTGGATAGGCCGACCATTTCAGCAATGGTCGCCATGGACGGGAAAACGTCCGTCCCGTCCGAGTAGTCACCGAACATAGAGAAGGCCATTCCCACGGCGAAGGTGTTCTGCCTGATACGCGGATCGTGGGCTATGCAGCGGCGCCAAAGGCCGTGATCTACACGGGAGTTCATCTCTATGGGTGCTCCAAGTCGTGAGGGCGCGTGGCGACTCCTGTCGTCCCGCCGCCCTGTTGAGGCCGAAGCGGACGCGCGGGCCATCTCTACCGCCCTACCTCTGGCGGATTCAAGAGAGGGCGTTTAAACGATGCCTTTGACTTCGCCAGGGGGGAGCGATGCAAAGTTCCTTCACCACTAGCACCCGGCGCATGGCCTCGGGGCCGAGACAGGGGGAATATGCGCGTTGTAACCGTGATCCAGGATCAGGACGGTAACCGGAGGGTTGTTGCTGATGTCGTCTATCCCTCCGGGAGTTGACATAAGAAATGCCCCCTCCTTGCGGAGGGGGCATTTTTGGATCGCGGAGTGTGCCGGTTTGGCTAACTCCAGTCGTTGTCCATCCTGATCAGTCGCTTCTCAACATCGTGCGGAATGATCAACCGCCCCAACAATTCCCCATCGTCCTGTTTTCCAAGTTCAAAAGTGATTCCGGCGCTTAGTAGATCTTTTTCCATGGCTTCTACACCACCGGTCTTCCAATGCTGGCTGTAGGTAATACCGGTGCTTTCGTAGACCCACCTGTCTTTTGTGGACTCCGGGTCGATCTTCGTCAAGTCGTTCATGAGAGCGTCTAGCGTGGTCTCTGCCTTTTCGCGAATGAATCCGGCCTTATCGAACCTTCCGCCGGGCTCCAGCCCGGACATGTAGTAGGCAATGGAGTCTTCCAGTCGCTTCCGCTCACGCCTGTTCTCGTCGCCTCGGGCATACTCGCGGCGGATCACCTCGTAATCCCCCAGATCCTCAAAGACGGCCTGCGCAAGAGCCGAGTACACATGCTCAGGGTCCGGTGTCACGAATCCTGGCTTCCGGCACTCGGGGCACCGCAGGTATCGATACTCTTTCACTTCGCCGGTAGATAGTGCCTTGTAGTTGTTCGTTTCGTTAACGTTTCTACCGCACTGGTGTTTCATGACGCCGAGGAATCTGGTGGGACGGCGGTTCTTCTCATGATGGCGCTTGTTCTTCGAGCGGGTGGCAAGTGCTGCTTGTACGTTCTCGAACTCTTCATCAGTCAAGATCGGGTTATCCGTGACCCTGATTTCCTGGCCGTTCTTGTCCAGTACCGGTGTGGATTTGTAGGTGACCGCTTTCGTTCCTCCCTCAGTGCGAAGCCCCTTAACGGCAGGATTCCTAAGGGTCCTGAGAACTTGTTGGTTGTTCCATTTCCCGTTGCTGTAAGTCGGAACCTTGGCCCTGTCTAGGACCTTAGCGATTCGGTTTGCCGGAACCCCCCGCATCGCAGCTTGGTACATGTAGCGCACTGCCCGCGCTTGCTTGGGATCTTGTACTAGGCGGAGTTTCCCGCGCACCCTGCCAGTCTTGTAGCCATACGATGGCTTACCGATACGCCATTGGTCCTGCTGCTTAGTGTATTCCCAGTGGGATGAAACGCGGGTTTTGGTGTTGGCGGCTTCAATCTCTGCAACTGCTGCGACGAACGTCACCATCGCCTGGGCCATGGGAGATGACAGGTCCAGCGTGTCATTCAGGGAAACCAGGTTCTTCCCGAACTTCTCGCACCACTTGATGACCTCGTGCAGGTCGGAAATTCGCCTAATGAACCGGTCCAGCTTCCAGAACAGAATCAGGTCGAACTCAGGTATCCGGTTGTTAAGCCAATCTCCAAGTTCCTTACGCTCCCAAGGCGCCTTCTTGGTCGCGGAGACCCCAAGGTCCCTGGCAACGCCGACAACCCTGACGCCCTCTCGGATGGCATGGCGGCGAAGGTCAAGTTCCTGCCGCGCTGGGCTGGTGGTGTCCTCCGTGAGGATGGACAGGCGTACCGACAGAAGCCCACGGGGCGCACCCTCCGGTAGCGCATCGTTCCGGGCCTGGAGTTCGGCCAGCTCTGCCAGTTCGTCAGGCGTCCACTCGGGAGCGGTCTTCGTAGCGGTCATGGGCGCGAGCGTACAGGCAGTTTGATTATGGAACGTTCTTCGTGCAGTTCGTCGACCCGGGGTACGCCTACCCCGCGCTGTCGTTCGTCGTGCTCGGCGCCTTCGCGCAGCTGGCGAGCTTCCTGTACCTCAGTGCGCTGATCTTCAGCGGGACCCGGCTGGCGGCGGCCTTCCGCCGGCGCAGGCGGCTCGCGGCGGGGGCGACCTCGGCGGCGGGCGCGCTGTTCCTGGGGTTCGCGGTGAAGCTGTCGCTGGCCAGCTCGGTCTAGCCAAGTCCCTGGCCGGTTCCGGCTAGCGGAGGCCGTAGCGCTCCGCGTACTCCGCGAGGCCGTCCTCCGTGGTGCCCGCCCAGCCGACGTAGCCGTCGGGGCGGACCAGGAAGAGGCCGGTGCCGTACGTCTCGACGGCGGGGCCCTCCACGACGCGCACCGTGTCACCGACGGCCGTCGGGGGCTTGGTGTCCAGGGCCAGCAGGGTCCAGTGCGGGCCGCGGAAGGTGTCGAAGAGGCGGACGCCGTCGACCGTGCGGTCCGGGGCGCGGTCGCCCGCCCGCAGGGCGTCCTCGGGCAGGTCCGTGCGGGTGTCCACGGCGAGTGAACGGTCCCGGTAGCCGAGGGTGAGTTGCTGGGTGGCCCTGCCGCGTTCCAACTCCCCGCGGTGGACCTGGGTGGAGATGCCGAGCATGTCGGCGGCGTTGGGCAGCCGTTCCTCCTCGTAGGTGTCGAGCAGGGACTCGGGGGCGCCGTCGCGCAGCACCGCGCCGAGCTTCCAGCCGAGGTTGTAGGCGTCCTGGACGCTGGTGTTGAGGCCCTGTCCGCCGGCCGGCGAGTGGACGTGCGCCGCGTCCCCGGCGAGGAAGACGCGTCCGGCGCGGAAGCGGTCGGCGAGCGCGGCGCGCGGCCGGAAGTCGGAGGCCCAGCGGAGTTCCGTCACGTCCTCGGCGGCGAGGTGGGTGCGGGCGGCCACGGTCTCGCGCACGCCGCCGAGCGAGAGGTCGATGTCGGTGCCCTCCGGGAACTGGGCGATGACCTGGAAGTCCTCGGTGCCGGCCAGCGGGAAGACCGCGAGGAAGCCGATGTCGCCGTGCGGCGGGAAGACGTGCACGTTGTTGCGGTCCAGGCCGCTGACGCGGACGTCCGCGACCAGCATCGGGTGCGGGTCGACCGTCTCGCCGGTCATACCGATGCCCAGGGTCCGGCGGACGAGCGATCGACCGCCGTCGGCGGCCACGAGGTACTTCGCGCGGACCGCCGTACCGGAGGCGAACTCGACCGTCACGCCGTCCTGGTCCTGAGTGAAGCCGGTGACCTCGCGTCCGAAGTCCACCGTCCCGCCCAGCTCCGCGAGCCGGGCGAACAGGATCTCCTGGGTGCGCCACTGCGGCACCATCCACGGGGTGCCGTACGGGGTATCGGGGTCGGTCTCGGAGGGCTCGAACATCCGGTGCTCGCCGACCTTCCGGCCGTCCTTCCAGACCGCGCCGGTCGGGTAGGCGCCGCCCTTCGCGAGGATCGTGTCGATCACGCCGAGGTCGTCGAAGACCTCCATCGTGCGCGGCTGGATGCCCTTGCCGCGCGAGCCGGGGAACAGTACGTCCGCCTTCTCCGCGACCAGCGCGGCCACCCCGCGCCGGGCAAGGTCGATGCCGAGGGCGAGGCCGGTCGGGCCGGCGCCGACGATCAGTACATCCACGTGTTCCGTCATGATCCAATCTCCTTAGCGCTGTTAAGTGGCTTCGGACGTCAGGGTGCCCTTAACGTCGTTAAGCTGTCAAGCTGTCGAGCGTGAGTACGGAACGACGCATCCCCCTCGACCGCAAGCGGGTCGCCGACACCGCCCTGAAGGTGCTGAACGAGGTCGGCCTCGACGGGCTGTCCCTGCGCGCCATCGCCAGGGAACTGGACGTCAAGGCGCCCGCCCTGTACTGGCACTTCAAGGACAAACAGGCGCTGCTCGACGAGATGGCCACGGAGATCTACCGCCGGATGGTCGCCGACGCCCCGCTCACGCCCGAGGACACCTGGCAGGAACTGCTGCTGAAGTCCAACCGGGGCCTGCGCTCCGCACTGCTCGGCTACCGCGACGGCGCCAAGGTCTTCAGCGGCTCACGCTTCACCGGCACCCTGCACGCCGTGCAGATGGAACACACGCTGCGCCTGTTCACGGAGGCCGGCTTCACCCTCGCCCAGGCGGTCCGCGCGACCTCGACGTCGTACCTCTACACGATCGGTTTCGTCAGCGAGGAACAGGGCGTCCAGCCCCTGCCGGACGAGCGCCGCGAGGGCTACGACATGGACGAACGCGCCCGCGTGATGGCCGACTTCCCCCTGACGGCCGCGGCGGGCACCGAGATCTTCCAGGACTACGGCCGGCACTTCGAGGAAGGGCTCGACCTGGTGCTCGCGGGCATCGAGGCCCGCTACGGACTGGGCGCGGAAAAAGGTTCCCGGACGGTGCGGTGACCGTCCGGGAACCTATTCGATGCGAGGCCGAATCCGCGCATTCCCGAAAGGTCTCCCGGAAGAATGCGCGGGAAAAGGACGAGAAAAGCCCGCCGCGGCCGACAAGGAGATGTCGACCGCGGCGGGCTCGGGTTTTTCCGTGGGTTGTCGGCCGTCCGCGGTCAGTTGCGTGGTGTCGACAGCAGTGAGCGCAGCTTCGGTGTCAGCCGGTTCTCGACGACTCGGTTCAGGGCGTAGGCCAGCAGCAGCATGGTGAACACGGTGAGCACGACGGTCGCGTACGACGGGATGCCCAGGTCTCGGTGGTAGGCCTTTATGACGACCCAGCCCAGGTGTTCGTGGACGAGGTAGAAGGGGTACGTCAGCGCGCCCGCGACCGTCAGCCAGCGCCAGTTCGCCCAGCGGAGCCAGCCGAGGGCGATCGCGGCGACCGCGACATAGCCGAAGGTGACGACCAGGATGATGCCCCAGGCGGAGCGGTTGGAGAACGCCGTGTCGTTGGGCGTGTGCCACAGCCGGGCCACCGCGTAGTGCTGGCCGATCAGCCAGCTGACGGCGACGATGCCCCAGGCGTAGGCGTCCTTGCGGTCGCGGTGCACGAGGTAGAGGCCGACACCGCCGATGAAGTACGGCGCGTACTCGGGCATCAGGATGATGTCGAGCAGCGGCGACTTGGCGCCCTGGGTGATC
>Ga0307509_10005413_pt1 | contig 17769 bp, 19 predicted proteins | sample 10_EM_MG_FD_202245 | JGI IMG/M metagenome (GOLD analysis project Ga0307509, IMG submission 202245) | Populus trichocarpa ectomycorrhiza microbial communities from riparian zone in the Pacific Northwest, United States - 10_EM | ecosystem: Host-associated > Plants > Roots > Unclassified | place...
ACTTACTCTTGAGCTCTCCGACTTGTGCAGGGAGTTTTGTGTATCCGACCCTCTGTAGCTTCAAGGCAAGCTACCCAAGGTAAGCCTCCTAACACGATACATACACAGGAGTGGACAGGCTCACATCGATAGTTGAGGTGATGAGCATGCGCACATCAGACCCAGTCGCCTTTTCCTTGATCATACGGACGGGGAGACACTTGGCCGCGCCGGCTTGAGCACACGAGTTTACGAAGGTGGTCAATGCCCCCTCAGAGTGGATGAGAGCATCATAGGCTATCTGCGGAGCGATATCGATTTGAAAGAAGGAACCACGCATTGGAAGGGCTGATAGCTTACATCATATCTTCCCCATTGGATGGGGTTGACAACTCCGTCAAGGATAACATGACCGACGCGCTTCAGGAGGAATCAGAAGGAAACGTAGGCTTTTATGTAGTGGAAAACTCACTTTTGGGAACACAAAGGTTTGGGTGCGGGGTAAGTACTATCAACCGGAGCGGAGAGGTGGTCTACTCACGAGTAAGGAAATAGAATCCAATAATCGTCCCATATGAAAAGCCATAATAGTCAATCGGTTGTCCAGGGCCAACGATCTTATCCGCCAGCGATACAAGGTCCCGAGTCGTTGAAGTCGTCCCAATATACTGGAGGTACGGTCCAGTCTTCGATGCTAAACACTTCTTCCCAAACACCTCTAACTTGGCATTGGTCTCTGTCACACGCGAGAAAAATTCCTCGAGTTCGTTGGGGTCCGTAAAGTTGGTCGAGATGGTCTCATTGATGGACCTCACGACGGTATTGTCCCAAAATGCGAACTCCTCTGCAAGCGTGCTGAAGCAAATCACTTCACCAGGGCTGTTTCGCAAAAACGTCGGATCAAAGCAATTTACGCCGCGGCCAGAACACTCACAATGTATAGCCGACACCACGAGGGTCCCAAGAGACAATGTCGTACTCTCCTTGGATCTCTTTGCTAAGCTGATCTCCCAAGTAAGTCAGGAGCTCAACACCAGATCCCCCAGGCCCACCTACAAAGCTTAAACGTAAGAATTTTCACCAGGACATTAGTACGTTGCACTTATCGTACCAGGATTCACGAAGAGGGTCCCCTTCTTCTTTGGCACGGTGGCTTGATATTTCGCGACGGCTAAACGAGCCTTGCCGGCAGTGGAGTCGAAATAATCCATGGGAACTTGATAGTATCCGCAGCTGAGGTTGGGGTTTGCGTCTGTGACGTTGAAGACGGTGCAATTGCCCCAGGTGATGTCTGCATTGATTGGACCCTATTCATCGCATGGTCTCTTGTAAGCGACGAGTCCTTCTAAATTCATGGAATATGCACGCACCGTTGAGGTTGTAGGAGCCGACGAGACCAAACTCAAGGAGCAGGCAAGAATAACGAGGATAGCCCCCATGGCCATGAAGGGTCCGAGGGGTACAAGAAGCAGTCCGTGAAGAGCTGATCCTTATACTATAGCGATCCCGTATGGAATGCATCACGAGAAGACGGATCCAGGGTTGGTTAGGGTACCTTTTTCCGCGGAGAATGCTATTGGACTGGTTTACGTCGGGCAAGAATTGAGAACTGAGTTATCTAGTCGCGGACGTTAGAGAATGCCGATTTACAGCAACACAGATGATCTCACAAACCTAGCGAGCTAGTAAGAACCTCTGATCTTCCTTCTGGTGTGCTTCCACCAACCTCGATAAGAAAGTCAATATGCACTCTCAAGAAAAAATCCCGACCCATGAGAGTCCAATCGTTGAATCAATGCGTTCAAAGTCAAGCCAACTGCTCGCAATTACAGTCGGCAGCTTCAGCAAATCAATTTATGGATGGGGGGCATTAGTATTTTGCAAAGACTTTGGAATCACGTGTGATTATTTCAGCACTACATTTCCAAAAAAAATGGATGATCCCACACTTTTGCTCGCACCACGAGAGTGACGACGACCCATTGAAAGCCGACAGACTCAATTTATGTGGAGATCGGTTTCTCGAGCTCTTTCGCAACACAGGGGACTATAATGAAATTGGCCGAGCTATTGCAGCTTATGAACAGGCGGCCTGTCTGTCATATGATGATCCAAGATTAGGGCGGTTCCTGCGCAACATTGGCGTTGGGTATCTGGAACGTTACACAGGATTTGGGGTGTTGGATGATTTGCCGATGGCAATCGACACAATGAAAAAAGGAGTCAAAGTAACAGCAGACGAGCATCCCGATTTTCCAGCCTATCTCAACAATCTCGGTATATCTTTGTTACGTCGCTTCGAGCGCACTGGAGCCCTGGATGACGTTTCAGAAGCAATCGAAATTCAACAACGTGCCGTCCAACTCACTGTAGATGGACATGTTGGTTTGCCAGCCCGGCTCGGCAATCTCGGAATTTCAATTCTAGCTTGCTTCCAACGGACTGGAAACCTGGAGGATCTTTCAGAGGCTATCAAGAATCAACAACGTGCTGTCCAAATCACCCCAGAAGGACATGCCGATTTGCCAGCCTGGCTCAACAATCTCGGAAGCTCATTATTACGTCGCTTCCAACGCAGCGGAGACCTAGAAGATCTTTCAGAGGCCATCCGAAATCAACAACGTGCCGTCCACCTCACCCCAGATGGACATGCCGATTTGCCTGCTCTGCTCAACATCCTCGGACTCTTATTTACATGTCGCTTCGAACGCAGTGGAGACTTCAGAGGCTATCAAAAATCAACAACGCGCTGTCCACCTCACCCCAGATGGACATACCCATTTCCCAGCTCGGCTTTCTGCTCTTGGAGCCTCATTTCTACGTCGCTTTGAACGCAGTGGAAGCCTGGGGGATCTTTCAGAGGCAATCAAAATTCAACAACGCGCTGTTCAACTGACAGGTTGATTTGCCGTCCTGGCTCATTGGTTTCCCACTCTCACGTGGCTTCGAACGTAACGGAGACCTGGCTGATACTGGTGTTGCACAATTCCTGCTATATGTGACAACAGTCACTGAGTAGGTGACACATGTGACCCACCCAAATACATGAGACATGGGATTCCTGCTTGCTATAACAACAGTTTGGTATATACTCTATTGTAAATACATTAGAAAACCTACTTTAAATAACCCTATAAGAACCTTTTTTTTTAATGTGTAATAATTCTGCCAAAAAAGCGCAGTCACATGCAAATCACAGCCAAATCTGACCATTTTGAATGTTTTACTCATATCTCATGCAATATTGCATATAAATACATCATTCCTGGGTGCATTCAACTTGGATTTTTAATCTGAATCCAACCTTAAGAGCAGATTTTTAAAATATGACCCCTATCAGGAGTTATACATGTAAAACATGTGGTTTCTATGCCTTAATGAACAAAAATAAAAAATCTGCTCTTAACATCTTATTAAGAGAATTATTTAGAGCAAATTTTCTCTACAAAACAAGTTGCCAAGTGCATTTGTTGAAAGGTTATGACCAGAACACTGTTCAGTGCCAAATGTATCACATTACCAAATAAAATATTAAAGACTATGGGAATGCTGCATGCATTGTATAGCATGCTGGGACATGGATGTCATATTTATAAACACCCATGTTGCCCTATACCACCACTACACAGCTCATAATGCATCTTCAGGTGGTGCGCATATTTGTGACAGCGCGTCACGCGCGCATCAGAGCTGTGACATCGTCACTTACATGAAACATGCATATCCTAAGCTCTAGAGCACAAATATGGGCAGTGTATCACAGTAAATAATAGGCTATAGGTAGTGTCTAAATTGGTATTAAGTTTACTTTACTTCATTCCCTCAAAATAATGTAATCTGTGTAATTTGCCTGCCAAATTGGGCTATTTCCAACTAAAATCAATACACAGCTGCAGCAATCACATTCTGCTACATGGTTTCTTAACAAAAAGGGTTTTTTATCATATTTCAAACACTCCTATTGTGCAATATTTTTGTTTGTGATCCATCTATACCAAAATAATATGCCAAAACCTGCACTTTGATGTATTTCTAGATAGAAATTTAAATTTCTGATTACATAGAATTATTCAGAATCAAAAGTATACCTAGAATACACAAAAAGAACAGGGGGAAAACAGTGCAGCTGTTGTAAAACTGCATTGTCTCAAGATTTGTGACTAATGTGTGACTGTGACATGATGTAACGCGGCCACAGTGTTACTGGGAATTGTGCAACACCACTGATACCTCAGAGGCAATCAAGAGCCAACAACGTTCTGTCTATCTTGCCCCAGATAGACATTCCAATTTGCCAATCTGGCTCAGTAATCTCGGAAACTCATTTTTAGGTCGCTTCCAGCGTAGTGGAGACCTGGATGATATTTCAGAGGCCATCCGAAATCAACAACGTGCTGTCCAACTCACCCCAAATGGACATGCCGATTTGCCAGCGTTTCACAACAATCTCGAAACCTCGTTTTTACGTCGCTTCGAATGCAGTGGAGACCTGGAGGATCTTTCAGAATCCATCCGAATCCAACGACGTGCTGTCAACTTCACCCCAGATGGACATGCCGATTTACCATCCTTGTTCAATAATCTCGGAAATTCGTGTTTACGTCGCTTCCAATGCAATGGTGACCTGGAGGATCTGTCCGAGGCAATCCGTATACAAGAACGCGCTGTCCACCTCACCCCAGATGGATGCGCTGATTTGTCCTCCTGGCTTACCAATCTCGGAACATTATATTTGTGTCGCTTCGAACGCAGTGGAGACCCAGTTGATATTTCAGAGGCAATAAAGAATTCACGACATGCAGTTCGACTCACGCCAGATGGACACGCTGGATTGCCCCTTTGTCTCAACAGTCTCGGACTCTCGTTTTTATATCGCTTCGAATGCAGTGGAGACCTGGACTCAGAGGTCATCCGAATTCAACAACGTGGCACCCCGGATGGACATGCAGACCTGCCCATGTGGCTCAGCAATTTCGGAATCTCATTTTCACGTCGCTTCGAACGCGGTAGAGGCTTGGAAGATCTTTCAGAGGCCATCCGCCTTCAAAAACGTGCTGTTCAACTCAGCCCAGATGGACATCCTGGTTTGCCGGCATGCCTCAACAACCTTGGAATCTCATTTTGAATTCAGTACGAATGCACTGGAGACCCTGAATTTCTTGCGAAGGCTATATCAAGTTACCGTCTCTCTGCCACCTCTGGCCCGTCTCGTCGTCTTGAGACTGCCAAGAAATGGGCTAAGTTGGCACGAACGTTATCACAGCTCATGGATGCCCACGCCTGCATCATCCAACTTTTATCCCTCGTTTCCGGCTTGGAGAACACCGTTCAACGTCGTCATCAAACCCTTGTCAACTCTTCTCAACTGTCCATTGCTGCGTGCGCAGCAGCCCTTTCTCTTGGTCGTCCTGACAAAGCGCTGGAATGGCTCGCAGAAGGTCGATGCATTGTCTGGAACCAAATTAACCAGCTTCGCACACCCGTTGACGAGCTCCGTGCTCACGACGAAGATCTTGCGGACAGCTTTTCTGCTGTTGCAAGGGAATTATAAAACGCAGGATCACGTTCGGAATCACTTGCTGGTAGCTCAGATTTGAGTATAAAGGATTATAAATTTTCCTCAGAGGAACAGGCAGTGGGACATATCAAACTTGTGAAGGAATGGGACCGATTACTCGTCACCATCAGAAATATCTCTGGCTTCGAAGATTTTCTCCGACCTAAAATGTGCGCTGATATTATGCGTGGCCTACCTGACGAAGGTGCCATTGTCATTATCAACATCGACAATGACCGCTGCGACGCGCTAGCTCTCATGGCTGGTGCTGATGAGCCGATGCACATTCTGTTGCCACAATTTTCGTATAAAGAAGCGGAACGTCTTGCCAAGGGCTTTGCATGGTCACCTACTTCGTCGCAGAGTTATATCACGGATAGGTATACCTGACGTTGCGGACGAGACCCCTGTCGATCTTGTGTTCTTCGACTATATTACCAATGGTGTGATAAAAAGCCTGAACACAATGCAAACTGCGACGACGTTCACGACCGCTCAGGTGCAGATGTACAGCCCCTTTTATGCTAATGAAGTTCTGGGAGTGTATGCGCAGGCGAAATGGAATTGATGGACAACTTCCTGATCTGCACATTTAGCAATTGAGGGGATCTGCTCTTTTGTTTATTCAGAAACCGTGGTAGGGTTAGCAGTAAAACAACGACGTTCGAATAACCTAGTACGCTATACAATCGTGCCCTCCTCCCCCATTTACAGTGGTACCGATGTTGCCAGCTGGTCAAAAATTTCGCATGAAAAGAACAGGCGAGTAACGGTCAAGAAACGGATAACAGGGGCATCAATGTGTCTCATTGGAATGGCCAATTAACAACGAGGGAGACACCAATGTCCCGCAGACGACGAATGCGATCCAAGAGATCGTCGGTTTTCCGTTCTAAAGCGCTTGCCATCTTCACTTCTTTGAGAGGTGAAAGCGACGTGCCATCTTGATCCAATGTAAGGTTTAACTCTTCCCTGGTTTCGAGCATAACCAGAAAGTCGACAACTGAATGTCGGCCCCTCTCGAGAATGAAGTTCTGCAGGGCAATCCCAATCTCGTTCCTGCCAATCATTCGTAAAACCTCGGAATCGATCTGGGTGACCCCATGCAGGCGGAAGATCTGCAGTGTTGGTGTGGCTCGCAAAAGCGGCTCAACATCGTGGCTGTCCAAATCTCCGAGTTCAAGATGTTGAATCTGGCATCCAGATCGACGCTGCAGGGCTTCATATGTAGAAAGGGTCAATTTCCCGTTGCCAACGATGCTGAGAAGACGCAAACTTGGAAGAACCAACGGGTCAAGAAATGGACCAGTGTCTTTTGCGTTAAAAACGACATGAAGGTCGGTCAGCAAGAGCAACTCGATGTCTTTGGCGATACGTTCGTCCGTGATAATGACTGCAATACGAAGATTAGAAATCGACTGACATGAACGAAGTTGCAGCAGTTGATGCCAAACGTGATCGCGGAGCATGGCCCTAGCATGGAGGACTTCCAGATGGAGGATCTCACACTCTCCTAGAAATTTTGCAGGTGGGACGTTGGGGGACATATAGAGCGACTTCAATGGGGAAGAGCGGGTAAAAACTGTGACAGAGCTTTCACCAGGCCACTCTGGTTGAGAATTCTTCCAGTACATTGGATCTTTTGGGAACGACACACTGTTGATGGTGTGTAATGTAAGCGTGGTGAGATTCTTCAAAGAATCGGCTGGCAAGCTCAGCAACTCTTGTATGAGTGGTATATCGAGAAGGACGTGAAGCGATTGTATAGTTCCAGAGAAGGGAACGATTAAATCTTGCACAAAGCTCAGTTTAGGAGCTTCCAGAGGAGGGCGAGCATCCAGAAATAATTCGAGAGGTAGACTTTCCGCACGAGAGAGGAAGGTTTTCGCCAAATCTAGTCTTGACTGGGGAAAACGATCGTATGTAGAAAATTCCAGCTTGAGAGTCCTCCAAATATTGGGAGTCCGTAAGGCCATCCTTCTCCATAATTGACAGACCTGGCTCAGGCGCAAAAGCATCCTGATAGGTCCGGGTCTGTCGAGAGTCAGCGGATAATAAAATCGCGCGACGTCAAGGAAGATGTGTTGCCAAAGTTCGAATGGCAACTCTTTATGCGCTTGGTGATGAATCGTGATTGGAATCGTCATCTTGTACTTTTCAATCAGAGACGCAAGATACTGCCGCAAATGCGCTGGGTCTGGGTGATCAATCCGCGAGAAGTTTGATTTCGATAACATTCGTTCCAATGATGCGAGTCGTTCTCTGCATAATCTTAAATCAGTATTGGTTAGACTTTCATTGTTGAGGACTCTGTTGTCGAGGTGGTAGAGGCGATCTGGTGCTGTGGATATAATCTTTTTGAGCATGGTCGCCATTTCAGGTCAAGCAATACTTACCGATGCCGACGTTCGCCATTTTCTGGGGTCAGAGATACAGGTGGTCTTTGAATGGGATGACCAGATGAAGAGCTTGGGGTGCTTTATAGGAACCATTGAAAAGAAGGGAGTCTTAGCAACGAAAACCAAGACAGCCTTGCAAGCAGTGATGGTCATAGCCACTCAGCACAAGTTCAGAGGGAACTAGGATACTACAAGGCCTTGTTATTATTCTGCTTTACCTCACCGGTGCAACTGTCAATTGAGCTGTCAGCATCACGGCACAAAGTATAAGGGTGGGCTGTACTCTCAACAAAAATACGGCAATCAATTTCGTTGACATGCTTCACACCCACCGTGATTAATAATTGCTCTGATCTCCCAAATAATTATGCACGTACGTTGTTCGTTGTAAAATGCCATCATCAAGCTGCAATTGTGTTACTTCTCAGAATACTTCGCGATCCCTGCAGACAGGAATAATGAATCGACACTTCCGAACGTACGTTGAAGCTACACCTCAGTGTATTCGGCTCCAATATGAAAGCTATAATTTGCTTCCGAATAACGGCACCTGAAGAGATTCTGAGATACTTTGTCCTAAGTTGTAAAGATGAGGACGTCATCTGCTTGTCAGCAAGTATGACCATAACCGGCCCGAGCCACGACATGATGTATGACGGAATTTCCTTTAATACGCCACTCTCCGCATTAAGGTTCGCACAGATTTCGTACTTCGCGACTATCCCGTAGTCGTTTCCAGTGACTGATGCTGGGCACTATCAGTCTAAAACTAGGTCTTCGGAGTGCTGGTACACCAATAACCAGTCGACTGACCTGCGTCCAACTTCAAGCTCATGGTTTCAGCACCATCCGTCTTCCTCGACATTTTTTAACAAAACAACCATTCAAAGGCCGCTCAACACGCTCTAGACCTCTATGTGTACCATTAACACACCCAAATTCGCCACTGAACACAACATGTAGACCAAACTCGACAAAGGCGACATCCACACTTCCTTCCTCGACCTCTAGACCTCAAAGTAGACTTTCTCCCTTCTCACTATTCTTCTCAAGTAATTCTGAATCTTCTAATTCACCTTCAAACCTATCATCCTTCCGGAAAATAATTTCTCTCGCAAGACCCGAAAGGAAACCCCTCCTCATTGCCACAGGCCTCTTACTCGTGTCCTCATCCATATCTATGAGTATCCCATTTACAGTTGGCAGACTAATAGACTTTTTCTCCACTTCGAATCCCGTAAGTGTCAACGAATACCATATGCTGCCCTTCATCTGACGTCAGCGGCGCAGCAAATCCCCCTGGGACTGTCACCTTGGCAAGCTTCAGGCGTGTTTCTCGTAGCGTTCACAATTGGCGCAGTTGCAAATGCAGGTAGATCAATGTTATTTAGGCTATCAGGTTTGGTTGCTTAGCTCTTCTATTTCATATCGCATTTTCCTAAAGAAACTTGTGGCAGGCCAGAGGGTTGTTGCGCGTTTGCGTGAACAGACGTATTCACGAGCTCTGAAGCAAGAAGTAGAATTCGTAGAGAAGGGCGAAGGTGATGTTCTCAGCAGGCTGAGCGTGGACACAAGTATCGTCGGCGAAAGGTGTGTTAATTACCTTTTACATCTCGGAAAGATTGAACCATGCTTCTTGGTTTATTTAGTGTCACTCAAAATCTGTCCGACGGTCTTCGCGCACTTGTTATGTCCACAGTTGGCTGTGAGTTTTTCGAATGGTTCATACAGTCAAAACCCGTTTAAACTAATTCTAACATCGTGTCTTAGTGGGCGCCATGTTCTATGTCTCGCCCACTCTAACGATGTTGATGCTGGCGGTTGTTCCTCCAGTCTCTTTGGGTGCGGTACGTGGTTACGGTTGAGACTATGTTCATGTCTTCAAGTTTTATTGGCAGGTCTACTATGGACGTTACCTCAAGAAGATCTCCAACCGCACGCAGGAAGCTGTCGGTGAAATGACCAAGGTGCGTCTTGAACCTAACTACAAGTGTTCACCTCTTTATTCTCGCATATGTCAGGTCGCCACAGAGTCGCTTTCCGCGTTACGTACAGTACAGGCGTACAACGCCATCCCTCAGGAAGAACGCAAATTTCATGAAAAAGTTAACAAGGTTCTTGATCTTGCACGCAAAGAAGCCGTTGCCAGTGGGATTTTTTATGGGACGACGGGATGGAGTGGCAATGTGACGCTTCTCTGTCTTCTGGGATATGGTAAATTTTTCTGTGCATACCCATGGCATGGAATCTCATTGTCAGAGCATTGTAGGTGGAACCCTTGTCTCTCGTGGCGAGATTACAATGGGGGACTTGACCAGTCTTTTGATGTACACCGCCTATGTTGGCGGTGGTTTGCAAATGATCAGGTTTGTCCTTTCTCAACGGGGGGAACTGTTATCTCTAACGCCCAGCCATTTTTGGAAGTTCCTTTTTCGTATGACCCTTTCTGTTCGCTTCTATTCATTGTCGATCTCATCTCGGTTTTCAGTCCTCGGTTATGCGCGGTATAGGAGCAGGTGTTAGAGTCTTTGAAGTTCTCGATCGGACACCTGCGATCCCATATGATCAGGGCACAGCAGTGCCACGAGGACAGCCAGGAGTGATCAAATTTGAGGGCGTTCATTTTGAGTATCCAAGTCGAAAGGAGGTCAAGATCCTCAAGGACTTTAACCTAGAACTTGGCGTAGGAGAAAGCGTCGCTATCGTGTATGTTGAGATGTGAACGTCAGTGGCTAAATTGACCATCCCTCTGGTTGGCAGGGGTGAAAGTGGGGGTGGAAAGACCTCTATTCATTCCCTGCTTCTCAGGTACTATGACCCCATTTGCGGGAGGATCACATATGAAGGACAAGGTGGGCACATTTCCGGGCACAAGTTGCGTCATTAACACTCTTTGAGTTTCTGAACTCCTCTTTTGGAACAGATATCCGCAAATTTTCCCCCACCTCGTGGCGCTCGATTATTGGGGTTGTACCCCAAGACCCGATCTTATTTACAGGGTCGATAGCAGACAATATCGCATTTGGAAATCAAGGTGCGACTCGTGAACAGATCGAGGATGCTGCGAGGGAAGCCAATTGTGAATTTATATGGGGCATGCCAAACGGGTTTGACACGCAAAGTATGTGTGATTGTTGCGTTTCTTACTGGTTCCTGCGAAGACTGATGCATGGACGTTTGTAGTCGGCCGGATGAGCCTAAGTGGTGGACAAAGACAGCGGTTGGCTATTGCACGGGCGCTCGTAAAGAAGCCGGTTATCCTCGCACTGGATGAAGCGACAAGCTCATTGGACGCTACGTCGGAACAGAGGGTAAGTAACTAGTACCTATCCCCACCAGCGACTGATCCCAATAATGTATAGGTAAACAATGCGGTTGATAGAATCCTACGATCCAGGAATACGACGGTTCTTATAGTAGCCCATAGGCTCTCAACTATCGCGAGGGCCGAGCGGATAGCTGTTCTGGAGGGTGGCAGAATAACGGAAACGGGGACATATAGCGAGCTTGTAGGTTTGATTGACGGATGTAGAATGTTCTGTATTGCTAACCTTGCCCAGGTGGCTCGACCAGATTCAAGATTTAGGGCATTGATGGCAGCGCAACTAAATACCGGTGAAAAGAACGAGGCCTGTCCGGACATAGGGGATGCTCAATAGATTCGGCAGTGAGGAGGAAAATAGATTGGCCCCCAAAAAAATGTATTTCAGCGGCTGCGTGCTGTACTTTTTGACATGACATCATAAGTTAGTCACACTTTAAATGGGTCTGCTGTGCGTGGTCAAACCATGCCGCAATGGAAGCACCGAACAGTGCCAGTGACAGGTCTCTCAGTTCTCCCACCCTGCTCCTCAACCACCATCACATCGACAATTATCTCAATGACTTGAAGCGCCCCATCGAGGCTCTGGCTGTATGCTTATTCGTTCATCTTCCCTTATCTCGATAGTCAGATGTGGTTCACACTAGACCTCCTTCGATGGCTTGAACCATCAGGCTATGCAGATTGCACTCCTGGGAGAAGCTGGGACCAAGCAAGAGATTGCGGGGTGGGTTTCCTTTGCCATTTTTTTCTCACAGAGATGTAATCCGTAGCAGCCTCCGCCAACGAATGCGCAATCAAGATCAGAAACACAAGGATGGCCTACACGAAATCCAAGGTATTTTCCTCTTTTTTCTGATATCTGACCGAACATTTTTCACCCAATTCAATAGACATCCTTGACAATTTCTTGCAGAACCAAGTCGTCGAAAACATGCGTAAACAGGGTATTACTTTTTCGACTCACTGAGATTTGGTTTGAACTAACCTTCGCTGTAGTTGAAAGGGAACTTGCGAACCAGATTGATGACCTCGTCAAAGCACAAGTTGCAGCATGCCTCCACAATCATATACCCTCCGACCTTCAGCTGGAGGTCGCTGAAAGTAAGCGCGAGCTCGAAGAACTCAACCTCCGCCTCCACAACTCGTAGGTCGCTGTTTGTTATACATGTGCTCATATCACCCACACACATACATCTACAGGGAAAGTCGTCGTGCCAATGGCAATTTGCGATCTACCAAGCCAAACGATTTGCTAGCAACTATTCTCATGGACGATGGAACCGTTAGCCCGCGTTTCCCGAAGGATTTGAAGGGCCTCTTCAGTCTCGATGGTGAGTTTTCCAAAGGAGCGCTTCGGATACGCCAAAAAAAGAGTAGTTCGCTCACCCAGGTCACAAAAGCCGAATCGGTCAAGGCTCTTATGAACGACTACGAATTTAAACAGCCATTGTCTTCCAACAATGATCACAACCTGAACAGGTTTATGCAGTTCTGCGGGGTTCGATATCAATTGGTGGCACGATATTTCCCCTACTTCAGATTGAGTTACGGAAAGACTGACTTGCTTAAGCGTTGAATTATACAGGTCCGTTGTCCTGCTACTCCTGCCGCAAAGGCCGAGAAGGAGCAGTGAAAGCATATATTGCAAACCCGCACATCTCATATACCATCTCGACCATCTTCTCTACCATCAATCAAGCACGGGTTCGTCATCCACTTACCACTAATGGGGAGCTGGCCCCGTCGGACACTTGTGCTCCAATTCTTCATACTTGGGTGTTGTGCGTGCTGGTGGTGCATAATGGGAAAGTTCGATTTTGTGCTCTTGCTTGCTTTCTAAATGCATAGATACCTCTTTGTGGATTTAACCCCCCTGGCTGTGGATTTATCTCCTTCCGTTTTGCTTCCACCCCAGTTATTAGGAATCCCTGTCGTTATTAATTTTAAAAATTCAAATCCTTTAATGCGAACGATAAGGTAAGTGAGCATGCAGCCCGCAAGAAAAAATACCTGCTGCCGACGGCCAGTTTTTCTGCAGCGGTCAGTGTTTCTCCTGCCTACAATTTCCTTACCTTCGTATTATCGGAAACTATTGTGTCGGAAGTATGGTGCTTTTCTTCCAGAGAGCCGAAGCAGCGCGCAAAGCCTGTCTGTCTTACACGCCCCGTCATGCTCGGCTGACGGTGTTTAAACACCACATCGCTCTTTATACAGTCCAGATCTAAACGATACCAGTTTGATAGGCATTCGAATACGATCGCAAGTCTAATACCTCGATCAACTTGTAGCGTGGCATTCGGAATTAGGTGCTCCGCGAAGGATAGCTCATACCAGGAATACCGTTCACCATAAGCGGAAGATAAATTTCTAAAAATATTTTAGTCTGCTCATCTCTAAAGTCTATTTCCTAGATCCCTCGAGCGAAATCCGATATTTCCATTGACCCAGTCTCGAATCATCACGCCGGCGATCGCCGTCGCTTGAGGGAGCTTGAACGGTGGTTCCAGATGTTCTACGGTCACTTCCTGCTGGCCCATGCTGTTGACGGTTAACCCAGAGACTGAGACTGAAGGTGTAAGCATCTGTGCAGTAGACTCCCTCGGTGGTTCAGTATTTGACCTGCCGTCGATCTTCTCTGTCATCTTTTGATAGTCTTCCCGGCGGAACCCAGATCCCATAGGGTGATCAAGTACCGATTTGATTTCTTGGCGGGTAAACCAGCGAGCGTCTTGAGAAGTAGTGTGAGTGTGATCGACGAGAAGATGATCGGCAAACATACTCACCCACTAACTCCTTATCTAGATCAATTCGGATAGGTTGTGTGGAATCGGCTTGTGCATAGAACCCGATCATCAAGTTGGCAGGAAACGGCTATGTGAATGAAAATGGTCTGTGAATGGTCCTTGAGGATTAAAAAGATGAATTCTGACCCATGGCTGTCCAGAATGATATTTCACATTCCAAACGCGGACACCGGTTTCTTCCCACATTTCTCTTGCCACGGCGTCTTCAAGAGATTCGCCGGGTTCGATAAAACCAGCAGGAGCAGAGTAATATTTCCCAGGGTACTTTCGCTAGTGATCGTATGTCATGAGTTAGCCTTCAGCTATGGTGCATGCTGAAACGCACCGCTCTTCCAAGTAAAACCTTATCTACACTTTCGTCAATTGCAATCATGATAACCACTGCGTCCGTTCGCGGATGCGTGATATTGTGCAAGCCTTTACTACAACGATTGGAGCTTAGGCCAAACTACTTGTGAAACGGAAGACGGTTACGAACGCAGTGATGCATTTTCTTTCATTTGTTTTGGTAGCCCAGGGCAAGAGAGAGGAACAGGCTATCTTCCAACCGGCCCACATTGAGTACGACGGAGATCCACATCCCGAACAGAACTGAAAGTAGCATTTAGAAATGTCAGGAGTCAAAGCGAAGACTAACTAACCTTATTTCGGGTGTTCCAATCCACCATACTTTTAGCGGAAGCAAATAAACCGGCAGTGAAGGCGTCCAAGATAGATATTAGAAACATCGGTTCTGACCAAGTTAGTGTCTTCCGTTCCCGTCCATATGTTGTGTTTTCCAGAAATCCCTTCAAATCATCAAGACCGTATTCTAAATCAGACAAGTCTGCGGCGAAATAAGGTATTCCTTGAGGCTTTCTGACTGCTGCGTCGTCTGCGGTTGCATTTCCATTTTCTTGCAGTCCTAGGAAGACTATCCGCAGACCTCGATGGCGGGCTGACTCTGTCGGAGAGTGATTATCATGGTCTGACTCGGAATCAGAGTCGACAACGAGGTCGCCAGGATCTTTTCCTTGCCCAAAGTATGGCTGTTGGCCCAAGATTGGCCTCATGTCCGGTGTGCTCAGATATGCCGGTGCCGATGTGGAATTACTAGTAGTAGTAGATGGTCTTCCACCGTCTTCGCGTCCACCTGAGATCATGAGGGGTTTTCCGGAATTGAATAAGATCCATCTGGCGTCAGGGGCCTCGATTAAGCTATTCAGATATGTGTGGGATGAACGGAGCCAAGAAACGCGATTTAGAGGCGAGCCGCTGAAGTAATTTATATGTCTGTCTGACCCGAAATGAACGCTGATAACAGGCATCTGGGTAAAACTCACGTTTCTGACATTGAGAGAGAACTACTTCAACTGAGAGAGAAGACGGGTGAATAATATTTGTGTGACCCGCTTATGTCAGACTCGGATAGATGAATCAGCGGTCGGTTGAAGCCTCATCTATCCATCATACCGACATGCCTCTTATCGAAGTTATTGCCAACGATCGTCTTGGAAGGAAAGGTGAGGAACATCAAAGGTGAAGATGGCTGACCTCACTTCCTTTACTCTAGTTCGTGTCAAGTGCAGCCCGGAAGACACTGTTGGAGATCTTAAGAAACTTATTGCTGCTCAGACGGGAACAGACCCTTCAAAGATTCAACTTAAAAAGTGGTACGTGTTGAATGTTTACCGCGTCATGATAGTAGCGGTCGTTCACCGTCAGGTCCAGGTATACAATCTACAAGGATCATATCACACTATCGGATTATGAGATAAACGATGGGATGAGCTTGGAGATGTATTGAGGTTTTGCTTTTGGGATCTTTAATTGACTGGTGTGCTAAAGTTCCTCACTACCATCCGTCAATCAACACAACAATATGTTACATATATTATACATAGGATGCGGAATCACACTGAAAAAGAACAATGACTGACTCCTCCACTGAATTCTTGTCGCATCGCCTCAAAAGCTGGCATCTAAACGTAATGAATGGCTGAGCAGAAATGAAAATAGAATGTCCCAGAAACAACCCAGAAATCAAAATGGGTATGTTAATAACGGTCCGTCTGAGGTTTTACGAAGCGACTTTGATCGTCTGGATGCCTTCAGAATGGGATAACAGCGTTAAATGACGTGGTGGAGCAACTGAGCGAGGAACGTACTGTCGGACTCCCAAGCAATAACACGCCCTTGCAGACAGCGTGATGACAGCCGCCCATGAGAAGGCAACTGCGACCAGAATCATCCATACCCCATTTCCAAACATCACATCGAAATGGAAGTTTGGCAAATCATCCACTTTGTCTTCAGCAATTGCGACGAGTGAGACATCGATTGCGAATACAATACTTGTCAGAATGGCGGTAATGATGGAGAGAATCAGCGAAAGAATGGAGAAAGCGTGCGAGGCGAGGAATACGGAAGTAAGGAAAGATACGGTGGCAAAACCTGTGGCGATGGGATGCAGGACAAGGACGGCAAGGAGCGCATGTTGAACCACTTCTACAACTTGACGAGGGACGCCTGCGATATCTATTATATAGTCTGGAATATCATAACCCAGGCGCGGTCCATAGCAAAGACCTGGATTGCTGTGCCATGTGGGTGGATTGAGGTCACTAATCACGATGCAAATATTAAATATAACTTCCGCATTCTGACAACACATATATACATACCCGGAAGCACAAACTCCCCAGACCCCAAACCGTAACTCAGTCGCGATACTCAGAGGAGTTGGGGAAGGCGCGGTTGAGCGGAATTGGACCAAATAGATCGTCTTGATGATGGGCAGAGAGAGGCTAACGAGAAGGAGGAAGAGAAAGGTTACGAATAGCGATAAACACGAAATTATTGCTACCACAGGGTAGCGGGCCAATGGTCTCATAATGGGTGGTGGAAGCTCTCAGCTCTTTGTACGTGTTTGTGTTTTATAGTTCCTTCACATACTAAATTCAGACAAAACACTGGTCGGGCGGCGTCTTAGTGTTTTACCACGATTTGCTGATCTCTAAATTACACTACATCGACTATAAAAAATATACTAATGGCATACACATTTCAAAATATGTGCCCCATGGCTTCCAGAAAATCTACTTATCTCAATAAACCCTGAGGAAGAAGCTATAATGAGCCCTATGTCAAAAAGTACCTAGTGTTTCACCACCACAAAAGTAACGCTTTGTAATGTGATCCGATGTCGGCATCTGACACAAAATTAGCATGCTTAAATTCTGTTGGCGAAATGTCACGGTGAGCCAGAAAACCACAAAATCACTGCATTATCATATAACTACTCCCAGTCCATAGTAAATAGATATTATTGCTATAATAATATGGGAAAGATCACTTCAATCCCTGTGTCTCATAATCAAAATTTTACCAATGCCAACTTCAACCAAAAATAAAGAAAAAAGTGGAGGAATGCTCTTAATGCTTATAATCTCTCAGATCATAAATTTGAAGGTAGTTGGAGGTGTTTCTAATGTCTTATCAGTGTGGTGGTGAAACACTGGTACCCGTGGTAAAACGCTGTGTAAGCGATACTAATACCACAAGAATTCTGATGAATCGAACAAGCCCCTATAGCCTAGCCATGGAGCTTTTTGGAAGATGACGGGTAAGCTTTTAGGATTTTTAACAATCCAGGTCACTACTCCGAAGGGAAATGACAGCTTTTGGTCAATTGTGGACTCCGTGTTGTGGATGTGCCCCGATTAT
>Ga0307509_10005414_pt1 | contig 17769 bp, 10 predicted proteins | sample 10_EM_MG_FD_202245 | JGI IMG/M metagenome (GOLD analysis project Ga0307509, IMG submission 202245) | Populus trichocarpa ectomycorrhiza microbial communities from riparian zone in the Pacific Northwest, United States - 10_EM | ecosystem: Host-associated > Plants > Roots > Unclassified | place...
GGCAGAGGTTGAAGCCGCCGAGTCCTCCGCCTCCCAGTTGCGGGAGGCGCTGACAGATGCGCGCGAGAATGGGCTGATCTACTGGGAGCCCAATACCGAACGCGGGCACGTCCAGAAAGCATTGATGCTGTCGCGGATCGACGCCGCCCTCAAGGGAGAGAGCCAGCCGTGAGCTACTTCGATTTGCCTAAAGGCAGCCCTGACCAGGAATTGGGCCGCGCGATCTACATGAATGCGCTGCACCACAGGCGAGGCTTCCGATACGACCAAATTGGCATCGAGGATGAAGAAATCTGGTGCGAGATTTTCACCGAAATGGGACAGGCAGCCCGCGCCGCTCTTGAAGGGAGCACGCCACGATGAGCGACATGGACAAGCTGGCGGAACTAAGGGCGCTCGCAGAAAAGGCGACGGGTGGCGAGTGGCGTTTCCCCGGCACGCGAATTGGCGGCGATGCGAGCATAATCGTGGGCGAGCGCTTGTTGGCCTCAGTGCATCCGCGTCGATTCCGCGCGCCCTTCACTGAAGATAATGCGGAACGCGACGCTAACGCCGCCTTCATCGCCGCCGCCAATCCTCAGACCATCCTGGCGCTGCTCGACGAGCGCGACAGGCTCAGGACGGCGCTGGAGCCGTTTGCGGCGATGGCTAATGCTTACGATTATCCGGACAACGAATGGGGGACGATTACACCACACGATGATCGCGATCTGCTGCAAATCACCCTAGGCAGCCTGCGCCGCGCCCGCGCCGCGCCCGCGCCGCGCTCGATGGCACCAAATGACGCGCGCCGGCTAGTCCTCTTGGCCGGCCGCTGGCGGCTTCCAAGCATCGGCCAACCGTTTGATCGCGCCCATCAGCCACCACGACGCGAACGCTGTCAGGCAAGCTGCGGCAACCATTCCCTCGCCATCTGGATCAAACCCAGCCCACCCGCGCGCGTAGGGCGCGAACACCGTGCCAAAAATCAGGGCAGCCGCCAGCCTACGAAAGAAGCCAGCCCGCGTTTTCGGCGGGATGAACACCAGCGCCAGCATTGCGCCAGCCACCGATCCGATGAACTTATAAAGGAGGGCGACGGCGAACTCGGCGCTCATTCGGAGTTCTGCCACCATCTCGGGTAACGCGACTCTTTCCCCATGTAATCACGAGCCACACCCAGAGCACCAGCGCGACGGCGGCGAGAATGTGCCCAACCATAGGTGCCCCGATCCAATAGGCCCTGTATCCCTATGGTTGCAATGATAGTCCAATTCAGGACTTCAAGCGATACCGCATATAAATAATGTTCTGGTATAGCGCCGCCCTGCCACATGATGTCGATCAGTATCATGACGAGATATTGCGCGATTATCGCGTCTTCCCACTTATTCCGCTTAAAGCGAAGCATAATCAGCGCAATGATGAAGTCAGTAGCCGCACCGAACATCGACGGATAAGCGCCGCCCCAATCCCACCAAAGCGTCGACAGAACGAAAGATAGCATCAGCAGGAGCAACCAAGTGACCGCGCGCGGCACCCGCCACGCCGACCAGCCGGCGAGGATTGCCCCGCCGACCGGTGCCCACTGATACCAATGCTCCATCAGCGCCCGCCCCCGCCATCCAATGGCTGCGGCACGTCGATGCCCTTGAGCTGAGCGCGCTGCGTGGTCTTGGCGTGGAAGGCCCAGACCTTGGCGCGAAAGTCGAGGGTGAGCGCCTTGGCCTCCAGCTTCAGCGCCGTGCACTCGAAGTTGCTGATCACGCCATTGTCGCGGATCGCCTCGAATACGGCGTCGAACCCCGCCCCTGCCGTGGCGCACTCGCTCGCCTTGGTCTCCAGCGTGGCGAAGATTGCCATGCCGGCCGCAACTGCTTCGTCTGTGGTCATGCGATTTTCTCCTTTGCAAAAATGTCTGCGATTGGTGGAACCTCGATGCCGTGTTTCGCGAGGATCAGCTCCAACTGGTCAACGCGCCTTTCCAGCACCTTTCGGTCGAACTCCAGGTCGATTATCCGTTTGGCTAGCTGTACACGATCCTCCTTGAACTCCTTGAGCAAATCCTGAAAGCCGCCGACAAGCGTGATGTCGGTATCCGCCCGAGATTTGCGACGGCCGGCGAAGAACGCAAATGCGCCGCTGATGAGCGCCGTGGCAACCACCGACGCGGACGTGTAGAAGGCCGGATTGTCAAACCAGGCCATCGAGCGCGCTCTTGAGTGTGTAGTAGGCGGTGAATGCCGACACGCTGGCCGTCGCCACATGCACCAGCACGTCGAGGCGATACACCCCGTAGAACAGTGTCAGCACGCCCGTGAGGTGCGTCAGGCCGCAGAGCAGGATGAATGCGGCAAACAGCACGAACGCCACCGGCTGCGGCTGTAGGCCCCGCCTGCGTGCCAAAAGCAGGATGGTGCTGATCGTCATGTAGCTGATGCCGATCGCCAGTCCCGAGACGATGTACGGCCACACCATGACCGGATCGTTGGTGAGGCAGAGCGCGTGTTGCTCGTACCGATCCGCCCCGAAGAAGTCGGCGAGGGTTTGCCAGATGGTCATTATAGCCTCACGGTGTCCACCCGCACAGCTTGGCACCCTTGAGGTTGTGCGCCAAGTCCGCTTGCACCTCCGCATCGGTCTCGGCGTCGATGACCTTCTGCGTGTGGCGGATGGGATGCTCTATATCACAGAAGTTGCCGACTGGAGCAGTCGTGCATCCAGCCAGGAAGGCAAGCAGGATCAGCCGTGCGACCACTTGCCCATCTCCTTGCGCGCGTCGGATGGCGACATGGCGCCGACGTCGTTCTGGATTTCGTTCGATTCGTCTACGGCCTTCTTGGCAGCGGCCGTCTGCTTGGCGCGCTCGCTTTGAGTGCCAGCGCTGTGGCCGCGCGCGTAGGCTGCGACAAGGAAGCCGAACGCACCGACTGCCGCGATGATGTAGGGGATGAGCCCGGAGAGAACAGCGCTCACGTCGGCGCCCCCGGCGGCGTCGTCGTGATCTGCCGCAGCACCGCGATCATGATGCCCACGACAATGAACGCCGCGCCTTGGTATTGCTCTGGAACCATCTGGCGGATGGTGTCGCCCTCGTACATCTCGACGACGCCGAGCAAGGCAACGATGAAAGCGAAAATGCGGGTCCGGTGGCCTTTGAGCGCGCTAAGCATAGGCATTGCCTTTCGGAGTTGACTTCACTATGTGTGCGGCCATGCACTGAGGGTAGGAGAGGTCATGCCGCTCCGAGAGTAGGCGAACAAAGGCGGAGATCGGTTGACCTTCTTCCCCGCCCCGATTGAGACGGATTATCTCGCGCGAGTTCGCTCGCAGGCATGGCGGGTTGCCGGATTGGTCGAGCTGCGGAGGACTCATCACTTCTTCTCGAACAGAGACAGAATCGCGGCGAGGATCGCGGCCCAACCGCCCGATGCTGCCACAGGCGAGGGCGCTGGCATCGGTGGAGGTGGTGCAGGCTGTAGTGCCGGGGCAGGCATCGGTCGCACCGCCTCCACGACCTCCACAGCGCCTCCGTAGCCTATGGCCTTCAACGCGGCGTCGTACTGCCGGGCGATCGCCGCAATCTCCGCCGCCTTGTCCGTACCGTTGATGATCCGCCGAGCTCCGACGAAATCCGAGTGCTGGAGCGTGATGTAGTCGGACAGCTTCTTGCCTGTGAACTGACCTTCTCGCGAACCGGTGACCAGCAGCTTCACCGCGACATCCGGTTGCAGTGCGAGATCTGGCTGTGCGTCGAGTGGCAGCCCCGTCTCGCGTGCACCCCACTGGTAGTTCTTGGGCCATGTGATTTGAACCAAGCCCCTGCCATAGAACGGCCAGTACCGCAGGTGCACTCTGCGCCACGCTTCCGCCTTGGCCTCGTCGTGCGAGATGTAGAACGCCTCGCGTACCGGCTGCATGGTGCGGCCGGACTCCCAATATCCGGTCGCCAGCGTGTAGGCAGTCTGGTTCCGCAGCAGCCCTTGCCGTCTGCACTCTTCGATGATCTTCCGCGTCAGGCCGAGATCCAGATCCATGTTCGCCTCCTAGAAAAGCCCGGCCAATCCGCGCTCGATGTCCCTCGTCACGTCGGGCGAGATCGCGTTCATCTGATCGTGGTCCAGGTTGGACCCTATCACACTACCCTCGCGTGCGGGAGGTGCGGCGGGGAACTGCCCGGCGAACAGCCGGCCGAGCGGGCTGTTGAGGTTGAGCAGGCTGCCGCCGTCCGCAACCCTGCTGATCGCTCTGCCGGGCGCCGTCAGCGAGCCGATCGCGTCGAGGAAGTTGTGCAGCGCCGACTTCCCCCCAGTCTTGCTATTGTCGCCGCTGATGAGGTCGTGCAGCGGATTGCCGGAGAGCGACTTCGCAGTGAGCGGTCCCTTCGCTCCGGCTGCCTGCTGGCCGCCCGGCTCCGTGATCGTCGTCACGCCGTACTTGTTCGTCACCGCCGTTCGCCCGAAGGCGTCGCGCGAGATGGTGTTGCCGGCGCTATCTTTCGCCTGGCCGAGCTGGCCGCCGTAGATGTCGGATGGCGTATAGGTCGGCGTTGGAGGTGCAGCAGGTGCCACAGCGCCGCGCGCAACCCGTGTGGGCACGGTTGGCAGCGCAGGAGCCACCACAGGCGCGATAGGAGCGGCAGGATCCACTACTGGCGCCGCTGGTGCCACCACGGCAGCAGGCGGGGCCACAGGCGCGGGAGCAAGCGGGTTGTAGTTCGGATCGATCGGTGCCGGCCGGTCGAAAAGCGTCGACGTGTCCAGCGTCGGGGATAGGGTTTGTTCCGTCCTCAACGTCGATGGCGTCTCTCTCGGATCGGCGAGCGGAGCAGTGAGCGCTGGACGGTTCGGGGAAACGTGCATCGCGTCGGAGAGTGCCGCGAGCGTTTCTGCCGTGCTGGTCGGCTTCAGGTTCTCGGCGAAGGACTGCGACAGCGGCGTGCCCGTCAGCGTGCGCTCGAGCATCGACTGCGCGGCCGACTTCGCCGCAGGCTGGAACATGCCCTGCTCGCGCTCCATGCGCTGCGTGTCGGCTTCCGTTGGTCCCGCAGGTGGAGCATTCGTGCCGACCGGACCTTCCGGCCTGACTGCGCTCCAGAAATCAGGCGAGGAAAGATGTTCGACCGGCGTCGTGCCGGTGATGGTGCCCTCCGGCGCGAGTGGGGATAGGCGGTCCTGCGCCTCCGCTCCGACGAGCGCGTTAGGTGCAGACTCCGCGGCGCTGGCCGAGCTGACAGGCGACAGCAGCGAGGCGAGCGAGGATGGAGCGCTCTCCGGGCCCGCCAGCGGAGCAACCGTGGCACCGGATGCGGCTGGCGCCATCGCCGTGGCGGTGGATGCAGCAGGCGCTACCGCTTTCGAGACTTCCGCGGCGACGTCGACTGGATTGAGATGCATGGCGCGAGCGGCCTCGAGCCGGGCCGTGATCGCGTTGCCGATGTTTCCCCACTGGTTATCCTGCCCCGGGCCCGGATCGACCTTGTCGAAGTGCATGTGGGTGCCGCCCATGTAGTCGGTGCCCATACCGATGCCCTTGACGCCCTTGACCGCCGCCATCTCGGCGACGCTCGTCATGGCTGCTTTGTCGTCCCACGCATTGAGCGTGCGGCCCTTCGGATCCTGGATCGAGAAATCCGCCGCCTTACCCGTCTTGTGACGGTTCGATCCGAATTGCGGATTATCTCCACCAACACCCAGGGGATTTTCGGTGCCCGATGTGACGGTCACGCTATAGCCGGGCCCGAGCGCCGCGTGAACAGCCTCGCGGATGGTGTTGGTGATGTCCGCCGACGGCTTGTTCGGGCGGTGGGCCCCCATCGAAAAGGACACGGGAGCCATGCGGCTTTCACTCGGCTGTGCATCGGCAACTGTAGTAGCTCTCGGCGCACCGGTAGAGGCGTGCCCGCGCTGCGCCGTGTTGTCGAGCCCGACAGCCTCGCGCAGCGAGTTCATGGCATCGGTGCCGGCGCTGGCGACATCGCTCAGCGTGCTCTTGAGCGCAGTCAGCCGCTCCGGCCTCGCCACGGCATACCCCTGCGCGGTCCTGATCGACCGCATCTGCGGGTCCGTGAATGTCACATGGCCATTTGTCTGGCCGACTTGCGCCAAGCCGATGGGGAGATTCCCTACCTTAGTCGGCGTCGCGTAATAGACCGCGTCCGTCGTAGGCCCCTTCTCCAGAACATCCTTGACGGCTTGCTCCACCAAGGCGCGCTGCGCCGGAGTGTTGACACCGCGCGGGTAGCTCTTGCCGTAGGCGCTGTATTGGTTCTTCGCGCTGACGATCGACTTCCACGATGAGCCGGTGAGCGTGGCGCGGTTGGCGATCGTCGAGGCGATCATCTTGGCGTCGTCGATGTCGCCGTAAACCGCTTCCTTCATGATCGTGTCGATCACGGCTGGATCGATGCGGGTCTTGGCGCGGTTGATGCTCATTTCGATGCCTCAGCATACGCAGCGCGAGCCTGCTTCATAGCGTCCAATTCCTGCGCGTCGAGTTCGTCGTTGGCCTTCTGCCGATCCGCCGACGACATCGTTGTATCAGCATCGATCTGCCGGCGCTGCCTGTTGATCGCCTTGCGCGTTTTCTCCGCCTGGTTGAACGCCGAGTACGCGGCCACCTCGACGGGATTGCTCGTCTGGAGCTTGTCCACGCCCGCCTGGTCGCCTGCATCCTGATAGCTTTTCATGTAGCCGGCCGTCGACAGCACCGCCTCGCGCTGCTTGAAATACTCGTTGCGCTGGCTGTCCTTGTTGTACTGCCCGTAGAAGCTGCGCACCCACGGCACCTTTTCCGGGTGAACCTCGCCCTTCATCGCGTCTCCAGCCGTCTGCACGCCTTGCGCGAGGAACCGACCGAATCCGCCAACGGCATAGCCGAACAGGTGCTCGATCGAGTCGGGATACATATCGATGGCGCCAGGCATGACCTGATCGCCGAACGACATGGCATTCAGACCCTCGGCGATCTTGTTGAAGATCGGGTTCGTGGTCGAGAAGGACTGATATGCCGCAGGCGGCGGCGACCGATCGAACGGATTCGGCGATGGGTGGATCGGGCCACCGTAGAAGTTCTCGTTGAGCTTGAGGTCGACGATCGGATCAGTGATCGTTGGCGACGCCATGCTCCACAGCGAGCCCGAGCCAATCGGGTTGAAGGCATCCCAGTAGACACGCAGCGAATCGGCGAGCGCGGCCAGCGGCTTCACTTGGCCGGTCATCACGGCACCGCCCTGCGTGCCAGCATGGTAGAAGGCGTTGTAGCCCCACGGCATCGGGAACGACACGTAGCGCCCGCCGCTGTTCGGGATGAAGAACACGAACTGCCGCTCGAGCTTCCACGGCTCGTTTTTCAGCATCTTGGCGTAGTAATTCTCGCCGGCGTCATCCTCGCCAGCCATCAGCCAGTTCCAGAAATGCTGCATCAGGCCGGCGAGCAGAATGGCCGCGACGGCGCGCCGGACTGCCTTCGACTTGAACACGCGGCGCGCGACGTTGACGTTGCCCTGGAGCGAGGCGTTGAAGAACACGAACCATGAGTTCATCAGCGGGCCGAGCTCGCCGTGCTTTTCAAAGTCGACGGTGAGATCCCGCGCCATGAATGCGGCTTCCTTCGGCGAACGCCCCTGATCGCGGCGCGCGGCCACGTAGGCAGCCAGCCTGGTGCCGTTCTCGCCCGTGTCGTTCAGCATGCCGATGAAACCAGTGACAGCCCGGTATCCGGCCATGAGTTCGTTCTGTCCGTTGATGCCGCGGTCGACCTGTTTTTCGAGGTCGCGCAGCGTCGACTCCATCGTCGCATAACCGGAGAAGCTAATCTTGCCGCCAGCGGCGTGCCACTCGGCAGCGTAGCGGTCCCACTCGGTATTGCCCGGCTTGCCCTTCGCGTGGCGCCACAGAGCGCCGTATGCCTTCGGGATGTCCTTCATCACGCGCGCGATTTGCCCGACCGTGAAGCCCTCGCCGAGAAGGTGAATGCCGGCCGTCAGCACGTCGCGGATAACGTTGAGCGGGATGAATGCCGGATTTGCCCTGGTGTTGACGATCGACTGCCAGACCGTGACGTGCCTGACCACCCTCGACAGGAAACCGAGCTGCACCACGCTCAGCTTGCGCAGCGCATAGCCGACCTTCGGATCCTTGAACCGGATGTAGTAGGTTTTTCCTCCTACCTTCGTCGCGAGCACGTCGTCGCGGCTTGAGAACGGGTTGGGCACGCGATACGTGTGGACCTTCCCGTCCTTGCCGATCTTGCGGCGATAGACGTTCTGCGCCTTGACGATGTCGCCCATGCCGTCAGGACCGGCCCAATACACCTCCATGTAGTGCTCGCCCTCGGGGTCGAACTCGTTGGCAAAGCGCAGCGCAGCCTTGCCGACGCTGTTCTCGTGCTGCCGGATGATCGACTGCTCCGACTGCACAATCGCGTTCGCCATGACGTTCTCTGCCTCAGAGAAGCGACCCAGCGCTGTTTTCCACTCCTTGCCGCGGACGTCGAAGCCGGTCGAGCCGGGCTTCCAGAAGCCGGTTTCCTCGTCCTGGCCGTCAAAGCCCTTCAGCGGGACGTAATTCTGCCACTGCTCCGTCAGCGTGGCGTAGGTTTCATCGTCGATCAGGCCGGCGCGGCGCGCATTGCGCAGTTCGGCGTTGAGCATCGCGCGGAGGTGAGCGTGCGCCTCGCGCAGAGCCCGGATCTTCGGGCCGAGGCGGAACTCGTCGAGGATCTGGTTGGCGCGATCCGTCGACATGCCCGACGCTCCGACAAGCGAGGTGTCGGCGATCGCATTGTGAAGGTCGCTACCGACCGGGTTGCGGGAGCCGACGACTTCGTTGCGCTCCTGCGCGTGCATCGCATAGGCGAACTGGTGGAGTTCCTGCACCGTCACGCGGCCCGCCGACATCGCGTCGACCATCGGTCGCACGTACTTGTCGTGCATGATCTGGATGTGCGCCTTGGCCTCGCCGCCCGCGATGCGAGCGTTCATGTAGATGTTGTTTAGCTCGTTGAGAGCATGACCGCCCGCTTCCTGCATCATGCGGAGCGGGTGCAGGTAGTCCTCCATCTTGCGGGTGAGGTAGTCCTTCGCCGTCTCCTGATCTTTCGCAGTGCGGCGATCGCGCGGCGACAGGGTCTTTACCGCGCCAACGCCGGACGTGAGCAAAGCGTTGATGCGCTGCGTGACGAGAGCCCCGACGGCAGCGCGCGGCGGGATTGAGGGGACGCGAGCGACGGACTCGTCAGTGCGCACCGCTTGGAATTGGTAGCGAGCATCCTTCGGATCGAAGGTGCCTCGGTTGTTGACGCCCTTGATCTGCTCCGGCTCGAGCACGATGAAGAAGTCCTGCGGCGTCGACACCTCGCTAGGCGTATCCGCAAAGGTGTTGCGCAAGATGATCCCGTCGTAGCCGTGCTCTTTGAGCCACTGGCGCATCGGCTCCGGGTCGCGGCGAGCGGTGCGCGTGGGCTCACGCACGGTGCTGCCGTTCTGCGTAGCCGGCGACGACTTCTCGTCGGTCAACTTCGTCCATAGCCGCCAGAACTTGTCCCACGCGGCGTCCGAGCGCTTGCCTCGTCCAGTCGCAAGGTCGCGGCTCCCATGACCGTGGATGACGAACGGCTTCTGCATGGAGAGATAGACGGGCATCTGCTTCGGCCCATAGGCACCGGCGCCGCCCTCGTTCTCCGCCTTGCTGGAGAACCACATGCCGAGATTGTTGAACGTGTGGCCTTCTCGGGGATGGAGCTTGGCGCTCATCATTCGGTCGAAGGCGTCAAATTCGCGGTGCGTGTTGTGGTAGACGATCTGCGGAGAGCCGTCGTCGTTTGTCACCTTGCTGTTGCCGAACCAACGCTTGAAGGCCGGCGACTGCGTCTGATCGGAGGGCGCTTGGAAGCCCATCTCCGTCGCCGTGTGGCCCTTCGCCAGCGGCGTACGCCGAGCGGTCAGGCCCACACGAGCGTTGGCGAACACGTCCGTCACGTCGGGCTGATAGCGCCGACCGTAGCCGATGACAGAGTTGATCTCCCTCAACACATTCTTGATGCGCTGCCACACGCGCCTAATCGCGATATGCAGGCCAGCCTCGATCGGGTGCTGGCGATCCATCGCCTCGGACCACATCGCAAACGCCTCGGCCTCCAGTTCAATTTGAGACATGCGGTCGGCTGTGTCGCCGCGCCCGATCCTTACATACTCGCGCAGCCGTTCCGTCGACGCGGCGAGAATCGCGCGCTCGCGAGCGTTCAGGAACAGGTTTTGCAGCCTGTGGAACGCCTCGTGATAGGCGGTCGTGAGGGTGCCGCCGTACGTGGCGATCGTCACCAGATCGTCAACAAAATCGTAGGAGCCTGCTTGGTACGATGGTTCGGTCTGCCCCCATGCAGGATCAGCCACATCAGGGTGGAGCCAGTACCTAAGACTCGGTTCCACACCGGCGACGCGCTGGACGATCTCGCGGACCTTGGCTTTGTCGGCTTCTGAAATGGTGAGCGGCGGCACAGCCGACGGGGAGCCTTCCCCATTCTGTGCCGCAACCCTGGCTGCCTGATACTGCTTGGAGCCCTTGCCGTGGACGATCTCGGTCGCCAGCACCGGCTCGCTGGGCGCCACGAACTTAGCTCCGATCGCCTGCATGGCCGCGACCAGCTTTTGCGCCGTGTCGCGGTTGACCGTGGCGTTCATCGTGCCGCCCGACTTCTGCCATCGGTCGTAAATCTGCCTGACCGAGTCGTCGGTGAAGTAGCGGCCCCCCTTTGCCCGCCCTGCGTCGACTTGGAAGTCGAACGAATTGCCGTTCTTGATGAGTGTGATGAAGTCGCGCGAGTCGACGACTTTCTTATCGGCGGCGCGATCGAGGAAGTTGAGCACCTGATCGCTCGTAGCGAACCGAATGCGACGCTCGCTGGCGAACTGCTCTACCGAATAGGTTCGCGGCATCATGATGCCCGGCTGCACGTCGCCGTTGGCGTTCGTGAACTGGATGATCTGACCCTTGCCGGAAAGCTGGTCGTAGGCGGCCAGCAGATTGCCCGTCGCGATCAGCCGCTCCTCCTTGCCCTCGCGCGCCGCTGCGTCGAACATCTTCTCCAGCGCTGGCAGGCTGTCCGTCCAGGCGCGACCGGAGAGCGTCACGGCCGTCTCGCTCTCCTCGTTGCCGGTGACGATCTGCGAGAAGGGAATGGTCAGTTGCCGAGCCGTATCGGGGATCGCCAGCGTCACCGTCCACGACGACGCAGCGACGGGGTTCGGCACGCCCTTGCCCTTGTGGGTCTGCTGGTCGATCGAAAGTACGATCGCCGGTGTGGTGCGCGCATCCTCACCCTGCGAGGCGATGTTCACCATCGTTCCGACCGGCGCGATTCTGGCTATATCCCGCCAATGCTTCGTCTGCTCCTCAAGCTTGGTCGCGGCCGCCGTTTTGGCATCGGCATTCTTCAGTCCGGCGATCACCGTCTTTTCGTACTGAGCCCGCTCGCCCATGATGCGTTCGTTCAGCTTCTCCATGCGCACGCGACCAGCGCGCTCCAGCATCTCCATGTTATTGGCGAACGACCGGTTTGCGTCCGGCGCAGGCAGACCGATCTCGTCCGCCACCTTCACCACAACCTCGCGCGGCTTCATCGCGCGGCCGACCGACTTGACGCGCATCGTCTCCAGGTTCGCGCTCGCCTCGAATGGTGACGGCCCGGTGCCCGGCCTGATCTCAACCTTGCTGATCGGCTCCGCCTGAAGATCGAGCGCCTTCGCCTCGAGTGCGTTCTCGCCCAGTGCTTCCTTTTGCGCCAGGATGCCGTTGTAGGTTCGGGTGAGTTCGTCGAGTAGCGCCTGCTGGCCCTGCGGGTCGAGCAGCATGATGCGGCCGGTAAGACGCTGGATCTGGTTCTCGCCGGTCGCTTTGCCGTTGTCGTCGAAGTTGATCGGGTCGCCAAGATCGCCGTTCTCCAGCGGGTTCTCGCGCGCCCACTGGATCGCAGCTTGGTCGCCATACTCGTTCATGAAGTCGACGACATCGGCTGTGAACGCCGACTTGCGCGCTGCCGTGGTGTTGGCGTTGAGCGACGCCATCTTGCGCATCAGCACAGCCGTCGGCCGCGCCTCGGCCGGAATGTCCGCGGAGAGCTGCGTGTAGGCTGGCGCGATCACTTGGCCAGTGCGGTGCACGCGGCCGAGCATCTGCATGTGCGTGTCGATGTTCGGATCGGCCTCGGCCAGGATCATGCGGCGGCGCCGACGGTCCTTAAAGTTCCACTTCGCGTGCAGCGACACACCGGTCGCGCCCGAACGGTTGAGAATGATGACGTCGAGCGCGCCATCGTTGAACTTCCTGATCGACACGCGCTTGCCTGGCGCACCGCGCTCCGTGGTCGGGCGAGACTCCAGCGTCATCTTCCCGTCCTTGCCGTACTGGATCAGGCTGCTGCGCCCGGTGACTTCGCTGATCGTGAAGCCCGCCTCGGTGATGCGGTGCCGAATCCAGTCGATCGGCGAGACGGGCAGCCCTGAGAGGTCGAGCGCCTCGACACTCGCCTGCGCCTCCTCATAGGCCGACTGGAACTCGCCGAGCTCCGCGGGAGGAATGTAGATGTGCGTCTTGACGTCACGCGAGTCCTTGATCGTGATGCGCAGCGTGCGCTCCAGATAGCGCCGCACCACGTCGCGGAAGTCGATATTGATCGGGTCGCCGAGCTTTATTTCCTGATCGTCGGCATAGTCCGAAATGAACGATGCTGCGGTCTTGGAGAGCGCGATCACCGGCTTCTCACCCGCCTCAAGCGCGGCGATCGTGCGCGCCGCGGCCGCCTCCGCCTTGATCGACAGGAGCATCTGGTTGACCATGTTGTGCATGATCGATGCGAACTCGGTCGAGTTGGCCGCCAGATCGCCGATGCCGCTGTCCATGCCCTGCGCGGCACCGTTCTCCGCCAACCATTGCTTGATCCAGTTCTTGCGGAATTTGCTGATCGAGCGATCGAACTGGTAGATCAGTTTGGTGGCGCCGGCGAAGTCGGCATAGTTCTTCTGGTCGACGGGGGCGACTTCCAGCCCATATTCCACACCCTCGAACGACTTCTCGCGGCGCGCGTACTGCCCTGACTTGGCGAGCATCGAGGCAACGATCTGCTGGAGCGGCACCTTGCCCTTCTTGATGAGTTCGGGAAGGTCTTTCGCCTCGGTGACAGCCTTCGCCATGTCGGTGCGGCTGTAGAGATCCATCACCTGCGGATTCTTGGCGTAGGTTGCAGACGAATACATGACCGCCTTCGCCTTCTGCACCCACTCGCGGAATTTCGCTGAGCGCTGCGGTGGCGACCCCTTCTTAGCGCGCTTGGCCGCGTCCGGCCCCTGGCCGCCAGCATTGTGCGACTCATCCATGATGAGGAAGGACCGCGGCGCGACCTGATCCATGAATCTCCGGCGCGACGTCTCGCCCTTGTTGACGCTGCTCATCTGGTCATAGGTCGTGAAGATGACATCAGGCTTCCATACGCCGGACAGGATGTCGCCCATGCGCTTTTCGGCGACCTTCGCGCCCTGCGGCGTGGTGAACTTACCGGCCTTTGGCGGCGCGGCACGACCTTCCAGCTTCGCCTGATCGCGCGCGATGATCCAGTCGACCGCCTCGTCGTCAAGCGGCACGGCCGCGTCCGAGTTGGTCATGAAGATCACCGGCTCATGGCCGAGCTTCTTCGCCCACTGGATGTCGTCGATGTCGCGATACATATCGCCGTATAGGTCGGTTTTCTCCGTGACGAATACCGGCACCATGCCGCGCTTGTGGGCATAGAGGATCGCGCCTGCGACTACGCGACCCTTTCCGATGCCGGTCTGGTCGCCGATGATGAAGGCGTCGCCATTTTCGACGTTGTTGATCGCGAGCGCGAGCGCGTCAACCTGTTCGGCCGAGAACACGCCGGGCTTGTCGGGCGTGCCCTCGATCTCCTCGCGCGTGTAGCCGAGCGCCTTGGAAACGTAGTCGTCGATGTTGCCGTGCACCGCCTCGATGCGCGCCAGCGACTCGTCCATTGAGGCGCCGAGCGCCCCGGGAACGAGCGTTTCGAGCGACTTTCCCCAGCGCGAATATGGCCGGTATGGAACCTGCCCGGTAGCGTTGGCTGCGGTGTTTAGTCGAGGCTGTCGTAGTGTGGCAGGAGTTGCGTTATCAGCTCCTCCGGTGTCAACGCCACCTCCCACTGGCCCCGCATTTTGATTTCCTCCCAATTCTCCGTCAGATTGGGATTCTCCCCGATCAGGAGGAAGGCTGCTTGGAGCGGGCTCGATCCGGGGTCCGGCCGCGGGCCGAGTAGATCCGCCGCCTCCAGCCGGTCGACCGCCGACTGTATTTCCGCCTGTGGGTCCGATGACGCTTGGAGCAGGGACCGGAACTTGATCTCCACTTTGGTCAGGAAGTCGCTCGCCTCGCTCATTGAGATAGCCTTTCAGTTCCGCCCAAGTGTTCGCCACGGCAGGAACGGCTGCTGCTGGTAGAGATAGGGATGATTTACCCTTTCCGTCAATGACGATGACATCGACAGGCCAGCCCGCTCCTTGCTTTTGGTAAAGATCGCCCGACACCGTGAAGTGCTGGACGACGTTGTAGTTGTCGTAGAGCCGCTTGTAGAACTTGCGCTTTTGCGAGGAGCCATAGCCCTCGGCGCGCGTCTCCGGCGTGCCTTCCTTGACGCTGCCGACGATCAGTACGGCGCGGCCGTTCGGCTTCATGTGCTCCAGCGCACGCATGGAGATGGCCTGGTCGACCGCCGTCGTGCGATAGTCGCCGATCTCGAATACCTTCGACTCTCCGCCCGAGCGCACGGCTCCGAACGGCGGGTTGGCGATCACGACGTCGACCGGATAGCCGGCATGGCGAAGATTGCCTTCGGTCGCGTCCTGCTGCGTCGCCCGGAAGCCCTGCGCCATCAGCGCGGCCGCGCGCGTCGGATTCAATTCGTTGGCCGTGACGTTCTTCGGGTTCGCCTCGATCAACAGCGCTCCGTTACCGGCCGTCGGCTCCAGAACGGACGTCTCGCTCGTGATGCCGGCGAGCCTCGACGCCACGTAGGCGAGCGGGACCGGCGTCGAATATGCTTGCTCCGCCATCGAGGCGGACGTGCGTGAGCCGAGCCGCGGCTGCCGCTGGTACAGGCTCACCAGCCGCGCATAGACAACCTGCGGGTCTTTGCTGCTCTTGACGATCACGCGAGCCGCCAGCACGACGGCGTGCTCGATCAGCTCCTCCGCCTCCTTGTTGGCGACCTCGGCGTTCTGCGCCTTCCATCCGTTGTCGAGCAGGAAGGCTCGCGCTTGGTTGATGGTAGCGAACGCGCCGTCGGGATCGAGCAGGCGGTTGCGCAGTTTCTTCAGCAGATCGTCGCTCGCTGGCGCGGGTGTCTCGGCCGGCTTCGACGCTGGCGCGGGCTCGCCGAGCGTGATCTTGCCATCCTGCACGTCCTCGACGAAGCGAATGACGTAGGGCCGCATCTGCGCCCGCGCCTCTGCGCTCATGCCGAGCTGCGCCATGTGGCGAACCAGATGCTTGACCATCTCGGCGACGTCGCGTCCAGCCTCGGCGAACTTGGTGATCGCCTGCTTGAACAGCGGCTTCGCCCGCGCATACGTCTCCTCGTCGAACGTGAAGCCGGACGACAGCTTCGCGCCCTTCCCACCGAACAGTTCCATGAGCCCCTTAATGGCAGCGTCGGCGCCCTCGGCGGCGCTGGTCGCGGCCGACTTGATCGTCGCCGGCTTCCTCGGTGGCTGGAGAAAGTCGCTGATGTCGGTCTGGTTCTGCTCGTCACCGAACATGCCGCCAGGCTCCTTCTGAGGAACCTTGCCTGCGAGAGGCTTCGCGCCCTTGACGGCGGCGCGGTCCTTGTCGGTGACGGGTGCCACGCCGGGAAGGAGCGTCTGAGGTTTGCCCTCGGCGCCGGTCTCGGTCGCGAGTTCTGCCTGCGCCTCATCGAATGCCGCGCCGGCAATGTCCGCTACAGATGCGCCCTGCCCGCTGACAGGCTGGCCTTCGAGAGCGCCTGCTGCGTGAGGCTGGCTGCCGACAGCCGCGCCACCTTCACCACCAGCCGGCGCTGGCGGGCGAGTTCCTTCAGCTTGGCCTTGCGCTCCGGGTCTTTCGACTGGTTGGCTTGGCGCTCCAGGAAGCGGGCCGCCTTCAGATGGTGCTGTAGGGTGTGTCTCATTGGTTCCTCCGAAAAATGGCATGTCATCGCCAGGGACGACGATGCCCTCGTCCTGCGTGTTCTGCATTGCCGCCTGCTCTGTCGCCTCAGCGGGGCCGATATGCTGGTCGAGCATGATCGCTACCACGCGGTCCGTGAATGGATCGTCGGCCTTGAGCCCGAACGCCACAAGCTCCGAGCGAGCGGAATCGGCGAGCGCTGCATCCGCGCGACCGGCCGCACTCGACGGCTTCGGCGCCTCGGCCTTGAAACCGCCCATCTGCGTGAAAGCACGGTTGCCACGCTCGTTCTGGTCGATCAGGTCCAGCAAATCGCGCACCGTCGAGCGCGCCATCGCCGTGTCGGGATCGCCGTAGATGTGGTCGAAATAGCCCTGCTCCGCCGCGCTTTCGCGCGCGTGATCGAGCGTGAGCCCGTTCTTGCGCAGCAGCCGGCCGTAGCCCGGCACGAAGCGCTTCGACAGGTCGAGCCCGCGTAGCTCGCCCTTGTAGTCGGTGATGCCGCCCTGCGAGGCGAGGTACTGCACAATGTCGAGCGGCTTGCCTTGCGGCTTTTGCTTCGGCCCGAAGGTCAGGGGCTTCGGTGCCTTCGTCGCGCTGGGAAACTGCGGGACGACGCTCATCAGGTCGGCGATCGGCGCGTCGAGCCGGATGACCTTCACCGGCTGGTTCGCAACCAGCTTGGCGAGCCACTGGTGATGCCCGTCCAGCACATAGCCGTCGCTGGACACAAGGATGGAGCGATCCGTGCCGCCGTACTTCGTCGCTTGGTCGATCTTGGCGGTGGAGAACTCCGCCTGCGTCGGCTTCAGCGTGCGCGGCGCGACCGTTTCCTCGCTGTGGGCGATGCCGCGCGCGGCGAGGAAGTTCACCAGCGCGCCGCGGTGGATGCTCTTGATCTGCGGCATGTCGGCCCGTGGCACGCCAGCGGTGCCAGACTCCTTCGGGAAGGTGCGCCATTCGCCAGCAGGAGCGGCGGCAGGGACGGGCGCGGCCGTGGGAGGCGTCGGAGTAGCGGTCGGCTGCTGCGCAAGCGCTGCCGGGGCTGGCTGGCGCGCTGCGGCGGCTTCCTGCGCTATCCGAGCGGCGAGCGCCTCGGCCTGGGGATTGGTAGCGGGCGACGACGCGGGAGGAGGTGCGCCGGCGCCCACTTCGGCAGGCGCGACGGGAGGAGGAGCCGCGCCCTGTGCTGCGGGTTGGGAGGGAGGTCCGCCCGCAACCTCTGGCCGGTACTGGCCGGCGCTATCCAGTTCTGCCTGCGAAACGCTGAGCCCGGCCTTTTCGGCGGTCTGAACCTCAGTGGCAATTTCGTCCTGCGACATGCCGTCGATGTCGGCGTCGTTCCACTGCATCTTGCGCAGCGTCGCGCGCTGGGCGGGATTAGCAACCGGAGAGGCGACCGCAGGAGGCGAATCACCGCGCGCCGCGCTCTCCGGCGCTGCTGGAGCTACGGCGAGGGGCTCGTGCTCCGCAGGCTGTTGGGGGGTATCGATCTTGAAGCCCGCTGGCAACGGTGGCGCGGCCGCTGGCGCTGCCGTCGGAGCTTTCGCACCGATGCCGGCAACCGCCGAGCCGATTTCCTCGGTGCCCTTCATGGCGG
>Ga0307509_10005415_pt1 | contig 17767 bp, 13 predicted proteins | sample 10_EM_MG_FD_202245 | JGI IMG/M metagenome (GOLD analysis project Ga0307509, IMG submission 202245) | Populus trichocarpa ectomycorrhiza microbial communities from riparian zone in the Pacific Northwest, United States - 10_EM | ecosystem: Host-associated > Plants > Roots > Unclassified | place...
GAGATGGGATGGGATGGGATAGGGTGGCGACGGTGGGGCAAGTTTATCACTGTGCTTGTGTCAGTTGTGTTTCATACCTGGCGATGGGATGGGAGGGTCCTGGCGCGATATGGTTGATATTAAGCTTGTAGAAGTCTTCATGCCGTGGCCGATGGGAATGAGGGGGAGGGAGGGAGTCTGATTGAACTGGCCTTCCCTGTTGAATTGAAATGCACTGGTTGCCTGCGTTTTTTTGTCACTTGATATGGGGATTTCGCAGACGGTTAAATTTCGAGTGATTGCTGATGCGCAATTGTCCCGGATCTCCAATTACAAAGCGCCTCGCAGTTTCTTCAGCCAAGCCAAGATAGAAAAAAGCATTAGGAAAGCAAAGTATAGAATGAGAAGCCGAAAAAAGGATAAAAAATGCTCAGGAATGGACAAGTGGATTGTGGTATGGCTCGATTCCGTGATACGAACACCAGGCTACAATACAGGTATGCTGGATGGTGAGAAATGGCGGATGGAGATTACATAGAATAGAAAGAGAGAAGGGGGGAAAGCGAGAGATATTTTGGCGGTATGTGTCATAGTGGTATAGCAAACAAACTGAACTTCGAAGGAAAGGGGGATTAAAAAAAGAAAGACAAAACCCTCCAGGGACCGAAAATGAGACACCAACAAAAGCAGACAGAAAGAAAAGGTGAGATATCTGGTTTATGAGAGGAAAGTGTGATAACTAACTGCTAGTTTGGGAGTAAACTGGGGAGTGCAAGGTGGGCTAGAGAAGGAAACGAAGAGTGTCCCGATAAAATTCGAGGCATCCCAATTCAATTGGGAATCACCAACCGCCATCCTTTCCACCCCCGTTAGTAACGCTGTCTGCCCAGTCTTCTGTTTCCTCCGCATCGTCACTGGTATCCCAACCGTTTTCTCCGCTATCAAGCGCGAGTACGTTGAAGCGATTAGATATCTTTCGTTCTGGCTCCGTTTTAGGCTCCTGTTTTGGCTTGTAGGCCTTGAAATCCGGGAGAGATTTGGCACATTCATCGGCACCGAACTCAATTTTAGTGCCCTTGTAATATGCTCTAGACTTGAGGCACGTCCTAGCAAAGCAAGCTACACAGACAGAGTTAAGGTTAACTTGAACAGAGTTCCTGGGCTTGTCAAATACAATCTTTTCGATGGAAAGGTTGGCGATGTGGTCGAGGTCATCTCTCAAGCGAGTCTCGGTCAATGTAGAGGGGATGTTTCTCAAGTGGAGATTGCGGGTGGCCCCGGAGTGTATTTGTCGAAGTATATTTGGCAATACAACAAATTGGCGGGCCTGCTCACGCCATTCGACGTTGACCTGCTGCCATTAGTTGCCATTGCTGACGCATCGGACGTTTGAATTGAGTGCTGAGGCTCACCCTGCGACCGTCGATGTAGACATCATTCTTCTTTGCATATCTATAAAAGGCCTCAGCAGATTGGGGATGCAAAAATGAAATGGATCCGCAATGATCGCCTGGTTTCATCCAGGCATCAACAACCATTCCGCCCCTGATGGCCTCTAAGAAGCTGGAATATGTGACCTTTTCAGGAAGACGTGAAAAGAACAATGTTCTATTTCCAACAGAATCATTTTTATAGCCATTACCGCCCCCACCTATACCTCCCCGTCTGAGCCCCGGACTATCCTGCCTTTCTGTTCCGTCGCTACCCGCATAATCATCCGGTTCTCGATAACTATCACGACTGAGCCCGCTGTTAGGGTACCCGTGGGAGGGCTGACTGGTGTAGTGTTGTGGCTGGGTTCGGAAGGAGGTCGATGATGGAAAGCTCTGAACTGCAGAGGAGCTAAGTTGATCATAGTTCAAGTTGACGCCGCCATTCTCAGAGGGTGTTGTTAAGGGTTGAGAGCCTCTACGACCATTCCGTTCGCTAAGATTGTGGGCGTCTGCCCTATCAAGTCCCGCATTGATAAGAAGCTGTTGGACAGAGTGTTAGCGGAAAAGTGTGAAAGGAGGAGGTAGTAGAAACCTCGAGATTCTCGACGGTAACACCCCCGCGGATAAGAGCAGTACGCAGGGCCTCTAAATAGCCATGTTATCAGCCACCTTTGTTTTGCAAAGTGACGAGCCTCTCTCTCTCGGCAACCCACATCCCAGTAATTCGCCGTAAGATTCTAATGCAAACAATAGAGAGGGGTTATTACTGTACTCCTTTGCTGTCTCGACTAAGTTTTCAAGGTGATTTCTTGTAACTGTTACGACATTCGTACCCCCGTTGCTATCAGGCTCACTCCCATGTACCTGCCTCAAGCCGAATCAGCACTTTTTCCCGTGCGTTTACACCCCGCCTCACGACTCACTCGAGAAAGCTTGAAATTTGGTAGCAAACTCCTGAGATGGAGGGAGAGTGTTTCCACTTACATTCGCCTTCCGCAGAAGGGTTTCAAAGTAGGATTTATCAATGGTAACAGTAGTAGACATTGCGGGGGGGCGTTTAAATAGGAGTGATCGAGGGAAGATCAAATCAGAAGAGAAATCCCGGGAGGAAGGAGGAGGCGGTGGGGGTGCTGGGCGGGAGGGAAAAAAGAAATAGGTTTGTCGAGTTTGTCTGCAGTCTTCAGGAAGGGCAGCAACAGCCACAACAGGCGGGTCCACGGCCCACCAACAGTCTCGGCGAAACCAAGTCATTTCGGCTCAGTTGCAGCCTCCCTACCAAGCTTTTTCCTGGTGCTACTTGCAACGACGAAGTTAGGGGATTTACTACGGTAGGGCATTCCTGGTGTGGTGTGCGGATCTGCACGAGGGGTTACGATCTGCAGGTGAGGTATCATAGGTGCACGCCAAACCTGAAGAGATACAGTATGGTACCTTCCATCCCCGGAATCTCAACCAACAACCCATCCATTGCCTGATACCACGCTAAATTTCCGTTAACCTCTCCAAGCCCGTTATCAATCTATCAGTTAACTGTGCATTTTCAGCCCCGCGCGGCATTGATGCTTTTAAATGGAGGACAGTATCGGGGTGACTAAAATAGCCTGCCCGCTGCATCCGCTAAGCGGGGAAGAAGAGGAGGGGGGAAAAAGGAAATAACTAATAATACAGTTGCACCTGGCTATTGAACCCTTCTAGTGAATCTCTGTCTATAAAGAACAGTGCCTCGCAGCCACACTAGTGAATTTACAGTTGCACCTCGTTATAGTGGAACTATTTATGCGGGAACCTCGCGATAGCGAATGAATATTCTTTGCATGTGTATAACGGATAGCCCATAGACGCTAATTTTTGGTGAGGGAAAAAAAGTCTGCAATTGGGGTGGTTTAGTAACTAGAGGGAGACCAAAATAGATCAAAATTGCTGGTTTTCGAATGGAAACAGCATGGAAAAAAAATAAAAATGTTAATTTGCTATAATAGCACCCACACAAAAAAGTGTAGGATTTTTCCTTCAATTCTCCTACAGTAGTGAGGGGTAGAATGCCCTTTCCTTCAAGGTACTTGCCAAGACCAGGGTTTTTGTATGAGAAAGATACATTGCAACACACCTCGGGCACCCAATGTAACTTATCATGTAAGTGGTAAACCGGGTGGGGGGGATTAGGCAGAAAGAGAGATGGCTAGAGAATGGGGTTTGGGTGGAGGGAAGAGGGTAGAGGGTAGAGGGTTTGGAGGAGCAATGAGGAAAGGTAATGCGGTTTAGAGTATTGAGGTTGGGTAGGCAAGGTCCCACAGGAAGCCCGAAGAGAATGAAGGCGTTAAAAAAAAGTCCTGTGAACCGTTGGCGTAGTTGCTGGAGCATATCGTCCTCTGAGTGGTTGGGAAGCCACTGGGGCCAATCAGAAGGGCTTGGACAGACTTACCATTCACCCCCGGTACTGTGGCACCTCGTTATAACGGAATATTTTGTACGGGAACCTCGCTATCACGAATGAACCTCCTAGGAATATCTACCCCTGCTCCTATACAAATGGACCTAGCCGTAAGGAATTTCTTCCAAAACCTCGCCATAACGAACGAAAAATCCCCTCGAATCCCAAACTCCTAGCGTTCTTTATAACGAGGTGCGATGAGTTTTCATCTGGTCGTGATGCATACGTGGATAGATCCCGTGCTCGAATCATGCGGGATGCAGTTCATCTCCCAAGATAATAATAAATTGAATCGCCATCGAGATACCGGCGTTACACGGCGAGTGGATAGTTCGGTTTCCAAGTCCTAGTCCAATGGCATGCCGTTGGATTTCTATTTATATACGGGGGAGGGGAATCAAAGGGGGGCACACAGGATGGTAGAGGGCAAGGAAGATGGTCCCTTCACTGCAAATCTGATAGCTATCAGAGCGGGTATGGGGTGAGTTTTGAGGGGTGGAAAGTCGAGTCGGTGGGTGACAGCGTTTAGCCTGGGAACTCTTGCGCTTGCACGATACCGGCGTGGAACTTTCTTCGATCCCAGGGCGGAGGTTGTCGTCCCAGTAGGCCATGTCTGGAATAGCGCAATTCGACGCTTTTCAGGTCAGTGGGTGCCCACGGTGTTGGCCGCAGTAAGACAGATCGGGATTTTTTTATTTTTGTTCGAGGCTCACTGTGCCGCATTCTGCCGCACACTAAATACCGGTAGTCTAGAGGTAAAAGAGGGCCTTCTGGGGATCAAGGGAAAATGATAGGTGTTGGAGGTCTTTCTCCCCCACTAATCTTTCAACGTCCCTTTGGGTGCAGTACCGACATCTTTAAGCATGGTGGTGAGTGATGTGGGTGATGCATCTTACCAGACCCACATTATACTACGTGAGCTGGACGTGCTGGCACTGTTCGGTACCAGACTTGAACGAGCGAATGCCATTTAGTTGTCGTACGGTACATTGCATGGATTGGATCCGTAGGCATATAGTACTCTTACTCTGGTCGGGTATCTAGGAAGGGGTTTCTGTGGTGTGTAACAAAAAGCCCTCCCTTGTACATAGGAATTTAGATGTCGGATAGCAGCCCCTCATAGTTTATTTCAAGCGTTTGGGGTCAAACGATGCATAGAGTATCCCACAATAGGGTATGATATTGGGCCCCAAGTGTATTGGCATGATGCGATAACCAAAGCGCCCCACTTGAGCAGGAACCTCTGTGGTTCCACGGAAATTCGCACGTGTTCTGTTAGGGATCAGTTCTACGGTAGGCTGGGTTGCTCGTGCACACTCTTTGTTTCTACAGTGCATGCACGGTACAGTGCTCGAACGGCCACCCGAATCTGGTGGCATCCCAACGATCGGATAGCTCCATGTTTCTTTACCACATTTTTCATGGTGTCATAAGTTGTATTGTGGGTAGTGAGTTGTGGGTTAGACTGTACGGTACTGTATAAGCCATAATAACAGTTTTGTTATACCACAATTGTCTCACACCTGACAGTAACATATTCCCTCTGGTGCCTAGAGTTTACGGCAATCCCTGTCGTCAGATCGGACATTTCGCGATTGACAGGCTGGCCCACCTATAATATCCATCCTTGGGGTTACTACCGTGGGCTTGCCGAGCCTTTCCTTTGTTCAGGCCTTAACCTCCTGGCCCAAAAAATCTCCCATCAAGCGGAAAACCTTACTTTACCCTCCCCCAACAGAGCCTCGGTTTCTGTTGATGGAGTAAAGTAACGGGTGAGAAGGTGCGATCATCCATCGCTTCCCGCTTCTCCCCTTTCAGCAGAGCAGTCAACGTCAAGTCTGGTTTGCCATGTTGGCCCCACCGTAACTCTCCCCCACAGTTTTATCCTCTTTTCCCATCATATCATAATCCCCCTGCCTGTTCAACTTCGATCTTTAAATATTCATCAACCTCGTAGCTCTGCACGTTCCTTCGCCTTCCACTCCTCACCTTCTCCGAGGAAAATAATTAAAAAGAGAAACTCTCATTATTATCCCTATCCTTATCCTTAACCCTCTTACCTCCTCTTGGTCTTTCGTCTCGGCATCGAAGTCTTGCCCCTCCCTTGTTGCTGCCTGTCCTCATCTCGATCTACCGTATTTATCTTCTCCACAACCCCCCCCCCCCCCAATCTCAATCTCCTCGCCACAACTCTCTCATCTTCTCTTCCCTTCCTTCTATACCTCCCTTTCATCCACTCTCTTTGTGGGGAGAATTTGTACACATCTTCCCCATTAATCCATTTTCTCTGCTCTAAATATAAAATTCTCCCATCCCCTCCCCTCCCTTCCCCCACATCCCCCCACCGAATTCGAGAATTGACTGTCACAAGTTTGATTGCGGCTTTTGCGCAAGTGAGGAACGATTCGGTAGCCATCCAGAGAAAAAGCACGTGTACAGGAAAATTTGGGGTTTTTTTTTCCTTGTTCACACTCCGGTTTGCGCTTCCTTGGGGCGGCATCAATATATCATCCTTATCAACCTCTAAGCTTCTCCACCGTTCAACGAACAGCCTTCACCCTTTCACAATCATCTTCACACCTCAACCTCAAATTCTTCACTGCTTGTCTTGGCCGGTGCATTTTTCACCAGGACACTCTCTTCGGGCCACGGTCAATCGATCATGGCTCAAAATTCAGGAGCCGCTGCCGGCGGTCCTCGTTCAAAACATGCCAATGGCTCAGCCCTCTGCGATAAGTGGTATAGATACGGTAAGCAAGCGTAATAGCTTTTGCGCAGCTCCATATCCTTTTATTTCTACACGAGATTTTATAGCAGACACCACACCACGGCTTTGGCCCACCCGATTTCCCTTCGCATTTGCTAATTACAATTTCTTGGGATAGGGAGATGTAGTCGCCTGGATTGTGGGTTTGAGCATCGCGATGCTTTGCCGGGCAAGGATATTATTCCACCATGCCATGATTACCTTACATTAAGAGGTAGTGACTGATTTCCTCGTTTTCGAGCTAAAGCGAAGTACTAATAGAGCATGTAGATAAATGCCCTTTAGGAACTAACTGCAAACTCCTTCATAGTAAGAAGCCTACACTTGTCCCAGCCAAGAAATCATCAAAAGCCTCAGGAAGGTCTAGAGGCAGTGGGATCGGCTGTGCCTCCTCCGTGGTTCCGGAGCGGCCTACTTTTGTCCTTCCGGTCATGTCGAAGGCCCATGAGAATGACAAGGCTTCTTCCATAGTCAAGCCGAATGCTGTGCCAAATCCACCCGGAAGGTCGAGTGGCGGAGAGGGCGGCGGTATCGCCTTTCGCGCGGAAAATTCGAGACGAGAGAACAGCAGAGGCTCTCATTTGGCTCATGAGAGATTTACTGTGGTTAAAGGAGACGACAGGGCCGGCGCCGCAAACGCACCACGTCCTCCTCCCAAACCGCCTGTCGCATACTCCGACCACGTGCAAAATATAGCTCATTCCAAGGAGAGAGACGACTGGAGGAACAGAAGGTCATTGCTTACCACGCATGGCGCACGGGTAGTCCCAAGAGAGCCCAAGGTTGAATTGAGTCAGTTGGGCGATGATACCTGTGATGGCAAAAATGATGGGGGTGTGTCATTGGAGATTCTGGGTCCCGAAACTTCAGCCGTCGATATCCCACCCCTGGGTTTTCACCCTTCGAAGCGGAAAGCCGATGTTACTGCCAAGACACCAAACACGAGAATAGACCATAAAGCTAGATCCATCAACCTCGAGCCTACCTATCAAGCCAAGCCTATTCCTCAGGGCAATCCTAAGTATAGGAATTCGTCCAGCGATGGATGCGATTTTCGCAGCCCCAGGGCTCCCGTGCCTCCAACGGCTTACCATGCGCGAGTGATAACTAGTGACTCTGACCGCCGGATTGAAGAATCTCGAACAATTGGCCGAGGTATTGAGCCGAAACCGCCCATTTCAGACTCACTCAAGACATTCCTAAAGACCCCGCGTGCAGAGAACTTTGGTTGCAACACCGAGGAAGACGAGTTGTTTCAGATATCAAGTGGCGGCGTCCGCCTCCTAGACAGGTTCGCAAGGCAGTATGCATCAGACCCAGATGCTATCCAGGAGAAATATGGCCATCTGGGTTTCCTCCTTCAGGCCGATCAGAGACGGGATTTTTCTCAACTTAGATACACTGCCGAGACTGACCGGTCCATGTTCTGGCAGTTGGATCCAGTTCGTTTTCGCGGGGTTGACCCCGGAAAAATTAAGCCCGAAGTCAGTCCGCAGAATGAGGTATCCGGCGGTTTTGCCCAAAAGGCCTCCGGGGGGGTTTCCATTCCGAGCCAAGGCCCCTCGGGGTGGGGCCCTGATGTTTCCCAAAACCCGCACTGCCCTTACATTCAGTTTACCCGTACCATGAGTGAATACAGTGTTTCCTCTGGTGGGGCTTCTCCCTGTCCCGCAGAGATTACTCCAAAAGAGCATGGAGGAGGCTATCCACCGAAGAACCAATTGAGCCACAATGATCATCCGTGCGCTGTTCTAGGGAGCCGTCGGGGTGCCTGCTCGGGAAACAGATACAATGGTCAATTCCGGGCGATCCCAGCGGATGTCGATAGAATGTCTCTCGGAAAAAATGGTGGCGCTTTTAGTGATCGCTCGGGGTTTACTACAGCCGTCTCTACGGGGCCCTTAACGGATATAGCTAGCGCTGTGACTGTTGAATCCTTAGATTTAACTACGCCAAGGCATAAGGGACTTTTATCTGAAAACAACGCCACTTTTTACCCCAACGAGAGAGCCCTCGAACATGCGAACGGTGAATTTTCTCGAAGTGAAGAGAACGAAACTCTACTCAAGCCCGTTGCCAAAAAACCAGTAACAGAAGCCTATATTGCTTGCGAGATGCTGGATGTTGAAGGAGCGATGATACCTCCTTCCGCCAATGACTCAACCCCTTCTATTAGGTCTGATCCAAGCTCTTCGATCTCTGCACCACCGGACAGCCCCCCTCTATTGGGAGAAAAACGTCAATCTAGTGGATTGGACAGCGGAGGCTCTCTCGCTATTCGAAAAACTAGGGATTGTATCCAAGCAGGAAGCAAGCCAATCAAGAGCGATACTAGAACTACTAAGGAGTGCTCTGCTCGAAACGTTACAAACTATTTCGGAATAACAGTCCCCCCCAAACCAGAAAAGCCTCTCAGGGCTCCCGGTGGCTCGCGGAAGCCTTGCCTCACGCCTCGAGATGTACGTGTATTCCCCCCTTCACGCCTCCATCAACTAACAATGTTTCAGAAAGCCAAGATGGCACTTGCTGTGAGCCTGCAGAAGCCTGGTCAGTTTTCTGCTAAAGGAGAGTCTGACTCTCAACAAAGTGACTCGGAGGAATCGGAGATTCTCCCGTGGATGAATGAGTCTGATTCCGGGAATGAGACTTCTAGTGCTTGGGACTGGGATTGGGATAAGAAATCCTCCCAGACTGGCCTTACTGACGACGAGTGGAATACGGGTGTCCCCCTTGATCGAGCTATTATTGAGAGCTTTGATGGAGCAGTCGGGAATAAAACTGGACCCCCGGTGTCACAAGTGGGGCGCGTATTTGAACTGCCCGAAGATCCAGGTAGCTTCCCGAACCCCCGGAAACAAGAAACTAGGAAATTGCGCCCTACGAAAAAGTATAAGGCAAAGGAGTCAAAGGAATCGCCTAGAACGTCTGAAGGCAAAAATTGGGAGTCGCCTGTGCTGGTGGGCAACGCTGGCGAGCCACAGACATCAGGAAACAGCGTTGTCAAACAATCTACTCCAGAACACAAAGCTAGGAAACCCGTATCCCATCACAAAGTCAGCAAACCCCCCATGCCTGTAAACAGAACTGGCGAGCCAACTATGTCCGAAGGGGTCGATGGCAAGTTGGTGGTATTCAGGGGCCACAACAGAAACCCACATAGGTCCCGCAATAATGGCGATGCAAGCGAGTCCGTTTCCCGTGGGCGCTCCCTCGGGGGTCGCGGTGGTATCAAAAAGTTACCGGAGGAAGTGCTCTATGCGATATTTAGTTATGCCGCAGACGGTGTCTTACCAGAAGTCCAGGTTAAAACGAAGGACCTCACATACGGGTGCAGCTTTGAGGCCCCCTCAACCTTTAACAAGATTCAATATAAAGGCCTTTGCAGCGTACTCAGGACTTGTCACCGTTGGCGCACTCTCGGTCAAGAGATCCTATGCAAATACGTCAATTTGAGTGAGTGGTCGAATCTGGAGCTGTTTGCACGTACTGTATCCCAGAATCAAAATATAGGAGCCTTAGTCCGATCCCTACGAATATCAGTACGACCATTCAGCCCACAAGCGAGCTACCAAAGCTATAACAACCGTGACCGCAACTCTAGAACCGTTCCTGTGGAGCAAGTCGATGCCCTTCGTTTGCTGCCGGATTTAATGCAGGGATGCTCTCTCATTCACGTTATGTCTATTGATATGCCTAACGTGGTCCCTGCCTTCAACAAACTAGTGTCAATGCAGAAGTTCCCGAACCTTAGGGAGGTCCGTATGAGGGATGAGGGTGAGAAAATTGCAACAGGAGAGAGGGTCTGGGAAAACATTATTAGGAATACACCCGAGTTAAAGAAACTTGTGATTTCGCAAGAGCAGGATCTTTCTATGAGGAGTGCTCCTACAGCTATCAGGATCCCTGAGAACATATTCCACAGTGAAAAAGCATCTACTTTCAAATTAACCCAGATTCATCTCACTAGGTCCTACGAGATTACTGATGACATCCTCCTCCTACTCTGTAGGAAACTTAGCAGCTTAAATGATTTACTCATTATCGATTGTCCATTAGTTACATCCAAAGGTATGTTCCTGTCTTACTAATCTCCGTCCTAGCGTCACTATGACTAATGGTGGTTGTTTTTTTATAGGTATTGCGCAGGTGTTGGAAAAAATGCCCAACCAATTGACACGCCTCTCATTCTGGATTTGGATCAACCACTACGGAAATATATCCAAGAGAGAGCAAGAAATTGGCGTAGATCTCTGCCATGCCCTTAGTAAGTACGGCCAGAGTCTACAGCATATGGACATCAAGATCTTTCTTGCATGTCATCATTTGTGGCAAGACGGATTCCGCGAATTGCAACGGTGCCGCATTGTGCCGGTCCATTACCACGACTGCGTGGAGCAGAAAAACATCCGTTCATCTAACTTTAAGAGCGTCCTTGACGAAGGCCGTAATGCGGGCAAATTCCCAGCATTAACAGAATGCAGAGTTTGAAAGTAAGAATTTCCTCTCCTCCCATATTCCACCGGATGTGTGTTCTAACACATACTCTGGATTAACAGAAAAACTCAATTGCCTTGCTTGCTGTACTTTTGATTTACTTACTGGTGGCTAGAGAAAAATGTAGAAAGGAAAAAAAAAAAACTGCGCTGAAAAAAATTAAGAGAGGGAACTCTAAGGAGCATATCCCTGCCCATGACATGAACCACCGCTTCTATTCTCGGGGGGGGGGGTAGGTATCTAGGTCATAGAGTGCGCAATTCCTGTCATTACCACAAAGCGAAAAGCAGACACGGCGCAACACGAGGAGGGGAAGCCAAAACGGGGGGAGTACACCAAGTCGCCATCTTGAGAAACACCCCCCAACAGGGAACATCATAAATGGTTGGCAAAGACATTACCATCATTGGGTCGGAGTTTTTTGCTTCACCCCTCTTCATTTGGATTTTTTGTTCATGCATTTTTCTTAAGCTTACCTGTCCTTTCCTCTCCAAAAGGTATTGTTTTGTTTTGTTTTTAAATCGGGTGCTTGTCGGAGTTTGCAATGTTTGGGTTGGGAATTAAACTGGAGTTTGCGGGGAGGGCGGTTGGACGGGATGGAGGCCCGACGAAAAAGTTAGTGAATGTTTACATGTGGGAGACATGGCGTGCGGTCCGGTCTGTTGATTTACAGTCTTAAAAAAAAATTACCTTTGTCTTCTATCTTTCATGTTTCTAGTGATGTCCTACCTGTATGGTATTTAAGCGCCTAGAGTACTTACTGAATGTCATCTCTCTCTTATCTCTGCTCCTACTTTCTTTGACTCTCAAAATCTTTACAGTGGCTTTTTCTCTCTCTTGCTAGACATGCGCGATAGGCTAGCCTAGATATAGTGCAATTGACGACGGACGCTCCCCCCTCTCATTCTGGGGGCGTGGTACGCGGAATGATTGACCGTGGTGAAAATCTATGCACCGCAATTCAGTCCTTGACGAGCACTCGAACGTCTTGTGCAAAAGGAAAGGAAATGAAGAACGGACATCATGGCGGTGAAGTTATGTGATACGATATTATTTTTGATAGCGGAATAATAATAAGCCGCGAGGCTCGTCCTCCACCAGCCGGTAGGCACCGTGCAGTGCTTATTTACCAAGTACCGTACCGTAGGTAGCAGTAACACAGCTACTTTCGTATTTCCCAATTTCCAATCCTATATACCACGGCACTGCCCTCCTCCTCCTCCTCCTCCTCCACCACCACCACCATCAGGTAGATAATAGATGAAACGGATATAAGCAAAATGTGCTTGGCATCCTTATCGTATGGTATGTATGATACCGGTAGACTCCAAGTTCCGCAGTAATCGAAGGAGATAGAGATAAAAATAAAAATTCGTAACCCCCCATCCTCATACTGTACGGACCTCCGTTGAGGAGGACAAGGGTTACAGTATGTCTTTCCGATAATTAATGCGGTCGAGTTGCCGTACCGGTACCGTATTATTATGATACTCTTGCAAATCCTCCCCCCACATGCCCGAATACCACCATCCCATCATTACAAACCCTTCCCACTCCACCTCCCTCCCTCCCAATAAAACCCATCGCTATCATGATGATGATGATGATGATGATGATGTAGGCCGGCAGGTTCTATAAGTCTAGGCAAGTAGGCTGTGCAAAACGCCAAGATAGTGAGGCCGACAGTGAGCAACGCACAGTATTATTATCCGTAGGGTTTTGGCAGGCCCGTTGTTGTATGATAATGCAACGCACGCCTCAGGCAAACGTGCGGAGCGGAGAGAGAGAAGGGGAGGGAGGGAGTTACGCGTACACCCACTTCCGTAGAGTTTCTAATATGGTCCCGATGGCTGTAGTACTCGTGTCTCCGCGCCAAGATTGGGCACCTCTTTAGGAATAGCCTCCTCCCCTAACTCATAAAAAGTATAGTGTTCGAGCTGCTTAAATGGGAGTGAACAGTGCCAGTAGGTGAGGGCCAGATATACAAGAATGACCTCACGATTCAAGCAACCTGGATCTGGCAGGAAATGTTATCGACTGGTTCTCCGCTGTTCATGGAGGATAGGAATTCAGTATCTACATAATTCTGGAGTCCGCAAGTTGATAGCATAGGAAGGAAACAGCAGCGCGGAAGGAAGAATCCTTTCAGGTGCTACCAGAGGGGCCACCCGTCGCTCTTTACAAGTGTAATTGGATGTCTTTCGTGCAAGTTGGATGGGCTTTTTCCCACCATGAAGCTTCTAATTAGAGGAAAGCAGCCTGCACACTACCAGTATGCTTTTTATGGGTTCGGGGAGGCTATTCCAAAAGAGGTGCCCAATCTTGGCGCGGAGACACGAGTACCGGTACTCGTACAGTACCTACCCCTCCTTGTAATAAAGTATTATATCATACCTTGAGAGAACATTGCCTATTTTAAAACAGAAGTGGAAGGTGAGGAGCGGGGATCTCTTAGATAACTAGTTTTTTGGCTGTGCTTCTATGATAACAAGTACTGTAATGGGGCTATTGTCCGAGTAGGGCTTTTGTTTCAATTGGTTCTTGCTGCCTTATCCGTGCCGATCAGTTCTGTACTCGAGTACCGTATGTACTCGTATGTAATGCAGTGTATGACAGGGCACGCGTGAATCAACGGATGAATGAATGAATAAGTTGGGATATGCCCGGTACTTGCACTGTACTTTTGTAAGATACGGTACTTGAACCTGGGACCTCCCACGTGCCCCCGTCCGCTTCGTACGGGACGGGGACGGGGACGGGGGCGGGTCCGGCTTGGTATTACTGTGTACTCGAGTACTCTGCACATCAATCGCAGTTCCGACGGGCAGTGTTACCGTATCCATAATATCAACACCCTCCTCCTTCAAGAAGTCGAGTTGAGCATGAAGCATGATGTTAAGGATTGCGTACTCGCTGACAGAACGGGGCGGGGTATCATGCCCCGAAGGGCTTTGTTCCCTTCCCCGCCTTGCCTTGCTCGGGCGATCGACAGAGGTTATACGAGGTGAGGGCGATTGAGAAGATCGCAATTGTGAGTTTTTTTTCCTTTTTGTTTTGTTTTTTGTTTCTCGTTCTTTTTTTCTTGGTTTTTTTGCCATCGGGTTATGATGTGATATGCACATCTACTACCGGTAGTAAGTTACCGGTTTCTTAGGAAGGGGAGGTTGTTACTGTGCATGAAATACTGCACTGTGGCTGGAAGGGGGTTCCGCTTCGTCGTGCATGGGCTGCCATCATGTTTGTGTGAGTTAAGGTTTCCCGAACTACCGGAATAGCTGTGCAGTGTGCACTCCTCGAGTAAGCGTGAGGCTGGATCCGCCCAATGCAATGCGATAGGCGACCAGTTTACGGCATCATGATAATATCAAATCCAAGCAAGCTAACGTCTCGAATATTTGGAAAAAAGAAAGAAAAACATTCTCCTTATCAAATTCAGCCATTGCCGCCCAGCCTAGCTCGGAAAGCCCGGCAGGTCCACCTGAAAGGTGTTCCCGGGCTCCACTTCTTCTTGCAAAAAGAGCTTATGGCTTTTGCTTTTGCTCGATGTGGCTTACTCAGCCCCAAAGCCAGTAGCCAATAATATTCCTTCCGGGTGAGCAGGGGGCATCATACACAGCTTTTTTTTCTTCTGAGATCTGAGACCCCTTTTCAAACGATAGCCAATCACACAGTGCGGCTATTCTCCATGTTTTACAGGGCGAGAAAGTGGAAATCTACAGTAGCGCTGGCTAGCTAGCTTAGACTATGTTCAGGTTGTCCCTTTCCTCCCCTGGTAACTTTTTTCACTTCCAAATACCATGTCTCAGTTTATATTTTATATTTTACTTTTTCTTCTCTCTGGCAGCCTGTTTTGGAGGAATGATGGAGGGGGAAGGCGAGGGAGCAGGGTTAACTCACACTCGCCAGTTACTCGAGTAGTTGGGTTCACCGTCGTGATTTCTTTTTTGCTTTTTGGAAGGATGGTGCTTTGTTAGAAAAGTGAGCGGAGCAATAAGAAGGTCCCCTTTTTTCTTCTCCAACAGTTATGAAGCACTGTCCCTGCCCTCTGCCTTACTTGACCCCTCCCTTCATTTTATATATCTGTCTGTTTGTCCGTTTGTCTATCCATCTGGTCCGCTGAAAACATTGCTGTGCCGGGTATACATCGCGCGATCCATCCGACCATAATAAAACATACGACCGCACGCAAAGAAGATCGGGGGCCAGGGAAATGGTTTCTTTTAAGAGCTTGGTTGCCACGACAGTGATCTCTGCTGGTTCGTTTGTCCCGTTTCCTTCCTCAACTTACCTTGCCTGTCTGCTGTTTGCCTGGATCGCAACGTGACAACGCACAGAGACAAATAAATGTAAAGAGAGCGTGCTAACGAAACTTGTTCTTACTCTGCTATAGCGACACTCACATACGCGCAGGGCTCTTCATCGCCAGTGCAAGGCTTCAGCAGCTCGGGTTCGAAGTTTGCGGTCAACTGGAATATCCCAGCTTCTGGGGAGGATGTCTACTTGCAGATTCAGGGACCGACGAGCGCGGGATGGGCCGGGACAGGAATTGGCTCAGCGATGAAGGGTGCCTTGATCTTTATCATTTATCAAAGTGGGAGTGGGAACGTCACGGTTTCGCCTAGACTTGGGAAGTAAGTTTTTTGCATCTCTATCTTTGTGGCTCTTCGTGGGATAGGAGAGAGGGATTCAGGCGCTGACAACGAGGACGGGACGATCTAGAGGTGAATTCGAACCGAAATACGAGTCATCAATAAAGTTTGAACTACTTGGGGGTAGCGGAGTCCAGGATGGATTAATGACTGCAAACATCAAATGTTCCTTCCCTTTCCCCCCTATTCGCCCTTCCCATACCCATGCACTAACATTCCCAAAGGCAGCAATTGCAGATCCTGGGACGGTGGCAGCCTCAACGTGAACTCGACAAGCCAAAACTTCATCTGGGCCATGGGCAACCAGAAGGTCACCTCAAGCTCCCAATCCCAATCCCTCAACCAGCACGTCCAGAACGGCTTTTACGGCCTCGACCTGACGCAGGCTACCGGGGGTGATTCGCAGAACCCATTTGCGAGCCTCAACTCGACCAGCAGCGCCTCTGGGAGTTCGAGTATCGCGGCGCCACTGACGAAGGCCGACAAAGTTCTTATTGCGCATGGTATGATATTCAGCTTTGCGAGTTATGCTATTTATTCTTGGTTGTTGTAGGATAGCATCTGGGTTGTTTTTTGTTGTTTTTGTTGTTTTTTGGATTTTATATATATCTTGGTGTGAGTGACAGGATTACCATACGATACTCATCACCGTGCCTGGATTGCACATCTGCGGCTGCATATTTCTTACAACCTTATCCTATAGTGTCTAATCTCCTTTATGCCAAAGATGGCGGAGGTTCAATTGTCCTTTTTTCATTATCACCGCACATTTACTCATTCATCTTGGTCGCATGAGATACCCAGGGCGAACTTCCTTTTTCCTGAAGAGTCACAACAAGAGGAAAGCCTCTATCACTTCACTTCCCAATTTGCTTATCCCGCACTATTTGCTTGCATTTTGAAACCGTCAAACCGAAGAAAAAGGAGATGATCAAATAATAATCAAAAACCATGGTGCACATCTACAGGTGTCATAATGGGCGTAGTCTTCATCCTCTGCTTCCCCTTCGGCGCAGCACTAATCCGCCTTCTAAACAACCGTATACCGAACGCCTTCGCCCTCCACCGCGGCGTGCAAATCCTAAACTTTATACTCGCAGTGGTGGGCATGGGAATGGGCATTTGGCGGAGCGAGTTGTCCGAATCTGTATGCCCTCTTCCCTCCCTCCCTCCCCTCTTCTCCTCCTCCTGCCGGCTCCGGCGAAAATATCAATAGCCAATAATAATAACGAATAATAATAATAATAATGATATAGCATTACGAAACGCCCCACCAATACTGTGGCACAATCATAATCGCGCTCCTGGTTGTGCAAGCATCGCTCGGCCAGATCCAGCACGGTGTATACCTGAAGACGCAGAAGCGGAGCATCTGGAGTTACGGGCACATCTGGCTCGGACGTTTCGTAATCGTTTTTGGCATCATCAATGGCGGGGTTGGGCTGTCGCTGCCAAAGACAGATGCTCCCACTGGTGCCGTGATTGCGTATTCGGTCGTGGCGGGAGTGGTCGGCGTGGCGTATTTGGTGTTCTATTTTAAGAAGGAGAGGAAGAGAGAGGTAGGTAGTTCTTCTTCTTGATTTTCTTGACTTTTTTTATTTTTTTTATTTTTGAATCTACATTTGCATTTGGGGTGGAGGAGAGGTGGTGGTGGTGATGATGGTGGTGATGATGGTGATGATGGTGGTGGTGGTGGTGGTGGTGGTGGTAGTTTCTTGTGTTATATGGGTTTTGTAATTGGTGGTGGTGGTGGTGACTTTTGCATCTTTTTCCTTACCCTTTCCTTTTCCCCTCCCCTTCCCTCTCTCTCACTCTCACTCTTTCCTTTCCATTCCATTGTGGAGTAGTAGGAATTGGTCTGGTGTCGATCCGATCTGATCTGCTGGTCTTTTCAAATCACATTATATATATCTACCAAACCCTTAATATCACCTCTCCCCCCCATCATGCCTTAATGCCCCCTAATACCCCCCCCCCCCCCCCTCTCTCTCTCTACCATCAACCCATCAACCCC